>Ga0154001_1000523_pt1 | contig 12174 bp, 9 predicted proteins | sample TSNJ085MetaG_FD_104699 | JGI IMG/M metagenome (GOLD analysis project Ga0154001, IMG submission 104699) | Attine ant fungus gardens microbial communities from New Jersey, USA - TSNJ085 MetaG | ecosystem: Host-associated > Fungi > Mycelium > Unclassified | place: USA: New Jersey, Wharton State...
GCACGGCGCAGCAAAGCGAGGGAAGCAACGCGGTGAGCGGCGGGGAACGACGCGAACGGCGTCCGATGGAAGGTGTTTGAAAAGTATAGGTCGCGAGGGTCGGCAGCGATGCGGCGAACGCCATGCACAGCAACGCCGGGGGCGACGGAATCCAGTATTTTCCGGCCCGTCTGCACCGCGCCGAGCATCGCGTCTGTGCCGGTATCCGTACCCGGCCGCGTTTGCTCCCTGCTGCGTGCGATGTGACAATGACGCCCTTCGCGCTGCGGTCCGCTCGTTCCGCGAACCCGGCGCTGCCCGCCCCGCTTATCCGCAGAACCGCATGCCATCCTCGCTCGATTCCCCCTGCGTCGCCGTGATCGGCGGCGGCCCCGCCGGCCTGATGGCCGCCGAGACGCTTGCCCGGCGCGGCGTGCAAGTCCACGTGTATGACGCGATGCCGTCGGTCGGCCGCAAGTTTCTGATGGCGGGCAAAGGCGGCATGAACATCACGCATTCGGAATCGCTCGAACCGTTTCTTGGACGCTACGGCGCGCGCCGCGCGCAGATCGCGCCGCTCCTCGATGCGTTCGGCCCCGATGCGCTGCGCGCGTGGCTGCACGAACTGGGCGTCGAGACGTTCGTCGGCAGTTCGGGGCGAGTCTTCCCGTCCGACATGAAGGCCGCGCCGATGCTGCGCGCGTGGCTGCATCGGCTGCGCGAAGCGGGTGTGCAGTTTCATATGCGTCATCAATGGAGCGGTTGGGCCACGACTTCCGGCGACACCGCGGCTCACACGCTTCGGTTCGACACACCGGGCGGCGAACAGACCGTCAGCTGTGACGCCGTGGTGTTCGCGCTCGGTGGCGCGAGCTGGCCGCGCCTCGGCTCCGACGCCGCATGGGTGCCGCTGATGGCCGCGCGCGACATACCGGTGACGCCGCTGCGCCCCGCGAACTGCGGCTTCGACGCGGACTGGAGCCCTTATCTGCGCGAGCGTTTCGCGGGTCAGCCGCTCAAGCCCATCGCGATCACACTCACCGATTTAGACAAAAAAGTCCACAATCGACAAGGTGAAGCACTTCTGACTGAAACGGGCCTCGAAGGGAGCCTGATTTACGCGTTGTCGGCGCCGATCCGCGAGCGGATTCTGGCCGACGGCGACGTCACGATTTCACTGGATCTCGCGCCAGGCTTGCCTCTCGAGCGAGTCGTCGCGGAAGTGACGCGACCGCGCGGCTCGCGTTCGATTGCGAGCCATCTGCATGGCCGGATCGGGATTGGCGGGGTCAAACTGGCGCTGCTGCACGAAATTCTGCCAAAGGAAGCCTTCACCGACGCCACCGCTCTCGCGCAGGCGATCAAGGCGCTGCCGGTACGGCTCGTACGGACGCGGCCGATCGAGGAAGCGATCAGCACCGCCGGCGGCATTCCGTTCGAAGCGCTCGACGGCAATCTGATGATCGGGCAGATGCCCGGCGCGTTCTGCGCCGGCGAAATGCTCGACTGGGAAGCGCCGACCGGCGGATATCTGCTGACGGCGTGCTTCGCGAGCGGGCTCGTGGCGGGTCGGGGCGCGTGCGCGTACCTGGAAGCGCGCGCGGCTTCGGTGTGAGGCGCGGATTGTGATTGGGGTGCGGACCGGGGCGCAAATCAAGTGGCAAATCGAGTGGCAAGGATACAGCGCCCCTCACGCCGTTTTCCTTCACCGCACCTTAAGCCGCCACAACGAAGTCACCTCGGCCGCCCGTGCCGCATGGAGCGGATCGTTCCTGTCGCTCGCCTTCGGATGCCGCGGACGAATATCCTCGCGCCCCGCGACGCTGAGCCCCGCGTTGTCGATGGCGGCCAACAGCCATTCGCGCGAGCGCAGACCGAGATGCTCGGCGAAATCGGAAATGATCAGCCAGCCTTCGCCGCCCGGCGACAGATGATCCGCGAGACCGTTGAGGAAACCGAGCAGCATGCGGCTGTCCGGATCGTAGACCGCGTATTCGAGCGGCGATGCGGGCCGCGCCGGCACCCACGGCGGATTGCAGACGACGAGCGGTACCTGCCCTTGCGGAAACAGATCCGTCTGCACGATCTCGACTTGCTGCGCGTAACCGAGACGCGCGAGGTTTTCGCTCGCGCACGCGAGCGCGCGCGGGTCCTGATCGGTCGCGACGATTTTCTGCACGCCGCGTTTGGCGAGCAGCGCGGCCAGCACGCCCGTGCCAGTGCCGATGTCGAAGGCTTTGTCGAGCGCGGGCAGCGGCGCGCGCGCGACGAGATCCACGTATTCGCCGCGCACCGGTGAAAACACGCCATAGTGCGGATGGATGCGCTCGCCGAGCGCGGGAATCTCCACGCCCTTCTTGCGCCATTCGTGCGCGCCGATCAGACCGAGCAGTTCGCGCAACGACACGACCGAGGCTTCATCTGCGGCCAGTCCGTAGGCTTCCTCGCACGCCTGCCGCACGTCCGGCGCGCGGCGCAGCGAAATGCCGTAATCGGCGTCGAGCGGAATCAGGATCATGCCGAGCGTGCGTGCGCGTTGCGACTGTGCCTGCCGATGCAGATTGAACGCATCGAGCGGCGTCGCGCCCTGCTTGCGCGGCTTGCGCTCGAGCCGGCGCGTAACGGCTTGCAGCAATTGGCGCGCGTTCTGGAAGTCGCCGCGCCACAGCAGGGCCGAGCCTTCGCAGGCGAGCCGGTAGGCCGAGTCGGCGGTGGTGCGGTCATCGGCGACGACGACGCGCTTCGGCGGCGGCACGGCCGCCTCGGAACGCCAACGCGCGGTGCGCGGGCCGTCGGCTTCGGGCCAGGTGATGGTTGCGGGAGTTGCGGCGCTGGTCATGAGATCGGGTGGGGTCGATGGTGCGTCGCCGGAGCCGTTGCCCGCTGCTGCGAGCCGGAACGTCCGCGGGCCATACCGGGCGACGCCCGAATAGTACCGTACCGGTGGTGCGTGGACCTGTGGAGCGAGGTGTACGGGGCGTACCGGTGCAGAGGTTAAGGTGAGTTCCGTAGTGCGGTTAGCACGGAAAATAGACTAAAAAGTCCACAATCGACAAGGTGAAAGAGATATCTCTATTTCGAAGTGGCATGGAATGCTCTCCATCCATGCAAAGTCACCATAAAATTCTCATTCACCACGATATTTCATTGCATATTTTCTCAGAAAAACAAAAAATGCCGTCAAAACATCGACAGCGTTCTTTTTTCTCACGGTTCGAGCCAGCCACGCGAAATCAGGCACCAGCGGGCCCCGCCCGCCGGTGCCGGGCCGCATCAACCGGTCAGCACCGAGTTGTAGGCCGTACCCGCGATCACCACGTTGTTCAGCGTGATGCCGTTCGTGTTGGCGACGAAAACCGGTCCCGGCACCGTCGACGATGCCGGTCCGACGCACACCGGCGTACCGAGGTTGCAGTTCGTGATCGTCACGCCTGTGATCGGCGTGACGGTCGGCACCGGCAGCGGACCGTTGTAGTCGGCGGCCACCGGACCCTGCGCGACGATCGCCTGGAAGCACGAATTCGCGCCGGCGGTGAAGCCCGACGTCATCGCGTACGTTACGCTGCCCGACACGTCGGTCGCGGTCACGTTCGAGATGTTGACGTTGTTGATCGTCGCCGGATTCCAGCGCACCGCATCGCCCGACGCGCTGTAGTCGCAGTCGAACGTGATGAGGCCGCCCTGCCCCGTCGACGGGTTCGCCGCGAGGCCGACCGTGCCCGTGCCCGGCACCGAACCCGGGAAAGCCGAGCCGAGCGCGCCGCCGCCGAACTTGCCCGCGAGGTTCACGCCGTTGGGCAGCGTCACGCCGTTGATCCACACGTTGTTGATGAAGCCGCCGCGGTTCATGTTGGTCTTGAAGCGCAGCGCGATGTTCAGCGGATTGCTGGCCCAGTTCTCGTTCTGCATCGTCAGATTGCGCGCGTAGACGTTTTCCACGCCCGAGCTCATTTCGCTGCCGATCGTGAGACCGCCGTGGCCGCTTTGCATCGTGCAGTTCTGGACCACGATGTTCTGCATCGGACCGTACTCGGTGTCGAGGCACTTGCCGGACTTGATCGCGATGCAGTCGTCGCCGGTATTGAACTGGACGTTCTGCACGAGCACGGTGTTGCACGCGTCCGGATCGAAGCCGTCGTTGTTCGGGCCGACGCTGTCGGCGAACACGCCGTCGATCACGACGTTCGAGCAGGCGGTCGGATGGTGCTGCCAGAACGGCGTGTTCTGCGTGTGGTAGTTCTGCAGCAGCACGTTGGTGCAGCCGATGAACTCGATCATGCACGGACGCAGATAGTGGCCGTTGCCGAACACGCGGTTCAGCACCGGCACGCCGAGCTCGGACAGCGCGGGCAGATAGTTCTGATCCTGATTCCAGCCGGTGCCGGTGAGCAGCGTCATCAGCGTCGTGGTGGTGCCGTCCTGGTTCGTGAACGACACGTTGGCCTTCGGATTCGTGATCTGCGACGAGGGCAGGCTCGTCAGCGCGACGTTGTTCGGATTCGCGTAGGCCTGCGTCGTCGTGGTCGAGCTGGTGCAGCCGTAGGTGCTGCTCGATCCCTTGAACGTCCACCAGCACGAGGTCGGCGGCTGGGTGCTGAGCTGGATCGGCGTCATGGCCTGGCCGTTGAGCACGCAGGTGTTGTCGTCGGCGGTCACGGCGATGTTCTTCTGCTGATACGCGTAGATCGGCGAGCCGAAGTTCAGGCAGTCGTTGGCCTGCCAGCGCGTCCAGTACAGATTGCCGTTTGCGGTCGGATACGGGCCGTTCTTCGCGTAATCGGCCGGGTTCGGGCTGAAATAGATCGTGCAGCCCGCGGTGAGGTGGAAATTCACGTTGCTCAGCAGCACGATCGGGCCGCCGCAATACCAGTTGCCGGCCGGCACGACCACGCGGCCGCCGCCGGCCTGGTTCGCGGCGCGGATCGCGGCGTTGAACGCGGAGCACGCATCGTAGGCCGAGTCTGTGTAGTCGCACGGCACCATGATGTTCGAGCCGGGGCTTTGCAGGTCGCTCGTCGGATGCGCGGTCTGCTCCGAGCCGCCGGTCACCCAGGGAATCGGGCCGCCCGGCCACGCGGTCGACAGGATCAGGGCCGCCGCGGGCAGCGGCTGCGCGCCGTAGCTCGTCACCTGAAAATCGGTCGACGCGAACATCGACGGTGTGATGTTGGCGAGCTTGTTGATGATCGCCGTGGCTTCGCCGCTCGGCCCCCAGATCGGATCGGCTGCAGCGGTCGGCGGCGGGGTGGTGGCGGGCGGCGTGGTGCTGCCGCCGTTGCTGGCGGAAGGCGAGTCGGAACTGCCGCAGCCGGGCAAGCCGGCAATCAGCCCGGCCCCGGCCGTGGCGCCGGCGAACGCGAGAAAGCTGCGGCGAGCCGGCGATTGCGGGCGCTCCTGCAGCGCGTCGTTGCATGATGCGTCTACTTTTTTTGTCATGAAGCTCTAGTCTCCTGTCACTTATATGGTGTGCCCGACACGTGCCGCAGCGCCTACGAACGCGGATATTTCAATCCTATCTTGTAAGACGACATACAAATAATCGAGGTTTACCTGAATAGGAAAGGCAGCGAATTTGCTTATTTCTGTCGGGAAATTTTTCGTTTTATGACGGAAACTGGGCTATGTGCGTGAGTACACCACACATCATGATGTAAGACATACGATAACAATGAACAAAAGTTAGCGTGATGAGGGCGAGCTCCCGAGAAGCGCGGGACGCGCAACAAAAACCCCGTAAACCATTGGGTTCTACGGGGTTGCAGATACCGCCGAAATTCAGCGCGCCAGAAACGCGGCCGGTGGCACGAAGCGTCGAACGGCTCGACTCCGCTCAACTCAACGCATCGCGCGACATCACGGCCAACTTCAGCCAGCCCGCCGGCGCAGCTTCAATCGCCGTCTTCGTCGTCCGGCTTCTTGAGCCGCTTCCGATGTGCGGCAACTTTCGCGCGATTGCCGCAAACCGCCATGCTGCACCACCGCCGGGCATGTCCGCGTGTGTGATCGACAAACAGCAGCGTGCAACGAGGACCTTCGCACGCTTTCACCTGCGTGAAATCCTCGTTGCACACGAGCTGCGCCAATGCCTGCGCAATCGGCATCAACAAAGATTCGGGCGATTTCCAGCGGCGGCTCTCGCGAAATTCCAACGCGGCATCTACGCCGGGCACGACTTCGCCATATCGCTCGTCCCGCCCGAGAAGCTGATTCAAGGGCTCGAGCCCGACGAGATCGGCGGCAGCCAGCGGCCGCCCTTTGTTCTCGCTGACGAAGCGCCTGAACCACTCGCGTAACGCTCGCGCCTGCCCGGCGACCACATCGAATTCGTGCGATGCGAATTGCGCGCGCAATGCCGCCTGCGCCTCGGGCGGCATCATTCGCGCCTGCTCGAGCCAGGCCAGCAGCCCTTCGCCGTCGCTGATCCAGTCGACTTCCTCATCCCCAGGAGTCGCGACCGAGTTCAGGAAATCGAGGCCCGGCGCGTCGGCCACGAACATCGCAGGAATCTGACGGTAGTCCATCTCTCGCGTGAAGACAGGTAGTTTCGATGCCTACCATCGTAACCACTAAAAATCGCCTTGACAAGTTACACACCCGATTAGTAACCTCTAAAGACAAATTTAACAGGTTACTTTGGTGCTGCATGTTGATGCGGCAGACAGACGTTTCTTCCGTTCGGAGAACGAGCCCTGCCTCGAATCGTGGTCAGCCTGTTCCGATCCGCCACGCTGTGTCCCACTGTCCGCATGGAGAGAAGTCATGACCGCTATCCGCTATCGCCACGCCAACGTCGACGGTTTCAAGGTGTTCTATCGTGAAGCCGGAGCCCGGCACGCTCCAAAGCTATTGCTGCTGCATGGTTTTCCGAGTTCGAGCCATATGTTTCGCGACCTGATTCCGAAGCTCGCCGACCGTTTCCATATCGTCGCGCCCGATCTGCCCGGATTCGGACAGTCGGACATGCCGGCGCGCGACACCTTCGCCTATACGTTCGACCACATTGCCGAGGTGATCGAACGTTTCACCGAGGTCGTCGGCTTCGACCGCTTTGCCGTGTACGTATTCGACTACGGCGCACCAACCGGCTTCCGGCTCGCGCTCAGGCATCCCGAGCGGATCACCGCGATCATTTCGCAGAACGGCAACGCTTACGAAGAAGGACTCAGCGACGGCTGGAATCCGATTCGCTCGTACTGGAAGGACGCGTCGCCGGCCAATCGCGAGGCACTGCGCGCGCTGCTCGCGCATGAAGCGACCGTCTGGCAATACACGCATGGCGTGCCGGATACGGCGAGCGTGTCTCCGGACGGCTATTCGCTCGACAGCTTCTACCTGAGCCGCCCCGGCGCGGACGAGGTCCAGCTCGACCTGTTCCGCGACTATCGCAACAACGTCGCGTTATACCCCGCGTTTCAGGACTATTTCCGTACCCATCGGCCACCGTTGCTGGCGGTGTGGGGCAAGCATGATCCGTTCTTCCTGCCGGCGGGTGCCGAGGCGTTCCGGCGCGATATTCCGGACGCGGTGGTGCGATTCTTCGACACCGGTCACTTCGCGCTCGAAACGCACGCGAGCGAAATCGCCGATGCGATCCGCGAGTTTCTGTCCCGATGATGCGATTGGACGCGCCACCGCCGTCAGACGGGTGCGGAATGTTGATTCGATTGTTGTCTCGACCGCCGCACACTGGATGACGTGCCGGGCTCGACTCGACGCTGAGAATGGGCGGCGGCGAAGTCGAGTCGATTCAAGGGAGCTTTGATTGAGCGCGGCGGCAAAAGAAAAACCCCGGGAGACAGTATCTCGCGGGGTTTTCAGGGTAATGCGGGTAACGCAACTTGGTGCGGCTGCAGGACTCGATTAGTCATCCAATCCCTTGCGTCTATGGGGCTTCACTTCGTGCCGGGACAAATTTGTACCAACAAAAGTACCAACAAAAATCTTTGCCACTCCGTTTCGATGCCTACAGGCTCTTCTAGCTTCGCCGGAAAGGTCGACGCATTGTCGGCCCCGCCGGAAGAAGACAGGTGCGCGCCTCCGCTTCTTGCCCGTTAGGCCGCGTTATTAAGGGCCTCGTATCTCGCGTGCGCAGCGCCTTGACTGCGTTTACGCAGCGTTCGGGCACTGTCACGCGTTAGAGCAGCGCCCCGAGCGCGGCATGCGAAACCCGCCAATGTTGACAGGGTAGCCCCGGGAAAACCCGCTGTGCTACATTCCTCCGACTAAAAAAGAGAGGGCACGCATTATGGGTTTTGCATTTATCCGCGAGGGCGACACGACCTCGCACGGCGGGCGCGTGCTTACCTGTTCGCCGGAGAACAAGTCAGACGGCGTCCCCCTCGCACTCTTGGGTGACAAGGTGTCGTGTCCCAAGTGTGGTGGGATCTATCCGATCGTCGGGGTCAAAAATCTCGGCGTGACGTTCGACGGTCGGTCCGTCGCCTCCGAAGGAGATACGACCGCATGTGGCGCAACGCTTATCGCGTCGCAGAGCAACACGACCGCCGAGCCGACGTCCGGTCCCGGAGGCGCTGTCGGCGGTGGGAAAAGCGTTGTGTCGGAGACCAACCCGCAAACGCCATACCGGGGAAGATTCCAGGTGCTCGATGACGTCACCCGTCAGCCGGTCGCCGGTCACCCGTATACCGTGCGCGCCGCGGACGGACGCGTGATTCAAGGGAATACGGACGCCAATGGGTTTACGGACTGGCTCGACAACCATGACGCCTCGTCCTTGACGTTCGAGCATCCGGGGAGCACGTCCGCATGAGCGACTACGGTCCGGGATCCTCGACGGGTGGGGTCTCGCCCGAGGGGCAAACGAATCAAGTCGGGGTCAACGGTCGCCTTTCGGCAAAGGACCGCGCGGTCCTTTGCACCGTTCTTTGCAAGTGCAAAAACATCGGTGTAGCGACGCGCAACGGTCGAATCCAGCGCCAAAAATGCGTCCAGCAGCGCCTCGATTTTGCGAACGGACTGTCGCGCGTCGAAACGGGTGCACCGACGGTCTACAAACCGGAGCAGACGTACAACATGAAAGCGGCCCCGCCGGAGCCGGTGACGGACCCTGACGATCCGTTGCGCCCGAATCTGGCCATTCGCCAATGGATCGAGGACTTTTGGCCCGGCGGGCGCAAGACGTATAAAGCCGGGAACGGTAACTTGCGACGGCCGGACGTCGTGATCGTGAACGATCCCGCGCAACCGCCCGTTCAAAGCAACATCAAGCAGGTTGTAGAGTTCAAGTTTCCGCCGGACGACTACGGTCGTAATCAAGAGCGGGATTACATACGCATTGCCGGCGGGCGTTCGAAGTTCGTGTCGCTAGGCCCCGCCGAGTGCGGATGCGGTGATGACAAGCAAGACGGCGAGACGTCCACGCAGCGCCAGCCCAAGACTTCATCCTCGTCGGACATGGACGAACTGCTTGGTGGGGGTGGAAAGAGCGGGAGCGTCTTTCCGAACATCCCGGGTGGTGGCGGACTGCCTCCAACACCTGGCCGACTCCCTCCGCTGATCCCGTGATGTGGCATGTGATGGAACACACAAATGACTGAATCCGAAATCAAGGCGTGGATCGCAGACGAGCGCCGCGCCGACACGCTGCCGTTCGGGGTGTACGAGCCCGCATACCAGAAAGCGATCACGGGTGCCGCGCTGGTGGTGCGCGGTGTCGTGTATTTCCGTGACGGCCACGCGCCCGCCGTGCGCGCCGCGATCGTCAAGTGCTTTGAGCAGTACCGCGCGACGATCGAGGAGTACACCCAAGCGCTGGCCCGCGCTCTCGGAGAAACGCCGTCGAAGGACGGTCCACTGCGCTGGTTCTACACGGAGGGCGAGCAGCCCATGCCGCTCGACAAAGCGCCCGGTCTTGCGGACCTGGCGAAGACCGTTCCCGCCAACGAAGCGCTGGTGGTGCAGGTCACGAGTGCTGAGCACAAGCTTGCGACGGGGTTCTGCGAGTTCGCCGTTTTTACGATCGCCGATTGGCAAGCGAAGCTCGGACGCGGAATGGATGTGATCGACTTCACAGTCCCGCGCGCCTTCCTCGAACAGCGTCCCGGCGTGTTTCAGGCCCTGTTCGCCGCGTTCTGCGAAGCTCTGCCCACGGTCTCCGGTCACGCGGGATTTGCCGTCAACGTGCCGCCTATGGGACGGGAGCCTAACGAAGCGAGCGAGTATTTTTACGCGCGCCGCTACGGTCCGGGGATCGACGTGGGCGACCCGATGGGAGTGAGCACCGTCGACCTCGTCGGGAAGATCAAGACGGTCGATTGGCTCGTCGCGCTGAACGGGGACCTTGTGCGAGCAGCCGGGGGAGCCGCGTCGCTCACACTGCCGCCCGACTGGTACGTGCGCCAGCCGTTGAGAGACGGTGGCTTGATCATTCAAGCCGGCGCCGCGCCGCAATCCGGTGTGTCTGCTGGGCCGGGCAAGCCTCCTCTGCCCCCGCCGGCTTATGTGCTGCTCGACGCGGCGCTGCGCCCCATCATCGCCGAAGCGATGGACATCCTGCAAAGCGGCACGCTCGACAGCACCGCACCGATGCTCAACACGACCATCGCGACCGAAGGCTGGCTGAAGCGTTTCGACGTGCCGCCCGACCAGATGCCCGAACAATGGCGCGAGCTGCACAAAACGCCGACGGTCGGGGGCAGCAAAGCGGCGGTCGCTGCCAACCTCTCGCGGCTTCGGAAGGCCATGGGACTGCCCGAACGCGTGCCATCGAACGGGTTCGGATACGACGGTGGCTTGCCGGGCTAACGAACGTTTAGAGCAACACAGAAACGGGGCCGCGAGGCCCCGTTGTCATATCCGTGTTGATTTGCACGGAATTCTGACCCACGGGGGATGCGGACAAAATCTTGGACTACTTTGGAGGTAGTCCATGTATTCATACGAAGAGCGCGTTCGGGCGGTCGAGCTGTACCTGAAACTAGGGAAGCGCATCAGGTCCGGCAATTCCGAGGCGTCGATGCGCGTCATGTTCTTGACCGGTCGGACGCGAAGCGCACCGCGCAGATCCCCCGAGGGGTCGCGCTCAGCCCGCCCAGTCATCACGGCATACCGGAATATCTGGCCGCACATCTGGAGGGTCTTCTTCGCCGTCTCCAGTGCCCCGCGCTCCTCGATCCGGCGAATTACCGCCAGAAGGTCCGGGGCATTTATCTCGCTGATTGGGCGCATCCCGAGATCCGGGTACACCTCGCGGTCAAGCTGATTGCGGATGCGGCCAGCATGGTGCTCGCTCCATCCGTCGCGCTTATTCCCGATCCATTCTTCCGCGATGATGGAGAAGAGGTTCTCCGAGCGGATAGCCTGCTGACGCCGAGCCTCCGCCCGGTGCTGAGCCGGATCGATACCGTCGAGCAGTAATTTCTTCGCTGCGTCGCGCTTCGGCCAATGAGACCAGTGGATAATCGCCGAAGCTCATCCGGTTCTCCTTACCGTTGAACCGAAATTTCAGCCGCCACTTCTTCGAGCCCGTGGGCATCAGCTCCAGAAAGAGCCCCCCACCGTCGAACAGTTTCTTCGATCCGTCAGGATCGTACTTCGCGCTCCGACAAATCACGTCGGTCAACCGGTTCGATGCCATTTGATAAGCCCCCTAGGCTTAACTTTGGCCCACCCGGCCCCCCTGACTTCCCTGCTGCCCCCGGCTGAATCTGGGCAACCCCGGCAAAAGAAAACCCCGCGAGACCTTGTCTGGCGGGCTGCAGGACTCGAATGGACCTTATACGGTCAGCAATAAAAAGGCAGGCAGGCTAATTGTAAGACAAGATGCCCCGAAAAATGCCCCTGCCTTCAACTGCAACTTTGGTTCGATTATCGATCTGAGTTTTACTGCTCAACTAGTGCCGTCCACGACTGAAGGTGACCATAAATTATGCTCAGGAACCGAAGGAGCAAGGACCTGCTGGCGGCCAGAGTTGCTCCCTAAGCCCGCTGAGAAGGTTGAGGCCGGTGCTATACATCTAGGCGCAAAAGGTTGGGCATTAGGATGGAGCGGGCACCGCCCTAAGCCACTAGTTTGTTGGCCGCATCAGCAAGCAACCGGGCCCTGTCTTCGATGAAGTCTGGAGCGGCCCCCTGAATCGCCGGACACAGTCTCCCGCTTAAACTAACGGGTAGGCATAGGACTGTGTTTTTGACTAATACCAGGCAGGAAGTGATGGAAGTGTTGACGGGCCCGGA
>Ga0154001_1000526_pt1 | contig 12170 bp, 12 predicted proteins | sample TSNJ085MetaG_FD_104699 | JGI IMG/M metagenome (GOLD analysis project Ga0154001, IMG submission 104699) | Attine ant fungus gardens microbial communities from New Jersey, USA - TSNJ085 MetaG | ecosystem: Host-associated > Fungi > Mycelium > Unclassified | place: USA: New Jersey, Wharton State...
AGTTCAGGTTCAGCGCGATCGCCAGTTCCGCGAACGGCGACGCGAAGCTGAAGTGGCTCCAGCCCTTCATCACGTCAGCCGGGTTCACCGAGCCAATGTAGGCGATCTGCAGCAGCACGTAGATCACGAGCGCGAGCAGGATCGAGCCGATCACCGCGAACGGCACGCTCTTCGCCGGATTGCGCGCTTCGCCGGCGAGGTTGATCGGGCTCTGGAAGCCGTTGAACGCGAACACGATGCCGCTCGTCGCGACGGCGGTCAGCACCGCCGACCAGCCGTACGGCGCGAACGCGGTGGTCTGCCCGAAGTTCTCGGTGTGGACGCCGGTCAGCATCAGCCCGAGGATCGTGGCGCCGGGAATGATGAACTTGAAGATCGTAATCGCCGTATTGGCGCGCGCGAACAGCTTCACGCCCCAATAGTTCAGCAGGAAGTAGATGATCACGAGCCCGGCGGACAGCAGCAAGCCGTTCGTGGTCAACGATCCGTTGACGAACAGCGCATGAGCCCAGTCGTAGGGCCACGTGCTCATGTATTGAATGGACGCCTCGGCCTCGATCGGAATCACCGATACGATCGCGATCCAGTTGGCCCACGCGCTGATGAAACCGACCAGCGCCCCGTGCGAGTAGCGCGCGTAGCGCACCATCCCGCCAGATTCCGGAAACATCGCGCCGAGTTCCGCGTAGGTCAGCGCAATCGCAAGAATCACAACCGCCCCGATGATCCAGGCGCAGATAGCGGCCGGACCGGCAATCTTTGCGGCCTTCCACGCGCCAAACAGCCAGCCCGATCCGATAATCGAGCCCAAACCGGTCAGCATCAGTGCGAATGGCCCGATGTTCCGTTGTATAGAACTTTTCACGTCTTCTCCTAAATCAGAACCATGCCGGCACCGCGTGACATCGCTTGTGGCGCTGGGAACGGGTGACACGCATGAATGCGCGTCGAAAGAGGCAAATCAGGTGCAACCGACGCGCGGCGCGTAGTTTAACGGTTGCACCGTATTACTGCAGCGAAATCAAGGGTTCTCCCTAGCAAAAAGATGTCCAGATACGCAAGCTTTGTAAGAAATTTACGACCAAGTCTGTCAAAGTATGGCCGAGAGTCTCACAGACTGTTGACCTTTTGGCGAAATCGCCGTATAAAGTTGGAGCAGGATTTCAAGTGGCGAGTGAAGTGGTTCTTTCGTAGGTCGCCCATCAACGGTACTCCGGTTGGTCCCATTACCCCTTCCTTGATTTTCATGCACCCCCGGGCTTCGGCCTTATTTACCATTTTTAGGAAAAAGTAATATGGAAACCGGTACCGTCAAGTGGTTCAATGACGCAAAGGGCTTTGGCTTCATCACGCCGGACGGCGGCGGCGAAGATCTGTTCGCGCATTTCTCGGAAATCCGCACGGAAGGCTTCAAGACGCTGCAAGAAAACCAGAAGGTGACGTTTGAAGTGAAGACGGGCCCGAAGGGCAAGCAAGCGGCTAACATCAAGCCGGTGTAAGCTCCGCGCTTCCTTCTGGACGCACCCCAAACCCCGCTTCGGCGGGGTTTTTTTATTATCCGTCACAAATTGAATGCGCGGATTAACTTCGCAATCCGCTACGGTTTATTTGACGATTATTCGAGATTATCCAAACACGCGCCGGGCATGAATGCCGAGGCCGGTCGCCACACTCGCGAGCCGGTCGCCGAACACCGCTTTCGCATCCGGAAATGCCGCCGCCAGCGCGCCCGACAAAAACGCGAGGCCCGTCGAGCCGCCCGTGAAGTAGACCGCGTCGACATCGCGCGCCGCGACGCCGGCCGCCTGGACCGTATCGCGCGCCGCCTGCACGATGCGCCGCGTTTCGTCATCTCCGGCCTTGATGAGCTGCGCTTCGTCGAACGCGAGGCGCAGGTCGTCTTCCACTTCCTCGAGATCGATCACGGTCTCGCCGCCCGCCGCGACGCCGATTTTCGCCTCCTCCGCATGCGCGGCGAGCGCATGGCCAAAGCGCTGCTCGACGACGCGCATCAGCCGGTCGTGATGCCTTGCGTCGCTGAAAAGATGCCGCATCAGCGCCAGCTCGCCGACACGCTTCGGTGTGTACACGGTGTTGATCAGATGCCAGGTCGCGAGATCGAAATAGATCCGGTTCGGAATTTCGCGGCCTTCCGGATCGAGCGACTGATAGCCGAGTTCGCGCAGGATCGTCGAGAGTTCGACGCGGCGGTCGAAGTCCGTGCCCGCGACGTGCACGCCGTGATGAGCCAGCACGTCGTCCTTGCGCTCGACGCGCTTCATCCGCTGCGGCCCGACGCGCACGAGCGAAAAGTCCGACGTACCGCCGCCGATGTCGGCCACGAGCACGAGCCCCTCTTCCGTCAGATGCGATTCGTAGTCGAACGCGGCGGCGATCGGCTCATACTGGAAATGAATGTCGCGCAAACCGACCGTGCGAGCTGCGGCTTCGAGCTGCTGCTGTGCCATCTGGTCGGCGCGCGGGTCGTCGTCGACGAAAAACACCGGACGGCCCAGCACCGCGCGGTCGATCGCCTCGCCGGCGCTCGTTTCGGCCGAGCGCTTCAGGTGATTCAGGAAAATCGCGATCACGTCCGTATATTTGATCGCGGAGCCGTCGCCGAGATCGGTCGAATTCTCGGCGAGCGGCGAGCCGAGAATGCTTTTCATCGAGCGCATCAGACGGCCATCGAAACCGTCGATGTAGGCCGCGAGCGCCGCGCGCCCGAATTCGCTGGTGTTTTCGTCGGTATTGAAAAAGACCGAGGTCGGCAGCGTTGTGTAGGCGCCCTCGACCGGCGCGAGCCTTAGCTGCACACCATCGGAAATCGCGACGGCCGAGTTGGAAGTACCGAAGTCAATCGCGCAATAGTTCATGGCAGGAATCGCCGCTCACGGCTGGCGCGGACAGAAAGGGGAGCGGCTTTGTATCACGAAAACTCGGCCAGTATCAACTGAGGTATCCGCGGTGGTCGGGACATCGCAAAACGCGAGCCGAACCAGAGCGAACGAAAGCGGGCAAAAACACACGGAACAGATATTGCTCCTTCGGGCAGGATACACCACCAGAATTCGCCATCACGGAGACTTCGAGCAATGAGCGCGCCGCCCACCGCCGCCATCGACGAGAAAAACGCCACGCTCATCGAGACCGATCTGCCCTCGCGGCTCGACCGCCTGCCGTGGGGCCGCTTTCATACGCTGATCGTAGCGGCGCTCGGCGTGACGTGGCTGCTCGACGGCCTCGAAGTGACGCTGGCCGGCGCGGTCGCGAGCGCGCTGAAAACGAGCCCGGCGCTGCGCTTCTCGAATGCCGACGTCGGCCTCGCCGGCAGCGCGTACATTGCCGGCGCGGTGCTCGGCGCGCTCGGCTTCGGCTGGCTGACCGACCGGCTCGGCCGCCGCAAGCTCTTTTTCATCACGCTCACGCTGTATCTGGCCGCGACCGCGGCCACCGCGCTGTCGTGGAATCTCGCGAGCTTCATGCTGTTTCGCTTCCTGACCGGTGCGGGCATCGGCGGCGAATACACGGCGATCAATTCGACGATCCAGGAATTCACGCCGGCGCGCGTGCGCGGCTGGACCGACCTCGGCATCAACGGCACGTTCTGGGTCGGCGCCGGACTCGGCGCGGCGGGCTCGCTGGTGCTGCTCGACCCGCACCTACTGCCGGCCGATTGGGGCTGGCGCGCCTGCTTCTTCATCGGCGCGGTGCTCGCGCTCGCGATCCTGCCGATGCGCGTCTGGGTGCCCGAAAGTCCGCGCTGGCTACTCACGCACGGCGGCGAACGCGATGCGCGGGAGATCGTCGCCGGCATCGAGACGCGCTTTCGCAACGAAGGCCACACGCTCGCCGACGACAGCCTCACGCGGCTGCGGCTGCGCGCTCGCGACCATACGCCATTGCGCGAGGTGTTCCATACGCTCTTTAACGTGCATCGACGTCGTGCGCTGGTCGGCCTCACGCTGATGACCGCGCAGGCGTTCTTCTACAACGCGATTTTTTTCACCTACGCGCTCGTGCTGACCGATTTCTATGGCGTGCCGGGCGGCCATATCGGCTGGTATCTGCTGCCGTTCGCGCTCGGCAATTTCCTCGGACCGATCGTGCTCGGCCGGCTCTTCGACGTGATCGGCCGGCGCAAGATGATCGCGACGACCTATGCACTGTCGGCGATCCTGTTGACGCTCTCCGGTTACCTGTTCGAGCGGCAACTGCTCACCGTCGTCACGCAGACGGTCGCGTGGATGGTGATTTTCTTCTTCGCGTCGGCGGCCGCGAGTTCGGCGTATCTGACGGTGAGCGAATCGTTTCCGCTCGAAATCCGCGCGCTCGCGATCGCGGTGTTCTATGCGTTCGGCACGGCGCTCGGCGGCATTGTCGGGCCGGCGTTTTTTGGCCGACTGATCGACACGCACCAGCGCGGCGAAGTGTTTTTCGGCTATCTGGTCGGCTCGGCGCTAATGCTGGCGGCGGCGATCGTCGCGGCGATCTGGGGGGTGGATGCGGAGCGTAAATCGCTCGAACAGGTGGCGGCGCCGCTGTCGAGTGTGGGGGACGATGGGGATCGGCATGGGTAGTCAACGGGACTCTCGACGACCCGGCTCTTTCGCTCATGCCCGATATGTTCGCCACTCATGTTCACGACTCCGCGTCTACGCGCTGTAACGTCACGCGAGTTTTGACACTGTTTCACGAATAAGCAGGTGCCAGCGCCGAGTCATCTTGCGCGCCATGAGCGGCGCAGTGACATTGTGATCCCCGTCCACACAAGGCTTTTCAGCCACGAGGGTTGTGAACGACCACGCAAACAACGCATTCCTATGCGCTCACCACTCTATCCCGAAAAAAATATTCAAATCGCCCTTGGTAGCATGGTTCGGCACTTTTTTTGAGCTATAGACCTTTTCGGTCCGTATTGGGTGAAAGAGAAGATAAATTGAACAACGCGTACGGAGATTTTTGCATGGCCGATATTTTTTTAAAGATTGGCGGCATGGCAGGCGAATCGCAGGATGTCATTCATAAAGGTGAAATCGAACTCATTAGCTGGCACTGGAAGATGGCTCAGTCATCTTCGATGGTCTCCGGCTCAGGTGGTGGCATGGGCAAAGCTACGATCAATGATCTGCAATTCGTTCACCAAATCGATCGCGCCAGCCCCAATCTGATGCGTTATTGTCTCACCGGCCGTCGTATCCCCGAAGCTACTCTGTCGGCACGAAAATCCGGAGGACAGCCGCTCGACTTTCTGACAATCACAATGGGGGATGTTCTTATTACAGCTGTTGAGCCGATTGTTTTCGATTACAACTACCACGAAAGTGTCACCCTTTCCTTCGCTCGCGTAAAGCAGGAATATAAGATCCAGTCTCAGTCGGGCGGCAGTGCTGGTACCGTTACCGCCAGCTTTGATATCAGAGAGAATCGTGAACAATGAAAAGGTCTTATAACTACGTCGCACTGGCAATTGGCGGCGTCTTATTGATTATGGCGGCGCTTGTTGGTTTAAACACGATGGTTTTTTACCGAACCTCTGCTGTTGGTATAGCCAGAGTAGCCCGTCTGAATACGGGTAACCATCACCCTCAAATAGAATTCGATGCCACCAATGGACAGCATTACCGCTTGCCTGCCAGTTCATGGCAGGCAGTAGAAATTGGCCAGAAATTAAGGATTCGCTATAGCGCTGATGCTCCCCGGGCATCTGTGGTAATCGACAGCATCATCGATATCTGGATATGGTTTTTCTTCTTGCTCTTTCTCGCGGCCATGTTTTTGATTGGTGGAGTAAGAGACTTGAGATTTGAGCGAGTAAGTATCAGATGAAGATATTGAGAAAAAGCGGTTGGACATTTGATACGAGTGCCGGCGGTGGGGCTGGCTACGGTATGTTTTCCACCGAAGGTGGAATATTTGTTCTCGATGATCTCGAAGGGAATAGACATCGATATTTTTTTAGTGCGTTCGGCCCCTCGCTTTCATGGGCGCTAACGTCACTTCTGCGTATTCCGAAACTGGCGCTCCCCAAGATTATTGTCAAAGGAGATGAATTGAGTGGATCGGCGGCTACGTCCAATTTCAAAAGCTATGGAAAACTTTTTCTAACCGAAAGCTTCAAAAGGGGTGGATTTGAAGGCCCCGCGGAGCCTCGAGGGTGGAACGGTATATCTGGAAGGGGCAGGAGGATATCTGCTGGGCGGCAACGGATCGTTAATGATGCAAGGGATCAGCCGAGCCTTGCTTTTGATGGGAGTCGCCAAACCAGATTTGATCGGCATGGCGATTCGAAGCGCTCCAGCAGCTTTGACAATGGCAGGCGTCAACGAAGGCCTACAGAATATGGCTGCCCTGGCATTCATGCCAGGGCAAATTACCTATTAGAGCCTTTACTCCGACTGACATCACTCCTGTACGCCCCGCATAACCCCACGAAAAAAACGCGCGAACAATGCCGCGCGTTTTTTATAGCCACTCACGGCAAGTGCCGCGAATCAGCCTCTCAAAAAGCCGTCTTCCACCCACCGCCATACGCGATGTCCGCGAACGGCGCACGCTGGCGCGCCGCCTTCTCGCGTTCGCGCAGCACCGGGTCCAGTTTCTCGACGTCACCATAATGGCCCAGCGAAATGACCGCGATCGGCTCGACGTCGCTCGGCAACTCGAAGGCCGTGCGGAATGCGTTCACGTCGAAACCGCTCATCTGATGCGCGGCCAGCCCGAGCGCATGAGCCTGCAACACCAGCGACATGGCCGCCGCGCCCGCATCGTATTGCGCGCAGCGATTCACCTCCCCCTTGTTGGTGAGCGTGTGCGCGGTCACCACGATCAGCACCGGCACAGGCGCATTCCAGCCCTGGTTGAACGGCACCAGCGTGGCAAAAGCCTTCTTGAATGCAACTTCGTCGACGCTGCGATCGAAGACGAGAAAACGCCAAGGCTGCGCGTTGTACGAAGACGGCGCCCAGCGCGCCGCTTCGAGCACGGCGCGCAGCTGCTCGCGGCTCACCGGCTCGCTCGAATACGCGCGCGGGCTCCAGCGGCCTGCAATCAGCTCGTGAATGGCAACTTCAGTAGAGGCGGGTTTGTTGGTCATGCGCTTCTCTCGGTGGAAATCCATGATCGCCGGGCGGCTGCCCGGGGCCACATAGGATAACGGGCTTTCGGCACACGCTCCACCGGGCGGGACGGTCGTATGCGCGCTAGCCGCAAAAAGCGGACGGCCCCGTTGCGGGGCCATCCGCTGCTGCGTGTTTTACGACGCCATCACACTGGGCAAACAGCGTTAGACCGCCTGCGGCGTCGGCACCTTGGCTGGCCGGTTGATACGCAGCACGATCACCGCGGCGACGAGGCACAAGCCGCCCGAGATCATCGACGCCACAGTGTAGGTGCCGAGGCTCGCGCGCAGCATGCCTGCGCCGAGCGCCGCAAACGCAGCACCGAGCTGGTGGCCCGCCACCACCCAGCCAAACACGATCGGCGCCGATTCCTTGCCGTAGACGTCGGTGGCAAGACGCACGGTAGGCGGCACCGTGGCAATCCAGTCGAGGCCGTAGAACACCGCGAACAGCGGCAAACCGAAGAAGTCGATACCGAACGCGTGCGGCAGATACATCAGCGACAAACCGCGCAGGCCGTAGTACCAGAACAGCAGCACGCGGCTATTGAAACGGTCCGACAGCCAGCCCGACAGCGTCGTGCCGAACAGATCGAACACGCCCATCGCAGCGAGCAGCGACGCGCCCTGCACCTCGGTCATGCCGTAGTCTCCGCACATCGCGATCAGATGGGTGCCGACATAGCCATTGGTGCTCGCGCCGCAAATAAAAAAGCTGAAGAACAGCAGCCAGAAATCGCGCGTCCGGCTCGCCGACGCGAGCGTGCCGAATGCGATCGCCAGCGGATTCTGCTTCGTGACGGTCTTGGCGAGCGGCGCATCGTGCGGCTCGCCGTACGGGCGCAGTTTCATGTCTTCCGGATGCTCGGGCAGCAGGAACGCGACGAGCGGAATCACGATGCCGGCCGCGAGCGCCACGACCCACACGACCTGGCGCCAGCCGTAGTGCTCGGCGATCGCCGCGAGCATCGGCAGGAACACGAGCTGGCCCGTGGCCGAACTGGCCGTCAGGATACCCATCACGAGACCGCGGCGCGTCGTGAACCAGCGCGTCACGACGGTCGCCGACAACGATAGCGCCGCCACGCCGGTCGAGCCACCGACCATCACGCCCCAGATCAGCACCATCTGCCACGGGTGCGCCATCAGCGACGACAGCGCCACGCCCGCCGCCATCGTGGCGAGCGCGGTCAGCAGCGTGGGACGCACGCCGAAGCGCTGCATCGCGGCCGCCGCGAACGGCCCCATCAGGCCGTACAGCGCAATGTTCACGGAGATCGCCAGCGAAATCGTCGCGCGGCTCCAGCCGAATTGGTGTTCGAGCGGCACCATCATCACGCTCGGCGTGGCGCGCGTGCCCGCCGCGGCGAGCAGCACCAGAAACACCACGGCGACGGTCAGCCACCCGTAGTGGAAACGCCCGCCTATCAGTCTCGCAGCCCAGTTCATCGGTTCTCCAGTCGACGCGCGCCGTGCAGCAGCGCCGCGCGTATCGTTACGGCTTCGGCAAAGGAACTTGTGACAGAGCGGTCACAATAGTGTTGCGATCTTAGTTACCGATCGGTAACATGTCAAGGCGTCAATTTCAGCAGGTATCCATCCATGTCCGATAGCGAAACTCCCAAGCCTTCTCCGGCACGGCGCGCGCGCGGCGTGCCGACGGCCGGGCCGCAGGCGCAGCGCAATCTGTTGCGCGCCGCGAGCGAACTGTTCTATCGCGAAGGCGTGCGCACGGTCGGCGTCGATGCGGTGGTCGAGCATGCCGGCGTGAACAAGATGAGTCTGTACCGGCAGTTTTCGTCGAAAGACGAGCTCGTGATGGCGTATCTCGAACAGAAGGACGAGCAGTTCTTCGGCTACGTGGAAAAAAGCTTCGCCAAACATCCGGGCAAACCGGCAAAGCAGCTTCAGCAGTATTTCGACGATCTCGCGGTGCGCGCATCCATCGAGAACTATCGCGGCTGTCCGTTCGTGAACGTCTCGGTGGAATTCGCGGATACCGGGCATCCTGCGCGGCAGTTCGTGTTCCGCAACAAGGAGCGTCTGATGGCGCGTCTGCTCGACCTGTCGACGGCGGCCGGCGCGGACGATCCGGCCGCGCTCGCGAATGCGCTCGGCTTGCTGATCGAGGGCGTGTATGCGGCGAGTCAGACGTACGGGCCAGGATGCGGACCGATTCTGGCCGCGCCGAAGGTTGCCGCGCAGTTGATCGCCGCAGCGTGCGGTGGGCCGCAAGCGCGTTGAGTTGGCGCCGATCCCCGCCGCTAAAATGGCGCTTTTACCCGCCTCGCTCATCCCATGCCGTTGCCCGCCGAATCTCACGACACCGTTATCGCCGCAACCCGCCACTGGCTGACCGAGGCCGTGATCGGGCTCAACCTGTGCCCATTCGCCAAAACCGTGCATGTGAAAGGGCAGATTCGCTACGCGGTCAGCGACGCCGAAGACATGGAAGCGGTGCTGGCCGATCTCGAAGCCGAGCTTCAGGCACTCGTCGATGCCGATCCGAATGCCATCGACACCACGCTGCTGATCCTGCCGCGCGCACTCGGCGATTTCCTCGACTTCAACGATGGCCTCTACTTCGCGGACCGGCTCATCAAACAGTTGCGACTCGAAGGGATCATCCAGATCGCGAGCTTTCATCCGCATTACCAGTTCGAAGACAGCGAGCCCGACGACATCGAGAATTACACGAACCGGGCGCCCTATCCGATCCTGCATCTGCTGCGCGAAGACAGCATCGATCGGGCCGTGGCAGCGTTCCCCGAGGCGGAAGAGATCTACGAGCGCAATCAGGGCACGCTGCGGCGCATCGGTCTCTCAGGCTGGAATGCGTTGATGAAACGGTGAAGCGGTGAAGCGGTAAAGCGGTAAAGCGGTAAAGCGCGCCACGCTAACGGCTATTCACGCCGCGCGCCAAACCGCCTGCCCACCAAACCGACGAACTCAAAGAGACGTCAAGCAAAGACTTCAAGCCGGCAAAAAGAACCGCTCTTTCAACGCCTCGAGCCCGAGCGTGTCCATCACCTCGGTCAGCCGTTCGGCCGGCCGGCGCCGCGGCAGATCCTTGTAGTGCGCGACGATCAGCTCGTTTTTCATCGAGTGTTCCCAGCCGACCAGCTCGGTCACGCTGACCTGATACCCGTGCGCCTCGAGTTGCAGACAGCGCAGCACATTGGTGATCTGGCTGCCGAATTCGCGCGTATGCAGCGGATGCCGCCAGATTTCCGTCAACGCGTTCTTCAGCGACCGTCCCTTGTTCTGCCGCAACACGCCGGCCACTTCAGCCTGACAACACGGCACGACGACGATGTACTTCGCGTGCTTTTCGAGCGCGAAGCGGATCGCATCATCGGTCGCGGTATTGCACGCATGCAGCGCCGTCACGATGTCGACCTGCGCGGGCAGACGCGTCGACGTGATCGACTCCGCCACCGACAGATTCAGGAACGACATCCCCTTGAAGCCGAGCCGCGCGGCCAACTCTTCGGACTTCGTAACGAGTTCTTCGCGCGTTTCGATGCCGTAAATGTGCGAAGCCCCACCTGCGGTGTCCTGAAACTCCTTGAAAAAAAGGTCGTACAGAATAAAACCGAGGTAGGACTTGCCCGCGCCGTGATCGACGAGGGTCAGGCCGCCTTGTGCGCTCTTGAGGTCTTTGAGCAACGGCTCGATGAACTGGAACAGGTGGTAGACCTGCTTCAGCTTGCGGCGGCTGTCCTGATTCATCTTGCCGTCGCGTGTGAGGATATGGAGTTCCTTCAGGAGTTCGACGGACTGGTTAGGACGGATTTCGTGAGATTTACCTGACATCGTGTAAGCCGGCATCAATTACAACGCGAACGTGCGACAGATGACGGAAAAAGAGAAAAGTTGCTGCCAGTTTACCCAAAGTGCGACGCTCCCCGCGAGGAAGCCGTACGAATCATGCAAGGCATGCCATCAACCTGGAACACTTCCTGCTCGGAAAGCGACGCGCGGAGGCGTCGCGGGAATGGCCTGAAGACAGCTTATGCGCCGGCCGGGCTCCCGGGTCCAAGCCGTGTCGCCAGAAACAGGACGCTGCAGGCGCAACGCCGGACACGCGAACCGAAAGCATGTGGGGAGGACGGTCCCGGAACACGGACCGAACGTTACGTAACCAGCGGCACGTCCGGATCGCAACCGGACGTGTGCTCGGATGATAGATGAGGCAGCAATGGATACGGTACCCAACGGCAACGTTGAACAGAAGTTTCAGGAAATGCTGGCAAAGCTCACCACGACGCCAGCCTGGTCGGAGAAACAGCAGCTCGAACTGGAGATGGCGCGAGACATCTCCACCGAAATGCTGCGGCTCGCGGAAATCATGCGCGACGGCAGCGTCGATCTCGAAACGTGCCTCACGATGCTCAAGTACGCGAAAGTACTCGACTTCGTGATGACTACGCTGGCGTCGCGGCGCGACATCAAGCCGCAAACACTGCGCGTCATCTTCAAGCTCGCCGGGCTGAAAGTGGACGAAGCCTACCCCGGCTAGCGGTTCGGGAGCGCGGCGCGAATCGCCGGATGCCTGGCATTGCGTAACGAACTCCCATTCACGACGATCCGCCATGACAATGCGCGAGCGGCTGGACGCCGCTCGCGATGCAAGGCCTCTGCTCTTTTGAGTCGCTCGCGACGCGGCCTTCCATTCACGCCTGCGGCGCTTCGAGCGGCGGCGTTCCCTCATGAAATAGCGTTTTGAGCTGCGTGCGCAGTTCCGGTGAATCCGCGTGTTTATGAACGGAGACCGCGTGCTGGACGGCGGCTTCGAGCAATTCGCTCTCGCTGTCGGCGGATAACGCAACGGTGCAATGCATTTCGCTCGGAAACTCGCGACAGTCGATGTATTGGCGGCTCATGGCAATCTCCTTGATAGAGACGATCGGCCCTTCCATCGATTGAACGCGCGAAGCGCGTCGGCTGCCATCTGACGCGATGACGCTGCCGCGCATGGCAGCGTCGGGCGGCACGGCGCAGCAAAGCGAGGGAATCAACGCGGTGATCGGCGGGGAACGACGCGAAC
>Ga0154001_1000527_pt1 | contig 12162 bp, 2 predicted proteins | sample TSNJ085MetaG_FD_104699 | JGI IMG/M metagenome (GOLD analysis project Ga0154001, IMG submission 104699) | Attine ant fungus gardens microbial communities from New Jersey, USA - TSNJ085 MetaG | ecosystem: Host-associated > Fungi > Mycelium > Unclassified | place: USA: New Jersey, Wharton State...
TCGCGACCGATGTCCAGTCGGCCGGCATCGCCGAAGTGATGCTTGCAAGGCGCCGCCTGCCGTCGTTTGCGGGCGCTATACGGGGCGCCATCGACGCCGCAAAACGCAACGGCGCGCGAAACCCCTTCAACGTCTCCTTCCAGTATTCGCGCGCCTGCGCCGCGTCCTGCCCGCGATGCCACGCCACGTAGTGCCGGAAGTCCGTCGACAAAGCGGGCAGTATGGTGTTCGGTTGCGCGTAAAACTGGAAGACTTCGTCGAGAAGAATCGGCATGGACCAGCCATCGAGAATCGCATGATGGTAGGTCCACAGAAAGCGAAACCCGTCGTGTCCCTGCGTCACGACAGTAAGCCGCATCAGCGGCGCCACGCTCCAGTCGAATCCCCTTCTTCGATCTTCCGCCAGCAGCGTGTCGAAACATCGTTGCTGCTCTTCAGGATTCCGGCCGCTCCAGTTCAGTGTCTCGAACGGCAACATCACGGTCCTTCTCACGACCTGCATGGGCTTTTCTTCGTTCAGTCGAATGAATAGCGTCTTCAGGACATCGTGACGATGAGTGACGGTCTCCCATGCGTGCCTGAAGCGCTCAATGTCGAGCGGGCCCTTGAGTACGCACGAGAACTGCTCGACATACACGCCCGATTCGGGATCGAGCCGCGAATGGTGCAGCATGCCGCGTTGCAGCGGCGTGAGGTAATAAATTGTATCGACGTTTTTGCTCATCGTGGATTCCTGCGTTCGGCATGCTTTCCCATGCCGCGCGCCGGGACGTTTGGCAACGGTGACCGGGATGAATCGCCGCCCTTCCTGTTAGCGCTCGAGCGCTTCGATCTCGTCCAGCAGTTCGTCCAGCCCGTCCTGGTTCACATCGAGCTGCGGCACATCGGACGGCGTCAGCCCGCCTGCACCTTCGGTACAGCAATGTCGAATCAGCATGGTCAATGCATCGCTAACCCTGCACATCAGGCAGCCGATGCTCTCGTCGATGCCGGGTGCGCCGTGAAAGCCGGATGCGATCGTGAGCCGGCCATCAGCGATATAGGCGGTCACGTCGAGCAGATGCGTACGGCGTTGCCGCGCGCTTCGGATGCCAGGCGCCGGCTTGAGCACTTCGTCATAAAATGCCGACGATCCGGCGATCTGATCCAGTTGACCGAGATAGGTGAACAGTATCGGTGAGTTCGGCAACGAATCCAGCAATGCCTCGTCCGTACCCTGAGACTCGGACCGCGGGGCTTCGAGATAGCGCAGCGCCCCAAAGCTCGCGCCTTTGCGTGGAATCTGCCGCAGCCGCTCCTTGACGTGCTTGATGAGGCGGCCGGGATCGTCATATGGCGTCGCCTCGATGAACACCGGATAGATCGATGTGAACCAGCCGATGCTGCGGCTCAGATCGACGACATCGGCCAATGCGTCGCGCCCGTGTCCTTCCAGATCGACGAGCAGCGCATCGCTGCCGCTCCACGAACGAAAGCCCGCGTGCAAGGCGGCGATCAGCAGATCGTTGGCATCCGTACCATAGGCCTGATGGGCGGTCGTGCGGAACGCTTCCGTCAGTTCAGCGTCGAGTGTGGCGGTACAGCCTCCCGACGGCTCGTTATACGTGTGATGCACGATAGGCGCGAGACCATGACGCATCAGCGCGACTCTGGCGGGTCCCGCCAGCGCGCCGCGCACATGAGTCACGAAGCGCTGCCAGTACTGGCGATCGCTGTCCAGCACGGCACCTTTGACGAGCGCGTCCCACTGCTCGACCCACGCTTTGGTCGAACTCGTCTTCAAAGGCAGCTTCACCGCCGACTGCGCGCGCAACTGCAGGTAAATATCGCCGATATCCTGCAGCAGGATATTCCACGACACGCCGTCGATGGCGAGATGGTGTACGACGATCAGAAGGCGGCTCGCCGTCAGCGTTGCACTCTCGAGCCAGCGCACGCTCAACAGTCGGCCGCGTTCGATGTCGAGTCCCGCCTGGGCGTCGGCGATCGCCTGACTCCAGATTTCCGCACAGGGCTCGCCCACGTTCGTCGTACACGACACGATGGCCCAATCGGGCGAGTGCGCAGGGTCATCGTCGGGGACGAACACCTGACGCCAGCCGCCTTCGCGCTCTTCGAAACGCGAGCGCAGCACGTCATGATGACGCACTACGAGCCGCAGCGCCTCCTGCATGATGGTAGGGTCCGGCGCCTCGCGCAGGGAGAGGAGCAGCGCCTGATTGAAATGTGACCGGTCCACGTCAACCTTGTCGAAGAACCATTGCGACGCGGGCCCCGGCATGACCTCACCCGTAACGCTCCCTTGCTCCGCCAGGATGCCGGGCACGGCGCTCACCCCCCTCGCAAGACCGGCGATCGTCGTCTGCTCGAAGATATCCTTCGGCTTCAGATACATCCCTTCGAGCGACGCCTTCGAGACGATCACGGCCGCCAGAATCGAATCGCCGCCGAGCACGAAGAAGTCGTCGTCGATACTCACCGACGACTTGCCGAGTACTTCACACCAGATCGCCGCGAGTTTGCGTTCGATGTCGGTAGCCGCGGCGCGGTTCGCCGTGAGCGTGCGCTGCGGCGGTGGCAGCCGGCTGACATCGAGTGTGCCGTCGCGATCGAGGGGTAGCGCCTCCAGCATCACGAACGCTTCGGGATGAGTGTAGTCGGGCAGCCCCCTCTTCAAGCTGCCGCGCAGCGCACTTTCAAGCTCACCACGCACGTCATCGTCGATGGGCACCACATACGCCGTGAGCATGATCGCGTCGTCCGACTCGACCACGTGACAGACTGCTTCGCGCACTCCCTGCTGCGATGCGATGAAGCGCTCGACATCTCCGATGGCGAATGGCGCCAGCCGGTGCGTGACTACACGCCCGGACGGGTCGGCGCATACCATGTGTCCAGCGCGCCACGTGACCGTCAAGGACGTCGGGACGATGCCGGTATGCGCCAGCAGGTGTGAGAGATCGTCGTCTGTCGCGACTGAGGACCGCAGCGCGCATACCTCGCGGCTGACCAGACATAGGCGTCCGCGCTGCCGCTCGTCGGCGAGGTCCATGAACGGACCGAGTGCGACCGGCACATGAAAGGCGCCTTGCAACGACGCCAGTTGCCATTCGTCGCGAACCGGGGCGAACGCGACGGGTCCCTTCCAGGCGTCGCAATCGCACACCGGCGCAAAATACCGTGCCTTAGGTGCCGATTGGCACCGAGCCACCCATTCGAGCGTATGTGGATGATTGCCGTACGCGATTAACGCGTTCACACTCGCACGACTGTCGATGGTAAGTGACGGCAGCAGGAGCGCCGGAAACGCGAGCGCTGAAATACGGTCGTGTGCGATCAATTCGCTCAATTCCAGACGCGCCCATTCGGCTCGATCATCGCTGTCGCCGACAAGCGCGCCGATCGACACGCTTTCGGACACGCGAGCCCACCCACCCCGGCGCACGGCCCCGACCATGATCGATAGCGCGAACTGCACGGGCATGCCACGAAGCACCAGTGCGCGGCTTTGTTCGTCCATCTGAAGAAGCTGGCTCATTCCGTCGATGAAAGCGCCGACGCGGGCGGCTTCATACACGCCGCGAGCTTCGACACGCGACTGCGGCTTGACTACGTCGAGCTCATACGGATTCCAGTCCGACCATCCATCGCTCGCACTGCGGCAGATTGCATCGAAGCGCATGTGCAACGCATCGGCATCATGAGGCGACCCATCCGGCAAATGGCACGAGGCCCCTACCTCGAGCACGGCGAGCAAAGCGGCGGCAAGCTCGGCGATACTGCGCAATTGCAGGGAAACCGTACTGCCCGCTCCAATACCAAGCGTCTGCAGCCGCGACCGTACGGCATGTACCGCTTCGGATAGCTCAGCATAGGTGATCGCACGCCGGTCGAACCGCCAGGCGATCTGTCCACCTTTGCGCGATGCGTGGGTAAAGAACGACCCACATTGAAGCGACGGCGGTTTCGCCAACACGTGTGCATCCGCGATGCGCCGGCACGCCGCGTCGCGCACGGGCGGTGCCGTCATCCGGTAGTCGACGGTCCGACGCGCCGGGTCGGCGAGAATCTGCTCGACGAGACGGGCATACTGGCTCGCGAAGCGATCGATCGTCTCGTGATCGAACAGATCGGTGTTGAACGTCCACGCGGCGACGTACTCCGTGCCCATGTCCTGGACGTTCAGCGTCAGGTCGTGCGTCGCGCCGCGCGTACCTGTGCTGGATGCAGCGAGCAGTTCGCGGTAGAACGGCGCCTGGTCCCGCCGCCCGGTGTTCGCCTCGTTGCGCGCCTGGTTCCAGTTGTACATCACCTGATAGACAGGGGACCGGCTCGGATCGCGTGGCGGCCGCAACGTTTCGACCAGTAGCGGAAACGGATAGTCCTGGTGATCGAGCACGCGTAGCATCATCTCGCGCGTACGTTTGACCAGATCGCCAAACGAGTCGTCGGGGCGAACCTCGCAGGCAAGGACCACCGTGTTGACAAAATGGCCGAGCACGCTTTCGCTGCCGGGCGCGCTGCGGCCCGACGTCGGTGCGCCGATCATCAGGCGCGACTGTCCCGTGTGCAGGAACAGGAACAATTGATACACGGCAAGCAGCAGCATATAGGGCGTGACGTGCAGGCTGCGCGCGGTTTCCCTGATTTGCCTCGATACCTCCACGCTCAACGCAACGCTATGCACGCGGCCATGCTCGGTTTTGAGCGGGGTCCGGATGCGATCGGTCGCGAGATTCAGCACCGGCAGCTCGCCTTGCAGCTCGCGTTGCCAGAATCCGGCAAGCGCAGCGCCTTCATCGCCCTGCAGACGGTCGGTCTCGTGCTGCACGCAGTCCTTGTATTGCAACGCAAGGCGCGGCAGTTTCAGCGGCTGCTCCGCCGCCGGCTGCGCAATCGCCATCTGGTACAGCGTGTGCAGTTCACGGATGAGAATCTCGAGCGACCAGAAATCCGCCGCGATATGGTGGACGTTGAGCAGCAGCACGTACCGGATCGACTGCACGTCCGCGTTCGCGTCGCCATGCTCGTTGACGAGCAGCTTCATGCGGATCGGCGACACGGACAGATCGAACGGCAAGTTTGCCTCCTGGTCGATCCAGCGATGGATCGCCATGGTATCGGCGTCGAATACACGGTCGATCATGAACCGCGTGCCCGGCGCAGCGCTTACCTGCTGACGCGGTTGTCCGTCGCTCACCCGATAGACGGTGCGCAGAATCGGATGCCGGGCAATCAGATAGTCGATGCAGCGTTGCAGGGTCTGCAGATCGACGGCGTCATCGAGCCGCGTCGCGTACGTCACGTTATACGCGGCGCTGCCGGGATCGAGCTGATGCAACGACCACAGTGACTTCTGTGCATACGAGAGCGGGTAGCTACCCGCCGTTCCGGCGAACTGTTCGAGCAATGCAATCAGCGTCGCCTTGTGCTGTTTGAGTTCGGCGAGCAGTCCGGGCGTGACGGCGTCTCTCGGCGCCTTGTATTGCAGCTTGCCGTCCTGCGTCCACAGCTCGATGCCGCGACCGGAGAGTTCGTTGATGAAGTCGATCGAACTCATAGTTCGCCACCCTCCATTTCCACGCCAAAGGTCACTTCGCCCGATACGATATCGAGACCATCGGCTGCAGCCCGCCGCACGCGTGGCGCTTCCGGCGCGGGCGAGCCGCCGCTCATCGTGCCGATGATCGTGCGCACAATGTCGTTGAGCGTCGCGCCTTCCAGCAGCCGTCCGAACGGAATGTCGACACCGAGTTCATTGCGCAGCGCGTTACGGAATTCCGCCGCCATCAGCGAGTCGAGGCCGAGTTCGATCAACGCGACTCCAGGACTGACACGATCGCGCGCGACCTGCAACGTAGCCGCGATTTCGCCAATCAGGTGATCGCGCAACGCCGCTTCACGGTCCCCCTCGGGCAACCCTGCCAAACGTTGAGCGAGGCTCGATGTGCCCGCCGCCGGCACTGCAGCATGGGACGGAGCATCCGCGATTTCCTTCAGTAGCGGACGCAGCGAACGGCTCGTACTACGCTTGAGCAAGGTGTCGACATCGACGCTCCAGATCTGGCTCTGGCCCTGGCGCTCGGCCATCAGCGCGTCGAGTGCCTGGAGCGCCGCGTCGGGGTCCAGCGCCTTGAGACCATAGGCTTCGATGCGCCGTAACTGCTGCGCGTCGAGTTGTTCGGCCATGCCTTTGCCGCCCCATAGCCCCCAGTTCATCACATGGCCCGACAGGCCCTCTTCGTTGCGTCCGAGACTCAGCGCGTCGAGATACGCATTGGCGGCAGCGTAGGCGCATTGCCCCGGCGATCCGATACACGACACGATCGACGAGAACGACACGAAGTGATGCACAGAAAGATGAGCCGTCGCGCGATGCAGGTTTTGCGTGCCTGCGATTTTCGGCGTCAGCACTTTCATGACCGACGACATCGGCTGTGTTAATAGCAAGCCGTCTTCGAGCGCGCCGGCTGCGTGCAGGATGCCCTTGAGCGGACGAGCGGCGTCCGCTTCGATGGACTTGATCAGTTCCTCCACGTCCGCTGACGACGCGATATCCGCCGTCCGGAATTCGAGCGTCGCATCGCGCGTCTGCGCCAATTTGGCCAGCCGGCCGCGCTCCGCCTCGGCGGGCAATTGCCGGCTCACCGAGATGATCTTCGGCATCCCCTTCGCGATCAGCCATTCGATCAACCGTGTGCCAATCGCTCCACGTCCGCCCGTCACAAGCCAGGCACCGCGGGCGAGCGGTTTCATGGCCGGCGCGTTGCGCCGCACGAGACGCGGGACGAAGACCTCGTGGCCGCGCACGGCGAACTGCGTTTCGCCTGTACTGGCCGACTCGCTGATCACCGACAGCATCGCCTCGCACGATGCGGCATCCGCACCGGGCAAATCGGCAACGAGCACGCGGATGTCGCCGCTTTCGTGCATCAGACTGCGCGCCACGCCCCATGCCGCCGCCTGGGCCGGCACGACGAGCCGGTCGTGCCCCTGGATGCATTGAGCCGACTGCGTGACGAGGCACACCGTCAACGGGCGGCCCGCCCAGTCGGTGGCCTGCACCGCGCGCCAGAAATTCGCGAAACGGCGATACGCACCGGCAACCTGATCCAGTTCCTCCTCGCTCGTCGGCGTGTTCGCCGTGTCCTGGTCCGCTGACCCGTGTGGCCAGACATACAGGATGACGACGGGAGCGGGCGAACCCGCGCTCGATACGCCCTCGGAAAATGCCTTGCGAAAGCGCCGCACGGATTCGTCGTCGCCATCGGACGCGTCAGCGGACTGCCGCACGACGTGGCAATCCGCATCGACGGCGCGTAGTTGTGCGGCAATCTCTTCGTCGAGCGTCTCAGCGCCGCCGACCAGAAGACAGGCCGGCAATGACAACGGGCGCGCGCGTTCAACCGCCATTGGCCGCCATGCAAGGCTATAAAGGCTCGCCTGTGAAGGCGCCGTGTTGAACTTGCGCGGATCGACGGCAATCAGTTGCAGATGCGCGATCGACGCGACGCATTGCCCCGCATCGTCGTAGAGCCAGAGGTCCGCGCTGATCAGATGACGGCGCGACTTGACGCGCACCGCGCACCAGACGGCACGCGTATCGGGTATCGGCTGACAGGCGATGCGATTGATGCCGATTGGCACATACGCGGACTTGAGCCCGGCGTCCCACAGCGCAGCCGCCACGGTCTGAAAGCAACTGTCGAGCAAGGCGGGATGGATCGAGCGCGCCGCTTTACACGCATGCGATGCATCGAGTTCGATGCGGGCCAGCGCGGCATCGTCGCCGCGCCACAGGCTGCGGATCGACCGGAATGCGCCGTCATAGGCGAGCCCGGAACCGCGCAGCCGCTCATAGAACCGGTCCACAGGCAACACGTCCGCGCAATCGTGCTGGAATGCCGGGAGCGACGGTGTGTCGTGGTCGGCCCGTGCACTGTCCGCGACCGCCGGCAGCCAGGCCGAACAATGGTTGACCCAGTGCGGTTCCAGGTCGGCATCGATATCGTTCCGCGCGAAGATTTCGAGCTGCGCGCGCGCCGCCTTCACTGCGCCCCTCACGTTTTCCGCCGCGTGTACGACCGTGCCCAGCAGAACCGGCCGCTGACGTTCGAGCACCAGCGGATTGTCGAATGACAACTCCTGCACATGGAGCCACGGCGCCGGCGTCCCGTCGGCATCGCTGCCGGCCATGCCGCGCCGCGCCGCGTCGAGCACGATCTCGATGAACCCTGCGGCCGGAAAGACGAAACCGCCATGTACGACGTGTCCTTCAAGGAAAGGCAGATCGCTGACCACAAGCCGATTCTCATAGCGCCGTCCATCGAGCGCCGGCAGCAACAATTGCTGACCGAGCAGGCTGTTGGGCGCCTGCGTCACCGCCGCGCGCGCGCTGCTCAATGGCCTCGCGCGATCCGCCGCCTGCCGCGAGCCGATCCAGTAGCTGCCCGACTCCAGTGGATAAGGCGGCAACGCAATCCGGCGCGGCCCGATACTCTGCGCACGCGAGCATTCGAAGGCGGCCCAATCGACACGCCGCCCCGCGGTGTACACGTGTCCGAGCGCACCGAGCAACTGCTCGCATTCGACCTCCGCATCGCCGAAACTTTGCAGCGCGCTGACCGCGCGTGCGTTTCCCTGCGCAGCACAACAGGCCTTGGCGAGACGGGTGAGCGTCTTGCCGGGTCCGATCTCGATGAAGGTCTGAACGCCATCGGCCGACAGCGTGCCGACCCCCTGGCGGAAATTCACCGTCGCGCGCACATGCTCGACCCAATACGCCGGATCGCAGTAGCGCTCAGCCTCGAAGATGCCCGACACGTTGGACACGATGCGGATACGCGGCGGCCGATAGTCGATCGAGGCTGTGATCTCGCCGAACGCGTCGAGCATCGGTTCCATCAGCGGCGAATGGAAAGCGCGCGAGACGATGAGCGCGCGTGTCGGAATGCCGTCGCGTTCGAGTTGCCGCGAGAGTTCGTCGATACCAGCGGGATCGCCCGAGACGACCACGCTGCTCGGCCCGTTGTCGGCCGCGATCTCGACGCGGCCCGTGAAAGCGCCCAGATAGCCGGCCAGCCTGGCAGCCGGTGTCAGCACGGCCAGCATCTTTCCGGGCGGCGTCATCGTCTCCATCAAATGACCGCGCACCACGACGAGCCGGCAGGCATCCGCGAGCGAAAACACGCCCGCGAGACAGGCTGCCGCGTACTCGCCGACACTATGGCCCATCAGCACGTCCGGCACGATCCCCCAATCCATCCACAGACGCGCCAGCGCCATCTCGACCGCGAACATCGCCGGCTGCGTATAGCGGGTTTCGTGAATCAACGTCTGCCTGTCGCCCCACAACACGTCGATCAGCGAGTGTTCGCCGAGCGCCTCGAAATGAGCGTCACATTCGTCGAGTACTTCGCGAAAGAGCGGGAACGTCTGATAGAGCTGCCGCGCCATGCCCGCGTACTGCGCGCCCTGCCCGGTGAACAGAAAGGCCAGCTTGCCGGGTTCGTCCGTTTGCGCGGAGCGTTCGACGACGCTTGCGTGTTCGGCCTTCGCCAATGCGTCGAGCAGTTGCTCGCGGGTGCCGGCGACGAGCGCGATACGATGCCGTTGCGTGTCGCGCCCGGCTCGCAGCGAGTGAGCGAAGTCGCCCGGCTCGACGGACGGATTCGCGCGCAGATAGGCGGTGCAACCGGCAACGGCACGAGACAACGTGTCGGACGTATGCGCCGAGATCGGAAAAATCTCCGGACACCCAGGCAACTGCTGTGCGAACGTGGCGATGCCGGGATCACGCGGGGCCGTGGCCTCGTCCGCCTCATCGTCTCGCCAGGCTTCGATGATCAGATGCGCATTGGTGCCGCTCATGCCAAACGAGCTGATCGCCGCGACACGTTTGCCCGGACGGCTCGACGGCCATACCATGTGCTGCGTGACGACCTTGATGCCGTTGCTTTGCCAGTCGACATGCGGCGTCGGCGTGTCCATGTGAAGATGCTTCGGAATCTCGCCCTTCTGCAGCGAACAGATCACCTTCATCAGCCCCGACACGGAAGCGGCTGCTTCGAGGTGCCCCATGTTCGTCTTGATGCTGCCGACGTAGAGGTCCTGCTTGCGGTTCGCATCGCGGCAATAGATATCCTGCAATGCGCGCAGTTCGATCGGATCGCCGAGCAGCGTGCCCGTGCCATGCGCCTCGACATAATCGACTTCGTCGGGCGCGACACCGGCATGGATCAGCGCGTCGCGGATCACGTCGCGCTGCGCGCGGCCATTCGGCGCCGTCATGCCATTGCTCCGGCCGTCATGATTGACCGCCGAACCGCGAATCACCGCGTGAATCGGCCGCCGCTGCGCACGCGCGTCGGACAGGCGCATCAGTGCGACGATCCCGCAGCCCTCGCCGCGCACATAACCGTTGGCCGCCGCGTCGAAGGTCTTGCAGCGGCCATCCGGCGAGAGCGCCTGAAGCTCGCACAACGCGATCGTCATTTCGGGCGACAGCATCAGATTGACGCCACCCGCCAGCGCCACGTCGGCTTCGCGGTTGCGCAGACTCTGACAGGCCAGATGTACCGTGACGAGCGACGATGAACAGGCCGTGTCAAGTTGCAGCGTCGGGCCATGAAAGCCGAATAGATATGAAATACGCCCCGCCGCGAACGGACGCGCCGTCCCGAGCGACGTCTGCGCATAGCTGAGATCGGCGTGCGGCACCAGTTCGCTGATTCGCGCATAGTCGTCGAGCGACGAGCCGACGAACACGCCCGTCCTGTAAGCGCCAATCGCCTCGCGTGTGAAACCCGCGTCTTCGATGGCGCGCCACGAGCATTCGAGCAGCAGGCGTTGCTGCGGATCGATATGGCGCGCTTCCCGGCCGGAGATACCGAAGAACTCGGGATCGAAACGGTCGACGTCGTCGATGAAAGCGCCGTGCAGGCTGTAGCTGGTATCGTGCCGGCCGGGGCGCGGGTCGAACAGCGCGTCGGTCCAGCGCTCGGCGGGCACTTCGCTGACGGCATCGGTGCCGGCGGCGAGCACCTCCCATAGCTTGGCAGCCGAGTCGGCACCACCAGGCAGACGGCAACCCATGCCGACCACCGCGATCGGCTCATTGGCCGCTTCGCGGACCTCGTTCAGTTCGCGCCGCAACGCATCGATCTTCAGCAAGGCCTGCTTGACGGGCGTCAGTTTCGCGGCTGTAGGCTCGGTCATGATCGCACTCCCGGAATGGCGTTTCGACTTGCGCCGCGTCTAGCGGTCCAGTTCTTTCAGCAACAACGCCTCGGCCTCGGCGTCCGACAACTCCATCAGCTGTTCGGCGCTACGCCGCTCGTCCTCGCCGGTGGCGGCTGTCGCTTGCGTCGCGGGCGGCGGCGCGGGTTCGGCCGTCGCCGACGCGCCGCTTCCCGCTCCCCGCATATCCGCAAGATGCGCCGCCAGCTGTTCGACGTTCGCGCAATCCCAAAGTGCGGCGGCGTCGAATGCGACGCCCGTCGCGTGCTGCACCTTCAGCGCGAACTGCAGCGCGCTCATCGAATCGAATCCCATCTCGACCCAAGGGGTCGTGCGAGACACCTGCTCCTCGCCAATCTTCAGATGCGCGGCAACGATGCGCGCAATGCACCTCTCCAGATCACGTTTGACGAGCAGTGCTGCCGCTGCCTTGTCTTCACGACCCGTGCGCGGCGTAGGCGCTTCTCCCGGTTCGCCGCCCTCATAGCGGCCTTCAGTCCAGCTCGCGACCGTACGCAACTCGCCCTGCACGTAAGCACGGCGGCATAGGGCACGGGCGATCTTGCCGCTCGAGGTCTTTTCGATGGTCGCGGGTTCAACCAGCACGACGGCATGCGGCGTGATACCGAAGTCTTCGCCCACCACCACGATCATCTGGCGCAGCGTCGCGCGGGCATCCATCGCACGTCGCTGGGCGCGCCCAACCTCCTGCACGATGACAAGCTTCTCCTCGCCATCCACCGTCACCGACACCGCCGCGCCGCAACCGCGCCGCAACTCCGGCACCGCGTCCTGCACGCACTCCTCGACGTCCTGCGGATAGAGATTGCGGCCCCGGATGATCAGCATGTCCTTCACGCGACCGGTCACGAACAGTTCGCCATCGATAAACGCACCGAGATCGCCCGTGCGCATGAACGGCAA
>Ga0154001_1000528_pt1 | contig 12155 bp, 11 predicted proteins | sample TSNJ085MetaG_FD_104699 | JGI IMG/M metagenome (GOLD analysis project Ga0154001, IMG submission 104699) | Attine ant fungus gardens microbial communities from New Jersey, USA - TSNJ085 MetaG | ecosystem: Host-associated > Fungi > Mycelium > Unclassified | place: USA: New Jersey, Wharton State...
CAGCAGAAGGTCGTGATCGCGCGCTGGCTCAATCACCACACCAACATCCTGATCTTCGACGAACCGACGCGCGGCATCGACGTCGGCGCAAAGGCCGAAATCTATCTGCTGATGCGCGAACTGACCGCGCGCGGCTACTCGATCATCATGATCTCGTCCGAACTGCCGGAGATCGTCGGCATGTGCGACCGCGTCGCCGTGTTCCGGCAGGGGCGCATCGAAGCCATGCTCGAAGGCGATTCGATCGACTCGAATGCCGTGATGACCTACGCGACCGCCGGTTCGCTTGGAGCTGCTCATGAACACGCCTAATCCTTCTTCTTCGCCCGAGACCTCGACCGTTGCGGGCAATACGCCGGGCGCACCCGCGCGCTTCAGCTGGGCCGCGCTGAAACGCTCGACGCTGTTCTATCCGTTCGTCGGCCTGCTGGTGGTCTGCATCGTCATGGTGTTCGCGAGCGACAGCTTCCTCTCCGCCGCGAACATCGAGAACGTGCTGCGCCAGGTGTCGATTAACGCGATCATCGCGGTCGGCATGACCTGCGTGATCCTGACGGGCGGCATCGATCTGTCGGTCGGCTCGGTGATGGCGCTCTCCGGCACGCTCGCGGCCGGTCTTATGGTGGCCGGCATGAACGCGGTGGCCGCGCTCGTGGTGGGTCTCGCCGTCGGTCTCGGCTTCGGCGCGGCCAACGGCTTCTTCGTCGCGTTCGCAGGCATGCCGCCGATCATCGTCACGCTCGCGACGATGGGTATCGCGCGCGGCCTCGCGTTGATCTACACGGGCGGCTATCCGATCGACGGCCTGCCCGACTGGGTCAGCTTCTTCGGCAGCGGCAAGGTTCTCGGCATCCAGGCACCGGTCGTCATCATGGCCGTGATCTACGTGATCGCATGGGTGCTGCTCGAACGCATGCCGTTCGGCCGCTACGTCTATGCGATCGGCGGCAACGAGCAGGCGACGCGGCTCTCGGGCGTGCGCGTCGCGCGCGTCAAGCTGTTCGTCTACACGATCGCCGGCCTGACGTCGGCGTTCGCCTCGATCGTGCTGACCGCGCGTTTGATGAGCGGCCAGCCGAACGCGGGCGTCGGCTTCGAACTCGACGCGATCGCCGCCGTCGTGATGGGCGGCACGTCGATCTCGGGCGGACGCGGCTCGATTATCGGCACGCTGATCGGCGCGCTTTTACTCGGCGTCCTGAACAACGGCCTGAACATGGTCGGCGTGAATCCGTACGTACAGAACGTGATCAAGGGCGGAATCATTCTGCTCGCGATCTATATCAGCCGCGACCGCAGAAAGTAACGCTTCCTTTTCCCCACTTTTTCGCAGGACCATGCAATGACGACTCAATCCGACAAGCCGAACATGACCGCCATCGTCTGTCATGCACCGAAAGACTATCGCGTCGAACAGGTACGGAAGCCGCGTGCTGGCGCGCACGAACTCGTGATTCGCATCGCCGCGTGCGGCATCTGCGCGAGCGACTGCAAGTGCCACTCGGGCGCGAAGATGTTCTGGGGCGGCCCGAGCCCGTGGGTCAAGGCGCCGGTGATTCCGGGCCACGAATTCTTCGGCTATGTCGAAGAACTCGGCGAAGGCGCGGCCGAGCATTTTGGTGTGCAAAAGGGCGAGCGCGTGATCGCCGAGCAGATCGTGCCGTGCGGCAAGTGCCGCTATTGCAAATCCGGCCAGTACTGGATGTGCGAAGTGCACAACATCTTCGGCTTTCAGCGCGAGGTCGCGGACGGCGGCATGGCCGAGTACATGCGTATTCCGCCGACCGCGATCGTCCACAAGATTCCCGACGGCATCTCGCTCGAAGACGCCGCGATCATCGAGCCGCTGGCCTGCGCGATTCACACGGTCAATCGCGGCGACGTGCAGCTCGACGACGTGGTCGTGATCGCGGGCGCGGGGCCGCTCGGTTTGATGATGACCCAGGTCGCGCATTTGAAGACGCCGAAAAAGCTCGTCGTGATCGATCTCGTCGAAGAGCGGCTGGCGTTGGCGCGCGAATACGGCGCGGACGTGACGATCAATCCGAAGAAAGACGACGCGCTTGCGATCATCCATTCGCTCACTGACGGATACGGCTGCGACGTCTATATTGAAACGACCGGCGCGCCGATCGGCGTGAATCAGGGCATGGACCTGATCCGCAAGCTTGGGCGTTTCGTCGAATTTTCGGTGTTCGGTGCCGACACGACACTCGACTGGTCGGTGATCGGCGATCGCAAGGAGCTCGACGTGCGCGGCGCGCATCTCGGGCCGTACTGCTATCCGATCGCGATCGATCTGCTCGCGCGCGGGCTCGTGACGTCGAAGGGCATCGTCACGCATGGCTTCTCGCTCGAAGAATGGGACGAGGCGATCAAGATCGCGAACTCGCTCGATTCGATCAAGGTGCTGCTGAAGCCGCGCGCCTGAGCGTGGCGCGCGGCCCATCAACGGAGACTCTATGAACTACGTCATCGGCGTCGATATCGGCACGCAGAGCACGAAGGCGCTGCTCGTCGACGAGCACGGCGCGATCGTCGCGCAGCATGCGTCGGGCTATCAGCCCGACACGCCGAAACCGTTGTGGGCCGAGCAGTGGCCCGCGGTGTGGCTGAAGGCGGTGGTCGAATGCGTGGCCGCCTGCGTGAGCGAGGCGAAGGCGGCCGGCGTCGCCGCGAGTTCGATCAAGGCGCTGTGCGTGAGCAGCCTGTACGGCGGCTCGGGCATTCCCGTCGACAGCGACATGCGGCCGCTTGCGCCCTGCCTGATCTGGATGGACCGGCGCGCGACCGCACAGGTCGACTGGGTGCGCGAGAACGTCGATCTCGACCGGCTCTACACGATCACCGGCAATGGCGTGGATAGCTACTACGGCTACACGAAGATGCTGTGGCTGCGCGAAAACGAGCCGGACGTATGGGCGCATACGCGCTATTTCCTGCCGCCGAATGCTTACGTGATTTATCTGCTGACCGGCGAGGTCGCGGTCGATCACAGTTCGGCCGGCAATATCGGCGGCGTCTACGACATGGCGCGGCGCGACTGGTCGGACGAAGCGCTCGACATGCTCGGCATTCCCGCGACGATGATGCCGGATCGCCTCGTCGAATCGTCGGACGTGGTGGGCGGACTGCTGTCCCAATGGACCGCGCAGCTCGGGCTCGAAGCGGGCACGCCGATCGTCGCGGGCGGCGTGGATGCGGCCATGGCGACGTTCGCCGCCGGCGTCACGCGCGCGGGGCAGCACGTCGCGATGATCGGCACGAGCATGTGCTGGGGCTATATCAACCAGCAGGTCGACGCGCGGCACGGATTGGTCAGCATGCCGCATGTTTTCAACGGCCAGCAGGATCTCTATGTATTCGGCGGCGCGATCACGGCGGGTGCGTCGGTCGCGTGGTATCGCGAGCAGTTCTGTCATGCGGAGATCGAGGCCGCGCGCGCGACGCCGCATGGCGATCCGCACCGGCTGCTCGAAGAAGCCGCCGCGCAGGTGCCGGCCGGCGCCGACGGCGTGCTGTTCCTGCCGTATCTGATGGGCGAGCGCAGCCCGGTGTGGGATGCGAAAGCGAGCGGCGCGTTCGTCGGACTGTCGCTCTTTCATACGCGCGCGCATCTGTATCGCGCGGTGCTCGAAGGCGTGTCGTTCGCGCTGAAGCACAACATCGAGGCGGGACGCAAAGGCGCGCAATCGCTCGACGACAAACTGATCGTGGTCGGCGGCGCCGCGCATTCGGACCTGTGGATGCAGATCATCGCCGACATCACCGGCTATCCGGTCTACACGATCGAGCAGGACGTCGAAGCCGCGATGGGCGCCGCGCGGCTCGCGGCGGTCGGCGTGGGCCTCGTGTCGCGCGAAGCGGCGCAGGGCGGCTGGGTCACGCTGATCGAGCGCGCGCAGCCCGACGCGCGGCGCATGGCGTTATATCAGCAGCGCTTCGGCGTGTACGTAGACCTCTATCCGGTCTTGAAGCCGGTCATGCATCGCTTGCAATCATCATGAACGCTACTTTCGATTTTTCCGGCCGCTCGATTCTCGTGACGGGCGCATCGAGCGGCATCGGCCGCGCCACGGTCGAAGCCTTGTGCGCGAGCGGCGCGTCGGTTGTCGCGGCGGCGCGCAACGTCGGCGAACTCGCGCGGCTTGCCGAGGAAACCGGTTGCGAGCCTCTCGCGCTCGACGTCGGCGACGAAGCCGCGATCGAGGACGCCTTCGCCTCGCTCGAACCGTTCGACGGTCTTGTGAATTGCGCGGGCATCGCGTTGCTCGAACGCGCGGTGGATACTACGGCCGCGAGCTTCGATCGCGTGATGGCCGTTAATACGCGCGGTGCGGTGCTGGTCGCGAAGCACGTCGCGCGCGCGATGCTCGCGGCGCAGCGCGCGGGCAGCATCGTCAACGTATCGAGCCAGGCTGCGCTCGTCGCGCTTGAGGATCATCTGAGCTATTCGGCCTCGAAGGCCGCACTCGATGCGGCGACGCGCGCGCTGTGCGTCGAGCTGGGGCCGAGCGGGATTCGCGTGAACAGCGTGAACCCCACGGTCACGCTGACGCCGATGGCGGTGCTGGCCTGGAGCGATCCCGCCAAACGCGATCCGGCCTTGCAGGCGATCCCGCTGCGGCGCTTTGCCGAATCCGCCGAAGTCGCCGCGCCGATCCTGTTTCTGTTGAGCGAGGCGGCGTCGATGATCAGCGGCGTATGCCTGCCGATCGACGGCGGCTATACGGCGCGGTGAAGGCTGCGCGCAGGGCTTGCCGGAGCCGCCGGAACGAGCGGTCGGGTTAGAGCATCGTGCGCACGTGCCACAGTTCAGGGAACAGCACGACGTCGAGCATCTTGCGCAGATACGACGCGCCGCTCGTGCCGCCCGTGCCCTGCTTGAAGCCGATGATGCGCTCGACCGTCGTGACGTGCCGGAAGCGCCACTGACGGAACGCGTCTTCGAGATCGACGAGTTCTTCGGCCATCTCGTACAGATCCCAATGCTCGGACGGATTGCGATAGACCTCGAACCATGCGGCCTCGACCGAGGCATCGTGCACGGTGGGCTGGGTCCAGTCGCGTTCGAGCCGCGCGGGCGAGATCGCGAAGCCGCGGCGCGCGAGCAGCCGCACGACTTCGTCGTAGAACGACGGCGTTTCGAGCGCGGCCTTCACCTCGGCGTGGATGTCGGGGCGATGCGCGTGCGGCTTCAGCATCTGCTCGTTCTTGTTGCCGAGCAGGAATTCGATCTGCCGGTACTGGTACGACTGGAAGCCCGACGAGCTGCCGAGATAAGGGCGCATGGCCGTGTACTCGGACGGCGTCATCGTCGCGAGAACGTTCCAGGCCTGCACGAGCTGCTCCATGATCCGCGACACGCGCGCGAGCATCTTGAAGGCGGGCGGCAATTCGTCGCGATGCACGGCCTTCAATGCCGCGCGCAGTTCGTAGAGCGCGAGCTTCATCCACAGTTCGCTGGTCTGGTGCTGGATGATGAACAGCATCTCGTTGTGATCCGGCGACAACGGATGCTGCGCGTCGAGCACCTTGCCGAGCGACAGATAGTCGCCGTAGCTCATCGATTCCGAGAAATCGAACTGCGCGTCGTGCCAGCCGGTGTCGGCGGAATGCGTGGCAGAGGCGGTGGATGTGGTGGCGGTGGTGGATGTGGAACCCGCGCCCGCCGCAGCGGAGCCCGCCGAACTCGCGGCGGGCGTGCCGGTTGCGCCCGTCTTCCCATGGCCGAACGGACAGCCTTGCGCGGGCGACTCTTCGGGCAAGCCCGGCGTGTGCATGTGATCGGTCATTCCATGATCCTCAGGTAACGGCGCCGCGCGCGGCGAATTCCGGCGCCCGCCAGGTTTCATGCACGAGTATGTCGCGCAGCGTCTCGACGGCGTCCCAGACGTCGACGAAGCGCGTGTACAGCGGCGTGAAGCCGAAGCGCAGCACATACGGCTCGCGATAGTCGCCGATCACGCCGCGCGCGATCAGCGCCTGCATCACCTCATAGCCGTGCGGATGTTCGAAGCTCGCATGCGAGCCGCGCCGCGCGTGTTCGCGCGGCGTGACGAGTTCGAGCGGAAACTCGCCGCAACGGGTCTCCACCAGTTCGATGAACAGATCGGTCAGCGCGAGCGACTTCTTGCGGATCGCCTGCATGTCGGTTTGCAGGAACACGTCGAGTCCGCATTCGACGAGCGCCATCGAGACGATCGGCTGCGTGCCGCACAGATAGCGGCCCACGCCGTCATCCGGCCGATACGTGGGGCTCATCTCGAACGGCGCGCGATGCCCCCACCAGCCCGAGAGCGGCTGCGCGAATGCGTTCTGGTGGCGCTGCGGCACCCACACGAAGGCAGGCGAACCGGGGCCGCCGTTCAGGTACTTGTAGGTGCAGCCGACCGCGTAGTCGGCGCCGACGCCGTTCAGATCGACCGGCACCGCACCCGCCGAATGCGCGAGGTCCCACAGCGCGAGGGCGCCCCGGTCGTGAATCAGTCTCGTCAGCGCGGCCATGTCGTGCATGTAGCCGGTGCGGTAGTTCACGTGAGTAATCATCGCGATCGCGGTGTCGTCGCCGATCGCGGCGGGCAGCTCGGACGGATCGTCGACGAGGCGCAGCTCATAGCCGCGATCGAGCTGCTCGATGAGCCCCTGCGCGATGTACAGGTCGCTCGGGAAATTCGAGCGCTCGGAGACGATCACGCGGCGCCGCGGATCGCGCGCATCGGCGACCCGCAGCGCGGCCGACAGCAGCTTGAACAGGTTGATCGAAATCGTGTCGGTAACGACCACCTCGTCGCTCGCCGCGCCGATCAGCGGCGCGAGCTTGTTGCCGAGCCGGCGCGGCAGCGCGAACCAGCCGGCGTTGTTCCAGCTGCGGATCAGCCCCTCGGTCCATTGCGCGCCGATCACGGTCTGCGCGTGTTGCGCGGCCGCGGCCGGCGGCACGCCGAGCGAATTGCCGTCGAGATAGATGGTGGCCGGCGACAGCGCAAACTGGTCGCGCAGCATGGCGAGGGGATCGGCGCTATCGAGCGCCACGGCTTCGTCACGATGGTTCATGGTGGTCCGTTGGTTCCGGGCGGGAGGGTTCGTCGGTTGATAGGTCGTGTAGCTGGCCGTGTAGCCGGTCGTGTCGCGGGTTCGGCGTGCCTCAGCGCGAGCCGGGCAGCGCGCGCAGCACCGCACGCACCGGGCTCGCGTCGAGCGTGGTCAGTTTGAGCGGCAGCGCGATCAGCTCGTAGTCGCCGGGTTCGACCGCGTCGAGCACGATGCCTTCGAGAATCGCCATGCGATGCGCGCGAATCCGCTGGTGCGCGTCCATCGTCTTCGATTCCTGCGGATCGAGCGACGGCGTGTCGATGCCGATCAGCTTGACGCCGCGTGCGGCAAGCAGATCGACGGTATCGGGTGCGACCGCGCAGAACGCGCTGTCCCAGGCGGCGGTCGGCGCGCTTCTGTAAGTGCGCAGTAAGACTCGCGGCGGCAGATCGTCGAGCGAGCCGGTCAGGTGTTGTGGCGTCACAACAGGCGATGCGCCGATGCAATCCATCACTCTGCATAAACCGAGATACGCGTCGAGCGGCACGTTGCCGATCGCGGCGCCCTCGGCGTCGTAGTGCAGCGGCGCGTCGGTGTGGGCGCCGGTGTGCGGCGACAGCGTGAGCCGCGCGACGTTGACGGGCGAGCCCGCTTCCATGCGCCACACACGCTCGATGCCGACCGGCGTGTCGCCCGGCCAGACGGGCGTGGCGGTATCGACGGCGGGGCTGATGTCCCAGAGTGTTGGCATGACCGTTTCTGTGGCGGGTGACGATCTTTAAATGATAGTGGTCAAGCCGCGAAATGTGATTGCGAAAAAATCTCCTTCTTAGCCGTGTCTTGGAACATAATTTGAGTCAAACGGGAAAGGGAGACCGAATATGAACGCGATCTCGCTCGACGCCACCGATTGCCGTATCTTGACGGTGCTTCAGCAGGAAGGACGGATCAGCAATCTCGACCTGGCGGAGCGCATCTCGCTCTCGCCGTCGGCGTGTCTGCGGCGCCTGCGTCTGCTCGAGGAGCAGGGCGTCATCGAACATTACCGGGCGTGCCTGAATCGCGAGGTGCTCGGTTTCGAACTGGAGGCGTTCGTGCAGGTGTCGATGCGCAACGACCAGGAAAACTGGCACGAGCGTTTCGCCGAGGCCGTGCGCGACTGGCCCGAAGTGGTCGGCGCGTTCGTCGTGACGGGCGAGACCCATTACCTGCTGCGGGTGCTCGCGCACAACCTCAAGCACTATTCGGATTTCGTGCTGCAGCGTCTGTACAAGGCGCCGGGCGTGATGGACATCCGCTCGAACATCGTGCTGGAGACGCTCAAGGAAGATTCGGGCGTGCCGGTTTCGCTCGTGAAAAAGAACAGCGGGCATAGCGCTGCGCACAACGAGCGCTGAGCGGGCAGGGGCGCCGCGCGGTGCGCGCGGCGGGACATTTCAAAGCAATTTGAGGCCGTGGAACTGACCGCTCTGGAACACGAGCGGCAGGATTTCGGCGGCGTTTTCGTGCACGCCGCAGCGCTCCACTTCGCCCACGAAAATCACGTGGTCGCCTTCCTCGTAGCGGCTGCGGTTATGGCATTCGAACCAGGCGAGCGCGCCGTCGAGCACCGGCATGCCGCTGTCGCCCGCCGCGTGCGACACGCCTTCGAAGCGGTCGCCCTTCACGGTCGCGAAGCGCTTGCACAGATCGAGCTGCGACGCGGCCAGCACGTTGACCACGTAGTGGCTATTGGCGCGAAACACCGGCATCGAGGCCGAACGCGTCGCGAGACTCCATAGCACGAGCGGCGGATCGAGCGAAACCGAATTGAACGAACTGGCCGTGATGCCGATCAACTGGCCCGACGCGGCGCGCGTCGTGATGACGGTGACGCCGGTCGCAAACTGGCCGAGCGCCTGCTTGAACGCGGCCTGGTCGAAGTTGGGTGGGCTGGCGCGCTTCATTCGGGCAGAACCCCCGGCACGCGCCGTGTGAAAGCCTGACTGACGCGCAGGCCGGTGCGGCTGGAAGCGAATGATTCGAAAGTCATGGTGAAAATCGTCGATTTGCGCCAATTTTAACTGCAATCGCCGCGTGCGCCGTGCCGCGGATGCCGGCGGGTCGTCAAACCGGCGCGTACTCGAGTAAAAACGCGCACCGGGGTTCGTTGCCGGGCATCCTGGCGAGACGATCGTCGGAGCCGTCGAAAAGCTTGTCGTTCGTCAAGGATTGCTGTGAACGTGGCGCAGACTTGTCCCCCTGACGAGCGCCGGCGTTCCTATACTCGATAAATGGCACGATTGCATGGCGGCCGGCGCGGACCGGGTGCGCAAATCAGGCGTGCGAGCGGCGTCGCGCTTCGGCTGGCTTTTACGCGGCGTTTTCGGCCCTATATACCGGACTCGGCGGCGGCGAAAACGCCGGCCACCGGTCCATTTTTCCGTATCTGATCTGGGGTGAACGTTATGAACGAGACGGCAACGCTCGGTGGCGGGTGTTTCTGGTGCCTCGAAGCGGTGTATCTGGGCGTCGAAGGCGTCAACGCGGTCGAGTCGGGCTATGCGGGCGGTCACACGCGCCAGCCGAGCTACGAGCAGGTGTGCGACGGCGAGACCGGCCACGCGGAAGTGGTCAAGGTCGACTTCGATCCCGCGAAGATCAGCTATCGCGAGATTCTCGACATCTTCTTCGCGATCCACGATCCGACGCAGTTGAACCGGCAGGGCAACGACGTCGGCACGCAGTACCGCTCGGCGATCTTCACCCATTCCGATGCGCAGCGCGAAACCGCGCTGCAGGCGATTCGCGAGATCGGCGAGGAGCGCATTTACGACGGCAAGATCGTCACCCAGGTGGTGCCGCTCGACGGCAACTACTGGCCCGCCGAGGCGTATCACCAGAACTATTTCGCGCAGCATCCGAATCAGGGCTATTGCTCGTTCGTGGTGGCGCCGAAGGTCGCGAAATTCCGGCAGAAGTTCGCGCATCGGATCAAGGCGGGGTGATTGGGGGAGCGGAGTCTGGGGCCGTGGTGGGCGTTACGGAGCCGCACGGAGCTTCAGTTCTTCCGTCTGCAGCGCGAATGAACGGAGTTCGTTCACACGGAGCCACGGCGGTGGCACGCGTGAAATCGTTCAACTCCGCGCGTCGCCGGCTTCGCCTTCGCTTGCGCCCCGTGCGGGTTGCGCCGGCGCTTCGTCTCCATCCACCTCACGCGCCCGCGCGAGACGCGCGCAGGCCTCGACGATCTCCGCCGCCAGCTTCACGCAACTGAGCGGCGCCGATCCTTCCGCCTTGTTGTTGACCGCGATCACGACCGGCTGGCCGGCCAGCGCATAACGCGCGGCCAGTTCGGCGAGCGACGCGCGCGTCGCCGGGTCTTCGTCGACGAGCCGGTTGAACGGCTCGTACTTCGCCTTCGCCTGCTCGTATTTGAAGCCGCCATGCAGACTCCAGCGCACGATCAGCGGACCGGCCGGCTCGCCGTCGAGCAGCGCGAGTGCGGCGGCCTGACGCAGTGGGTCGGGCATGCGCGCATGAATGCCGACGCAATAGCGCACGCCCGCCGCCTTCAGCATGCGGATGAAGCGCGGCGTGAGCAGACTCGCGTCGCGAATTTCGACCGCGTAGCAGCTGCCGTCGGGCAGTCCCGGCAGCGCGTTGAAAAATTCCGCGAGGCGCTCGATAAATACCGCCGGCTGTGCGAGCATCGAGTCCGGCAGCGGCGAGAACTGGAACACGAGCGCGCCGGCCTTGGCGCCGAGTCCCGCGAGACAGGGCGTGACGAAGTCGTCGATCGCCATCTGTGCGTTCAGGAAGCACGGGTTCAGCGACACCGGCTCGCCGCGCTCGGCACGCACGGTGGCGTCGGTGATCGTCATCGGCGCCTTGACGATGAAGCGGAAGTGCTCGGGTACCTGCTGCGCATAGCGCAGGTATTCGGTGACCGCGAGCGCCTGGTAGAACGAGCGGTCGATGCTGACCGTCTTCAGCAGCGGATGCGCGCCGTAGGCGCTCAAGCCTTCGCGCGAGAGCTTGCTGTTGCTGTAGTCGTCGCCGTAGACGATGCCGCTCCAGCCCGGAAACGACCACGTCGACGTGCCGAGGTGGACTTGCGGCGGCAATTGCGCCGCGAGCGCGAGCAGTTCGGGTGAGGGCGGTGCGGCGAGGACGTCGCGGCTGCGGCGTTTTTTCGGGGTGTCGGCGGGAGCGGGCGGGGTGTTTGAGGTGTCCGGTGCGTCTGCCGTACCAGCCGCGGCGGCCGTGGCGGCGGGGTTGTCGGGCGTGTCGTCTTCCCACAGCGAGGCGGCGCTGGTTGGCGTACGCTGGGCGCGCCGGGGTTGGGCGGTGGACACTGCTGGGCTGGCGGGTGCCGCTATGGCTATGGACGAGCCGGCGACGAGTGAGGCGGCATCGGCATCGATGCCGGTGTTGTCGAGCGAGGCTGCGGGCGCGGCATCTTCAGCCGCGGCGGTACGCGTCAGCCTGGCGCCACGCACGCCGCCTTTCTGCACCGGCAATACTGCAGCCTGCGGTTCATCCACCGGCATCCCGAACAGATCGAACTGCGCGGCTTCGCGAGCCGCATCGTCCGGCTTGCCGTCGTTGCCGCTCAACGGCTTTTCAACTTCGTTCGTCCCGCTCTGGTCCATCAATATCCGGCCTGCTGTTCAGGTTGCGCCGCGGCGTCTCACTTCACGCTTCATGCCCGCCGCGGCGCCCACCGGTCACGGCCGGGTCACAGCGGTTTTTCGTACATGTAGCGGCGCGACCACGGCAGGTTTTTCGCGCTGCGGCCGGCTTTACGGCACACCACCTGGAAGATCGACACGTCGTCGTTTTCGAATGCATACGCGCAGCCGGCCAGATACACGCGCCAGATGCGGAATTTCTCGTCGTCGACGAGCTTGCGGGCTTCGTCCGCATGCGCTTCGAAATTCTCCGCCCACAGATCGAGCGTGTGCGCATAGTGACGGCGCAGGCTTTCGACGTCAACCGGTTCGAGGCCGCCGCGCTGCATCGATTCGAGCGCGAGGCTGATGTGCGGCAGTTCGCCGTTCGGGAACACGTAGCGGTCGATGAACGCCCCGGTGGAGGTGCGCTTGTTGTCGGGACGGGTGATGCAGTGGTTGAGCAGC
>Ga0154001_1000534_pt1 | contig 12119 bp, 13 predicted proteins | sample TSNJ085MetaG_FD_104699 | JGI IMG/M metagenome (GOLD analysis project Ga0154001, IMG submission 104699) | Attine ant fungus gardens microbial communities from New Jersey, USA - TSNJ085 MetaG | ecosystem: Host-associated > Fungi > Mycelium > Unclassified | place: USA: New Jersey, Wharton State...
CACCCTGGAGCCCGAACTCGACCAGAACTGACAAGGAAACCTACAATCGATACCGCGCAACGCCAAACCCGCCGAATCGGTCACGTTCCCGAAATCGGCGGTCACGTTCGCCGAAATCCGCAACACCCGCGGCCGCCAGCAGGAATGCCCCCGTACACACGGAGCAAAGCCGTCGCGCCGTTGCCTGGCTACCTGAGATCGAACTCGTGAGTGTGCGACTTGCACAAGCTCTTTCCACACCGGTGCCGCCAGGGACGACGATCGTGTCTGCCTGATCCAATGTTTTTAGATCCGCGTCGACGACGATATCAGGTCCGGCGCTGGCGCGAACCCTGCCAGGCACCTCTGAAACCGTTATGAGCGTGTAGGCAGGCGAGGACATTTCCCGGTTTGCCAGGGCGAAGACCTGCATAGGCCCTGCGATGTCCAGTGGCTGGTACTCGTCGTACACGACAAAAGTCACAAGGCGTGGCTCGTTTGGCAGGAAAGGGGGGCGATTTGAGTTTTTTGCCACTCTCCTCCTCCTAGAATCGTTTCAACACATTTAACGGCAAGGAATGATGGTATGACGAACGCGGGCTTTCGTGTGGGAATGGTGATGTTCCCAGGCATTACCCAGTTGGATTTGACGGGGCCTCTCGAGGTTTTGAGCGCCGTTGCGGGTTGGTCGGTCGATCTCGTTAGCGAAACCACGGATCCTGTGCCGTGCGGCCGTGGATTTCGACTCGTACCGACCGTCCGGTTTTCCGACGCGCCCCTGTACGACTTGCTTGTCGTGCCGGGAGGGCCGGGCGTTGACGACGCCATGCTGAACCCTGTCGTCGTGGAATTTGTCCGGAACCAGGCGAAGCATGCTCAATATGTTTTTGGAATCTGTACGGGCTCCCTGCTTCTTGGCGCAGCAGGATGTCTCAACGGACGCCGGGCGAGTTGTCATTGGCAGGCGGTGGATCTGCTGACCCATTTCGGTGCGACGCCTAGTCGCAACCGCATGACGATAGACGGACGAATGTTTACTTCCGGAGGCGTCACAGCCGGCATCGACATGGCATTAAAGGTCGTGGGCGAGCTCGCGGGCAAACAGGTGGCGGAGGGCATTCAACTGCTTCTGGAATACGACCCGGAGCCGCCGTTTGACGCCGGCACACCAGAAACCGCACCCGTGGACGTAGTCGAGCGGCTTGAAGTCGCAAGCACCCAGCGCAAGGCTAATCGACGGGAAGCCGTTCTGTCCGCTTGCGCAAGGATGAATCAGATTTGTCCCGACTGAATCGCAGAGACGTACCGAGTGACAGGCAATGAAGAGGAGGGACACCATGAATCTGGGCAACGCGGCAAATATGCCAGATATTTCGAGCAGCTCACAGCACACGTCGGGAAAGTCCGTCGAATGGCGCACAATCTTCATCGCTAGCGTCGGCGGAGGACTGGAGTTCTATGACTTCATCGTGTACGGCATTTTTGCGCCGTATATCGCCAGGTCTTTCTTTCCTTCCGGCAGCGTCGTCGTCTCAATGATTGCAACCTTCGCCACATTTTCTGTGGGTTACATGGCTCGACCGCTGGGCGGGTTGGTCCTGAGCCATATCGGAGACAAGTTCGGTCGTCGCTCGGCGTTTCAGCTTTCGCTGGTGACGATGACGGTCACTACCGCCGGAATGGCTTTTATGCCCACCTATGCAATTGTTGGGGCATCGGCGAGTGCCGCATTCGTGGTCCTGCGTTTTCTGCAAGGCGCATGTATTGGGGGGGAGCTACCCGGTGCCATCGCTTACGTCGTTGAGACTGCGCCAGGGAAAAGTGGGCTCGCGTGCGGCCTCATGTTCGCATGCGTGAATACAGGAAGTCTGGTTGCCGCGATCGTCAGCATTGTGCTCCATGCGACGTTGACCGAGCCCGATATGTTGTCGATAGGCTGGAGAATAGCGTTCCTGATCGGTGGCGTGCTCGGCGCCATTGGCGCATTGATGAGGAGGAGCTTGCGCGAGACGGAGCTTTTTCTGTCCGTTAAGGAGAAAAAGCGGGCCAAGGTACCTGCGCTCGAAGTCGTTCAGGCACACCTTCCGCAGATTCTGATGGGAATCGGTATCGTAGGCCTGAATCAGGCACTCATCGCAGTGCTCAACGTGGCTATGGTTCCCTATCTGACTCAGGTGGCGTCCTATTCTGCACAAGCCGCAAGCTCGCTTGTGATGTTCTCCGTTGCCATCATGTCTGTCGCGATTGTCCTGGTAGGATATCTAAGCGATATCATCCGAAAGACGACGATTTATATTGCAGGCGCGGCGTTGATTGCTCTGGGTAGCTATCCGTTCTATACGTCAATCGCTTCTAAAGCGATAGATCCGTATGTCGCGTTCTGTCTGGCTGCGACCGCCTGCTCGTTGATCTCTGGCACCTTCGGGGTACTCGCGTCCGAGTTGTTTCCCACCAGACTGAGATTTAGTGGCCTGGCTATCTCCTACAACATTGCAGCGGCGCTGCTAGGAGGATTTACGCCACTTCTGACTTCGTTATTGACCAGAATCACAGGGAATAGTGCAGCGCCTGGATTGTTTGTCTCTATTGTCTCGGTTCTGGGTCTCATTTCAGCAATTGCAATACTGTTCAAAAGATCTGAAGATCCTGCGGCCGTGAGCCCAGAGTAGTGGTGAATTAGTCGTTCGTTCCTCTCAATTAGATGAAGCAAGCGGCTTGATGATATTAAATATCAAGCGGGTAGGCGCATTCATTGATTGAATAAAATATATATAAATCAGGAGATAAAATTGAAAAATGTACTCTTGGCATTGTGCTCGATGCTATGGGTTGCCTCATCTTATGGGCAGTCATCCGTTACGTTGTATGGCCTGATGGATGCTGGCATCACCTATACCAATAACGTCGAGAGTGGCAAGACGCATGGTGCGGATCTGCAGTTCACGTCTGGCTCGGCGCAAGGCGACCGCTGGGGCCTACGGGGAGCAGAGGATTTAGGCGACCAGGAAAAAATCATTTTTGTGCTCGAGAATGGCTTTCAGCTTTCAAACGGTGCGTTGGGACAGGGCGGTCTGGAATTCGGAAGACAAGCCTATGTCGGTGGCGCAGGACCATGGGGTACGTTGACGCTGGGTCGTCAATTCGACTTCATCGGTGATCAAATGTTTGCGTATGCGATCGGTGCGAATACTCCAGCCGGTCTGCTAGCGTGGAGTCTTCCCGCTTACGCGGCTGGCGGCTACAGCTTGGACAATCGCGTATGGGGCGATCAAGTGAACAACGCTGTCAAATACATGTCTCCGGTTGTCGCCGGTTTCTCTGCGGGCGCAATGTTCGGATTCGGCAATACGCCAGGGTCGATTGCCGCAAGCAGTTCCCAGGCTTATATCGTCAACTATCGGCAAGGCTCATTCAGTGCATCACTTGCCTATTTCGGTCAACACGATGTCAAAACAGGCGGCAACTCACGTGAGTTTGCGGGTGGCGCATCGTACGAGATCGGCGCGGCGAAGATGTTTGCGATGTTGACCGATGTTCGTTTGACTGGCGGCGATCAGGCCCGGGCAACGACTGCCGAAGCGGGTATGACCTATCGACTGACGCCAGCACTTATGCTCGGCGGCGGCGCTCAGTTTCAGAAGCGCAACAATGGACTGGGAAGCGCAAATCAACTGACACTCGTCTCGGACTACAGCTTGTCGAAGAGCACAGACGTCTACGTTATCGCGGCATTGGCGCACGATCATGCGTTTGGCGCGCAGGTTCAGGCCGCACTCGGGTCGCCCTCTGGATCCGATGTCCAGACTGGTGCGCGAATCGGTATCCGCCACCGATTCTAGCGCTTGAATGCCAGAGCAGCAGAGCATGATCGTAACCGCGGTCGGCGTAGATACGGCCAGGACGACTCAGCGGCTGGCCGCGCACGCCGCCAATCGGCACGATGTCACGACGCTCGCTCACGCACGCGCCGTCATCGCGGCATGGCATCAGGACTATCTTGCGGATGTTGCGCACACCGGAATACCGGCAGCGAAGCACGTGACGCCCCGAGCCGATCTGGAGAGTGTCAGGCACTCTGAATAATCGGCTCGGCATGAGCAGGCATAAGCATGACAAAGACGACGCAATGCAGACCTGCCCGGATCCTCCCCGAGCTATAAACTCGACGGGTCATACCCCGGCTGTTGGTAAAGCGTGTCCCACTTATCGCGAATGTCAGGATGATAGACGTCCCTGACCCAGGCCGAGGGCTGCACCACCTCGATACCCACGGAAACGGACTCCTTTCCATACCCAAGGATGCGGGTCACGGCCTTCGTGATTTCATCGGATAGCTGCTGCTTCTGCTGCTCCGATTTGCCCGGCCATAACTTGACGATGACGTGCGGCATCGTTGGCTCCCGTTAGCGTGAACCGGCGGAGCCGGGATACTGATCGTCGCTGACCTGTTCGAGCCAGTCGACGACCTTGCCGTCGAGCGCTTCCTGGATGGCGATATGCGTCATCGACGTATCGGCACAAGCCCCGTGCCAATGCTTGACGCCCGCGGGAATCCAGACCACGTCGCCCGGACGTATCGTTTCGAGCGAACCACCCCAACGCTGCACAAAGCCGCAGCCCGCAGTGACGATCAGCGTCTGACCGAGCGGGTGCTCATGCCACGCGGTACGCGCACCCGGTTCGAACGTCACGCTGCCACCGGAGGCACGAGCCGGCTCGTGGGGTGGAAACAGCATGTCCACGCGAACGCTGCCCGTGAACCAGTCGGCCGGGCCCCTGGCGGAAGGAACGCTCCCGCAACGCTTGACTTCGATTTCCATTTTTCGCTTCCCGTTTCGAGGTTTGCTCATGCCAGCCGGATGCGCTACGTGGCTGATGGAGGCACTGTACTGATCGTGTGATTCATCCGGTAGCTGCTAGACTTGGCAAACGGATATGAGCCAAATTCATCATGACGAACGTTGATCTGAATGTCCTGCGGGCGTTTTTTGTCGTCGCGCGCGAGCGCAGTTTCACTCGCGCGGCGGCTCAACTCGGCGTATCGCAATCCGCGCTGAGTCATTCGATGCGCGGTCTGGAAGAGAGAATAGGCTTGCGATTGCTGACCCGGACCACCCGGGGCGTTTCGCCCACCGAAGCAGGTGAGCGCTTGTTGTCGAACGTCGGACCCTACTACGAGGGGATCGAGGCGGAACTGATGTCGCTGAGCGCGCTGCGGGGAAAGCCGGCAGGGTTGATCCGCATTTCGGCTCACGATCACGCGGCCGATACCATTCTCTGGCCCAGGTTGAAGGAGGTGTTGCGCAGCTATCCCGACATCTCGGTGGAAATCAACATCAACTACGCGATGGTCGATATCGTGGCGGAGCGGTTCGACGCGGGTGTGCGGAGCGGCGATCTGATCGCACAGGACATGATTGCCCTACGTATCGGTCCCGACTTCAAAATGGCAGTCGTTGGTTCACCTGACTATCTGATGTCGAATCGGCCGCCGGTCACACCGCATGATCTGGCGGCTCATCACTGCATCAATCTTCGTCTTCCGACGCGCGGCGGATTGTACGCCTGGGAATTCGCAAGGAAGCGCGAAGCATTGCACGTGAACGTCAGTGGTCAATTCATCTTCAATACGACACCGCAAATGCTTGACGCCGCGCTGGAAGGATACGGACTTGCCTACGTGCCCCATGATCTGGCTGCTCCGTATCTGGCCGAGGGGCGGCTCGCGAGCGTGCTCGACGCATGGTGTCCGACGCTGCCCGGCTATCATCTTTACTATGCGAGTCGACGGCAAACATCGCCGGCGTTTGCCGTGATCGCCGATGCGCTTCGCTACCGTGGTTGAAGCGCGCGCACCTTTCCGCGCTGCGTTTTTTTCGCCCGCATACCCATGGAGCAGGTCATGGCGACGATGACTCTCTCACCCACTCATGCCTCGCACCGAGATCGCTCGAACCCGCACCGCCATGGACGCTGAAATGTCGCCGTCGCGCGCCACCCGGCTGGGCCGCGCCTTTGAAGTTTTCACGGTCTTTCTGAAGCTTGGGCTGACGAGCTTCGGTGGCCCGATTGCCCACATCGGCTACTTTCGCCGCGAGTTCGTCGAGCGACGCCGCTGGCTGGACGACGAGACTTTCACCGATCTGGTGGGGCTTTGCCAGTTTCTGCCTGGACCGGCGAGCAGTCAGGCGGGCTTTTCGATCGGGCTGCTGCGGGCCGGGTGGGCCGGCGGTCTCGCCGCCTGGTGCGGCTTCACGCTGCCGTCGGTGTTCGCGATGCTGGCCTTTGCGACCATCGCGCCGAATCTGGGCGGCCGGGTCGGCACGGGGGTGATTCACGGCCTGAAACTGGTGGCGGTTGCCGTGGTGGCCCAGGCCGTCTGGGATATGGCGCGGCGCCTGTGTCCCGATCTGCGTCGCGCGGCGATCGCGCTGGCCAGCGTGGCGCTGCTGAGCCTTCTGTCCACCGCTTACGCGCAACTCGCGGTAATCGGCATGGGTGCCTTGCTTGGCCTTGCACTGTGCCGAACCGGGGACGTGCAAGCGGCGCGTAACATGACGCGGCACCCGGGCGAATTCCATGTATCTCGAAGGGCGGGTCTTGCCGCGTTGATCGCGTTTGGTGTCCTGCTGTTCGGACTGCCGATGCTGAATGTGCCCGGAGCCGCGCAGGGCGTACGCGTATTCGAGGCGTTCTACCGCTCGGGCGCGCTGGTCTTCGGCGGTGGACACGTGGTGCTTCCGCTGCTGCAGCATGAGACGGTTTCGACAGGGTGGATCGCGCCGGGCGACTTTCTTGCCGGATATGGTGCGGCCCAGGCTGTGCCGGGTCCGCTATTCACCTTTGCGGCCTTCCTTGGCTGGATGATGGCCGCGCCGCCCAGGCACTGGAGCGGCGCGCTGCTGGCGACTTTGGGTATCTTTCTGCCGGGCCTGCTGCTGGTCCTTGCGGCGTTGCCGTGGTGGCAGGCGCTGCGTGCCCGTCCGGCAATGTCGGCAGCGCTCGCGGGTGTCAATGCCGCCGTCATCGGTCTGTTGGCCGCCGCACTTTACTTACCGGTATGGACGAGCGCGGTTCGCACCCAGGCCGATTTCGCCACGGCATGCATCGGGTTCTGTCTTCTGACTCGATGGAAAGTGCCGCCGCTCGCGGTCGTTGTCTTCTGCATCGCAGCCGGCGTGGTGCAAGGCGTTCTGCACCAGGCGATGTAACGGCTCAGCCGGCCTTGCCGTGGCGGCGTGCCACCTGACGACCGGTATGGCGGCATCGTCCGGGGGCAAGCGGGTATTTGTCAAGATGATGAAATTCAATCGTCAGACATTTTTACCGCAGTGGTATGGTGATTCCGCCTATCCGGCAAGTCGAATTGACCGTGTATTTGTATCGCGTTACGCTGTGGCGCCAGCCCAGTCGGTTTTTATCAACCACGCACCAGCGAGGTGATTCCACAAGCGCGATGCAAGGGAAGTCTGTACACGGCTATGAAAAGCGAACTCTTCGACGACCTCGTCACCACTTCTGCAGCGGGTTCGCCTGACGCGATTTTCCTCGTGAACGAGCGGGGGCGCATCCTGCATGTCAGTCCGGTGTGCGAGGATATATTTGGCTACGTACCGGGCGATTTCGTCGATCAGTTCATCATCGACTTCGTGGTGCCAGCCGATCAGGACGCCACACTCAGAGAGGCGCGCGAGGTGCTGGCCGGCCGCAAGCGGGTCGGTTTTGAAAACCGTTATCGACACAAGGACGGACGCGATGTCTACGTCACGTGGTCGGCGCGCTGGCTGGAGCACGAGCGCCTGCGCGTCGGGGTAGCTCGCGACGTGACCGAGCTGCGTCGCCGGGACGCTTCCCCCCTGGCGCTGTTGTCGCTTCTTGCGCCGCATGAACGCAAGGTGCTCGACCTGCTGCTGACCGAGGCGTCGGAGAAACAGATCGCCGAGCGGCTGGGCCTTGCTGCCTCGACCACGCATTCCTATATCACCGGAATCTTTCGCAAATACGGCGTGCGGGGCCGGGCGGGCTTGATGAGCTTATGGCTCAAGCATCTCTCGAGCAGCATCGCACAGGCGCACGAAAGGTAAGGGCGGTTCTCCTCGCGCGGAAAAAGTAGCCGCCGGCAAGCCCTACCCGCAATATCCGCGAGTCAGCCTTGTCAAGCGGCATTCGCCGCGCAGAGCCCGCCGCTTTTACACGCGTTTTCTGGGCTCCTGTCGGGTTCTCTCAGGTCTCTAGCGATGCCGTTTTTTGTGGCTTACCGGTCGGGTTTCCCGCATCGCCCGCGATGCGGTTAGCCTGTATGCAGGAACGGATCCTATCCGAAACGGTTTGCCGAACCTATCCTGCTAATCAGAGGGTTTCCTTCGCCTGAATTCTCCGCCTGGAATTTCCGGCACGCCAACGCCAATGCCAACGCGCGAAACAAACGTGGCGTTGCGAGCGACGGTTGATCTGTTCACCGTCTGTAATCCAGGTTGTTAATCAGCCAGCCATACAAAAAAGCGAAAATAACCATTCAATCCACGGAACGACGGATAATCCCCTTCGCCTCGATACTGTCGGGGGCGGCTTTGGCAGCCTGAGCGGGGATCGTCGTCGAACGGCGGCGCCGAAGCGCGTTGTCCGCACAATCGGCGGCCCATCTGGACCACGTAATGGGGATGACATGAATGGCTGAGCAGCAGCGTTTGAGAGGCGAAACCCCGGACATGGCCGTACCTCGGGCCGGTGCGTTACCGCGGGCGGCCGGAACAGGCTCGACGCACGAGACCCACGAGACGCAAGCACGGCGTATTCGCGCCGGGCTCCAGGGCAACCGTCAAGGCAACTTTCAAGGCAAACCCCGGCGCGAACTCAACGCAGATTCAGCGCGGAAAAAGCATGGAGAAGAAGAGGTCAGCCGTTGATGCTAGCCGGCACCTACGACCCGCTACTCGTCGTTTGCTCGTTGCTGGTGGCGAGCCTCGCATCGTTTACGGCGCTCGACCTGACGCGGCGCATCGCAACGGCCAGGGGCCGGGCCGCGCGCTGGTGGCTGGCAGGCGGCGCCTGCGCCATGGGCGTCGGCATCTGGTCCATGCATTTCATCGGCATGCTGGCGTTCAGCCTGCCGATTCCCCTCGGCTACGATCCGGCGATCACCGTTTTGTCGCTATTGATCGCCATCGCCGCGTCGGCGTTCGCGCTGCGACTGGTCTCCCATGCATCGCTGCCGCGCCTGCATCTGGGCGTGGGCGCGTTGCTGCTCGGGATCGCCATCGCCGGCATGCACTATACGGGCATGGCGGCGATGCGCATGTCGCCGGGTATCGAGTACGACCCGCTGCTGTTCGCGCTATCCCTCGTCATTGCGGTGCTCGCGTCCGCGGTGGCGCTCTGGATTGCCTTTCACCTGCGCCGCCAGACCCCGAGAATCCGGTATTTGCGGGCCGGCGCCGCGCTGCTCATGGGCGGCGCGATCGTCGGCATGCACTTCACGGGCATGGCCGCCGCGCGGTTCCCGCTCGGCAGCCTGTGCGGCGCGGCGCACGGCGGCATGAACAAGGGCTGGCTGGCCGTCGTCATCATCGTCGCGACGTTGGCGATTCTCGCGATCACGCTGATCATTCTGGTGCTCGACCTGCGGCTGGAAGCCGAGACCGCCGTGCTGGCGACCTCGCTGGCGGAAGCGAACGAGGAACTGACTTATCTCGCGCTCCACGATACGCTGACCAAGCTGCCGAATCGCGTGCTGCTGCACGACCGCCTCGAACAGGCGATTCAGCAGGCGGGCCGGGACCAGCGCCGCTTTGCTCTGCTGTTCATGGACCTCGACAGCTTCAAGCCGGTCAACGACGCGTTCGGCCATCACGTGGGCGACCTGCTGCTCGTCGCGTTTGCGCAGCGCATTCGCGACAACATCCGCGTGCAGGATACGGCGGCGCGTGTCGGCGGCGACGAGTTCGTGCTGCTGGCCGGCATCGGCGATCACGCGGATGCGGCCAGCATTGCGGAAAAACTCGTCAGGGCGGTCGAAGAACCGTTCGAGGTCGAGGGCCAGGAACTGAGGGTCTCGACCAGTATCGGCATCGCCATCTATCCCGACGACGGCGAGCATCAGGACGATCTCCTGAGCAACGCGGATGCGGCGATGTATCACGCGAAGGGCTTGGGGCGCAATCGCTACTGCTTTTTCGAAGCCTCGATGAACGTCAACGTCGAGGCGCAGATGCAGCTCGTGCAGGACCTGCGTCTGGCGCTCACGCGAGGCGAGCTGATTCTCCACTATCAGCCCAAATTCGATGCGGCGAGCGGCGAGGTGACCGGCGCCGAGACGCTGGTGCGCTGGATGCACCCGACGCGCGGGTTGATTGCGCCGGGCCAGTTCGTTCCCGTCGCCGAAAAAACCGGGCTGATCGTGCAAATCGGCGATTGGGTTCTCGATGAAGCCTGCCGGCAACTGAGCGAATGGCACAGGCTGGGTCGAACGGACTGGTCGATCGCGGTCAATCTCTCGGCCTTGCAGTTCCGGCACGCGGGGCTGTTCGAGACGGTACGCAATACCCTCGCACGCCACGCGCTCGATCCCGGCTGCCTGACGCTGGAAATTACCGAATCGACCGCGATGTCCGATGTGGAGACGGGTCTTGAGATCCTCATGCAATTGAGGAAGATGGGCGTGCGGATTTCGATCGACGATTTCGGCACGGGCTATTCCAGCCTGCTGTATCTGAAGCGCCTGCCCGCGGCCGAACTCAAGATCGACCGCGGCTTTGTCCGCGATCTCACGCATGACACGGAAGATGCCGCGATCGTCTCGGCGATCATCGCGCTGGGGCAAACGCTCAATCTGAAGATCGTCGCGGAGGGCGTGGAAACCGTCGAGCAACAGGCGTTTCTGGCCGGGCTCGGCTGCGATGCCCTGCAGGGCTTCCTGCTCGGCAAGCCGATGGCGGCGGAGGATTTCATCGAGGCGTTCCCGCTTCCGGAGCAGGAGCAGGTGCTGGCCGACCCGGATGCGGCATCTATCGATGGACCTTGAAGACCTTCAGGCAGGGCTCAACCCAAGGCTCAATCGGGGCTCAATCGAGGCTCATTCGGGGCTCATTCGGGGCGCACCCAGGGCTCAATCGGCACAACGGCGAACGTATCGACTCCGGGGAAAGAGCGCCGCCCGTTGGCGCCAGGCTCGGCGTGGCCACCGGGGCACACGCAAGGGCTTTTCTTTCATATCCATCTGTTCGCGCTGTCACGCCACTGGAGTAAGCTGTGCGCTTTGCGCATTCGTCAAAAGGGACAGGGGTTTATGCGGCGTGTGATATTCAATCAGAAGGGTGGGGTCGGCAAATCGACGATCGTCTGCAACCTGGCCGCCATTAGCGCCAACGAAGGCCAGCGGACGCTCGTGATCGATCTCGATCCGCAGGCCAATTCGAGCCAGTATCTGCTCGGCGAACAGGCGCGGGATCTCAAGCCCGGCGTCGCCGATTTCTTCGAAACGGCCCTGAATTTCAGCTTCCGGCCGACGCCCGCCTCGACGTTCGTCCACCCGACGCCGTTCGAGAATCTCGACGTGATGCCCGCGCATGCCGATCTCGATGCGCTGCACGGCAAGCTCGAATCGCGCTACAAGATCTACAAGCTGCGCGACGCACTGAACGAACTCGATGCGTACGACGAGATTTATATCGACACGCCGCCGGCGCTGAATTTCTACACGCGTTCCGCGCTGATCGCGGTCGAGCGTTGCCTGATTCCGTTCGACTGCGATGATTTTTCGCGCCGCGCGCTCTACGCGCTGCTCGACAACGTCAAGGAGATTCAGCAGGACCACAATGCCGCGCTCGAAGTCGAGGGAATCGTGATCAACCAGTTCCAGCCGCGCGCGAGCCTGCCGGTGAAGCTCGTCGAGGAGCTCGTCAGCGAGGGGCTGCCGGTGCTGGACTCGCGCTTGTCGGCGTCGGTGAAGATTCGCGAGTCCCATCAGTATGCGCGGCCGATGATTCACTACGATCCGCGTCATAAGCTCACCCAGGAGTTTACGGCCTTGCATCGGGAACTGGCCGGGTAGTCCGGTCGGCGGGGCCGATGCATGCCGCCGGCTCATGACCGGCTTAGGGTCGACTTAGGGCCGACTCAGGTCTCGCTCCAGACCCGCAGCA
>Ga0154001_1000537_pt1 | contig 12084 bp, 10 predicted proteins | sample TSNJ085MetaG_FD_104699 | JGI IMG/M metagenome (GOLD analysis project Ga0154001, IMG submission 104699) | Attine ant fungus gardens microbial communities from New Jersey, USA - TSNJ085 MetaG | ecosystem: Host-associated > Fungi > Mycelium > Unclassified | place: USA: New Jersey, Wharton State...
CACGAGCCGCATGATGTCCTGCTGACGCGGCGAGAGGTTTTCCAGCAGATGCTGCTGATGCGGCTGGAGCGCCGGCATCCGCGCGGCGGGGCTCGGGATCGGCGCCTGAGCGGCGGATTGTGCAGCGGATTGCGAAGCGCCGCCATGGCTGGCGATGCCGGCGAGCGCGGCGGCCGTTTCAGCTCCCGTGCCGGAAGCCGCGCCCGAAGCCGCGCCGGCGCAGGCATCGGCCGCTGGCGTATCGCGTGCGCCGAGCAGGCTCAGCGCTTCCATCGGCACATAGGCGCCGCCGGAGAGCACCAGCTCGATCGCCTTCAGCATCACGCTGGCGGGCTGCCGCTTCGGCACGAAGCCGAGCGCGCCGGCCGCGAGCACCGCACGCATTTCGTCGGGCGATTCTTCCGCCGACAGCACCACGAGCGGCAGCGCCGGGTTCGCCTTGAGCAGCGCTTCGAGCGAGCTTGCGCCGCTCATGCCCGGCATATGCAGATCGACGATCGCGAGATCGTGATTGGCATCGGGACGCGCGGCGCTGGCGAGTGTTTCCCAGCTATCGGCTTCGTCGAACTGGGCTTCGGGATCGAAGCCGCGCAGCATGCCTTTGACGCCTTGCCGGATCAGTTCATGGTCGTCGGCCACAAGAAACTTCATGATGTCTCCGCGAGTCGGGCCTGTCCGTTGAGGGCTACCGCCGTTGCAGGATAGTGTGCTTCTGTTCTCGTGAAACGCATCATGGCCGGTATTCCGCGCTCGTGCATCAGGCTTGCGCGGCGTGCTTTCGTCCCGATACCCAGGCCGCGCTTCTGCGTCGCTTACCGTTGTCCGTCTCGTTCCTCTCCCTCGCCGGCATCGTTCGATGCGCTACCTGATGTGTAAGGCAGGGCTCTCGCGCATAGGTTCCGGCTTGCTAGGTAGACGAGCCGCGCGGGCCTTTTTTTAAGCGCTTTCGCGCGTGCCCCGGCAGGTTATGCAGGCCGGATCGACGCGCGTTCGCAGGCGGCTATCCGACTGCGAATAACGTCGCATTCATCAGAAGCTTGAAGGCGAAACCGAGCGACATCGCCCCGGCCACGCCGCCGCACCATAGGGCGATGAACCAGAGCCAGCCCGGCAGTCTGCGTGCGCGTGGCGCGGCGGCGCGGGTGCCGGCGGGGTCAGTGATAGTGATGGGGGTCGTCATGGCGCACCTTGCCTCGGAAGATCCAGTAACCCATCGTCGTGTACGCGACGATGACCGGCAGAATCACCGCCGCGCCGGCCAGCGTGAACGTCTGACTCGTGCGCGGCGCGGCCGCTTGCCATAGCGTCAGGCTCGACGGAATCGCATACGGCCACAGGCTCACGAGTAGCCCGAGGTAGCCGAGCAGCACGAGCGTCAGCGCGAGCACGAACGGCGTGTTGTGATGGCGCGCGCGCACCGCGCGATGCATGAAGAACGTGCAGATTGCGACGAGGAACGGCACCGGCAGCAGACGGTGGAAGATGCCGTCGTGGAACCAGCGCTGCGCGATGCCGGCGTCCATCAGTGGCGTCCAGAGGCTCACGAGCGCGATGAAGCCGAGCAGCACGAGCGTGAGCGGCCATACCACGCGATGCAGCCGGCGCTGCAGATCGCCCTCGGTCTTCGCGACGAGCCAGCAGCAGCCGAGCAGCGCATAGGTCGCGACGAGCCCGAGGCCCGTCAGCAGGCTGAACGGTGTGAGCCAGCCGAACGCGTCGCCGGCATAGGCGCCGTTGATCACGGGGATGCCTTGCAGGAACGCGCCGAGCACGATGCCCTGGAAGAATGTCGCGCCGGCCGAGCCGCCGATGAAGGCGAGGTCCCACAGGTGCTTCGTGCGGCGAGCCTTCGCGCGGATCTCGAACGATACGCCGCGAAAGATCAGGCACACGAGCATGAAGACGAGCGGCAGATACAGTGCCGACAGCACGGTCGAATAGACGACCGGAAACACCGCGAACAGCGCGGCGCCGCCGAGCACGAGCCAGGTTTCGTTGCCGTCCCAGACCGGCGCGACCGTGTTCATCATCAGGTCGCGTTCCTTTTCGTCGGGGAAGAACGGGAAGACGATGCCGATGCCGAGATCGAAGCCGTCCAGCACGACATACATGAAAAGTCCGAGCGCGATGATCGCGGCCCATACGACGGTGACGTCCATTTTCTTGCTCTCGAAGCTAAGGTTAGACGGCGTCGATCATCTGATCGGCGGCGGGCAGCGGACGGCGCGCGGTTTGGGCGGGCGTCGGCGCGAGGCTGTCGGGCGCGTCGTGCGAACCGCTGCCGGGCCGCGCCGGACCCGAGCGCATCAGCTTCAGCATGTAGTAGATGCCGGTGCCGAACACGAGGAAGTAGACCACCACGAAGGTCATCAGCGAGAGGCCGACCTGCTGCGTGGTCAGCGGCGAGACCGCCTGCGAAGTGCGCATCACGCCGTACACGACCCACGGCTGGCGGCCCGCTTCGGTCGTGACCCAGCCGGCCAGCAAGGAGACGAAGCCGCTCGGCCCCATCGCGACGCACAGGCGCTGGAACCACTTCGCGTCGAACAGGCGCCCGCGGCGACGCAGCACCCAGGCCGCGAGCGACATCGCGATCATCAGCACGCCGAGCCCGGCCATGAGGCGGAAGCTCCAGAACACCACGGTCGAGTTCGGCCGGTCCTGCGGCGGGAATGACTTGAGGCCGCGAATTTCGCCATCCCAACTATGCGTGAGGATCAGGCTGCCGAGGTGAGGGATCGCGATCGCATAGCGCGTGGTTTCCGCCTTCATGTCGGGGATACCGAACAGGTTCAGCGCGGTGCCGCCTTTTTCGGTGTCCCACAGACCTTCGATCGCGGCGATCTTGGCCGGCTGATACTGGCGCGTGTTCAGACCGTGCTGATCGCCGACGAATGCCTGGATCGGCGTGAGGATCAGCAGCAACCACAGCGCCATCGAAAACATCTTCTTCACGGCCGGATCGCGCCGGCCGCGCAGCAGATGCCATGCACCGACCGCCGCGACCACGAGCCCCGCGACGATGAACGCGGCGAGCGCCATATGCGCGAGCCGGTACGGGAACGACGGATTGAAGATGATCTTGAACCAGTCGAGCGGCACGACCTGGCCGTTGACGACCTCGAAGCCTTGCGGTGTTTGCATCCAGCTATTCGAGGCGAGAATCCAGAAGGTCGAGATCAGCGTGCCGACCGCCACCATCAGCGTTGCGCCGAAGTGCGCGCGCGGGCTCACGCGCTGCCAGCCGAACAGCATGATGCCGAGGAAGCCCGCTTCGAGAAAGAACGCGGTCATCACTTCGTACATCAGCAGCGGACCGGTGACGGGCCCCGCGAAACTCGAAAAGCCCGACCAGTTGGTGCCGAACTGATAGCTCATGACGACGCCGGAGACGACACCCATGCCGAAGGCCACTGCGAAGATCTTCGACCAGAACAGGCAAAGATCTTGGTAGTACGCCTTACCTGTTTGCAGCCAGCGCCATTCGAGCACGGCGATGAAACTGGCGAGACCGATACTGAGCGCCGGAAAAACGATGTGGAATGAAACGGTGAACGCAAATTGAATGCGGGCGAGATCGAATGCCGAGATTGCGGAGTTCATGAGCGTGAGGTGCGTGATGGCCGCGCGAGCGGACTACGCGCGTCGACTGTTGTCGGTGCGCACTGCGCTGGGCAGATGACGCAAGCGTAGGTGATCGAAGCAAATCGTGCTGCGCTGCGGCGTGCGTCAAAAAACCGCCTTGTTTTATGCGCGATACGCCGATGGGGCGCGCAAGCTATTGATGGGTATCAAGTTTTACTGATCGATGCACGTGCGCTGTTTTGCGCGCCTCGACGCGCGCTGCGGCAATCGACCGCGCTGCAGCAGGGTGATTGGGCAACGTTTGGGCAAGGCCCGGGTTCGGTTGTGGTCCGTTTTCAACCGAGGATCGATCCGTCCGGCCCGACATCGCGGGCCGGCGAGCTGGCGGGAGGATTCTTTTACTTCTACGATGCACGTTGCCGAAGCCGTTTCATCCCCACCTGCCGACGACGGCAGACTTCAACCTGAGGAGTCAGTCGATGAGCACGATCAAGACGAAAGACGGTACCGCGATTTTCTACAAGGATTGGGGCAAGGGGCGCCCGGTCGTGTTTTCGCATGGCTGGCCGCTCACCGCCGATGCGTGGGATGCGCAGATGCTGTTTCTCGGCAACAAGGGCTTTCGCGTGATCGCGCATGACCGCCGCGGCCATGGCCGCTCGGAGCAGCCGTGGGACGGCAACGAGATGGACACCTACGCCGACGATCTCGCGGCGCTGATCGAGCATCTCGACCTGCGGGACGCGACGCTGGTCGGCCATTCGACGGGCGGCGGCGAAGTCGCGCACTACATCGGCCGGCATGGCACGGCGCGTGTCGCCAGGGCCGTGCTGATCGGCGCGGTGCCGCCGCTGATGCTGAAGACCGCCGACAATCCGCTCGGCCTGCCGATCGACGTATTCGACGGCATTCGCAAGGGGGTCGAATATGATCGCTCGCAGTTCTTCAAGGACCTGGCGGTGCCGTTCTACGGCTACAACCGCGCGGGCGCGAAGGTGTCGCAGGGCGTGATCGATTCGTTCTGGCGTCAGGGCATGGCCGGCTCGATCAAGGGGCTGTACGAGTGCATCAGGCAGTTCTCCGAAGTCGACTATACCGGGGACCTGAAGAAGATCGACGTGCCGACGCTCGTGCTACATGGCGACGATGACCAGATCGTGCCGATCGACGCCGCCGGGCGGCAGACCGCCAAGATCGTCAAGGACGCGACGCTGAAGGTCTATCCGGGCGGCCAGCACGGCATGTGCACGACCGAGGCGGACAAGGTCAACGCCGATCTGCTCGAATTCATCGGCTCGTGAACGCGTAATGGTGTGACGGCAGGCATGACGGCGCGGGGAGGATGGAGGGCGGGTCATGTTGGCTGTCCTTGCGATCGTCCTCGCGGTTTGCCGACTTCATCGACGGGCCGGAAACGCCCGTCATGGAGTAGGGAAATACTCACTTAGTTATATGATGTCTTATAAATATAAGGCTGGTATCTCTTTGTTTTAAAAGGGATTGGTGAGCCTGAGATCGTTAAAATAAGGGTAAATGCCTGGTTGAAATCAACCCGGCCATCGTTGATAGTCTGTTATCGTACAACTTGAGTGTAGGGTGCGACGTAGTGCGTCCTTCACTCGCTTCCTCTGTTTTCCAGTTCGATCTCGCGCGCGGCGCAGTAAAGGAACCCCTATGAAGAAGATTGCCCTGAGTGGCGCCGGCGGCCAGCTCGGCTCCGTCGTTCGTGCCGCGTTCGTCGCGCGTGGTACTCCGTTGCGTTCGGCGGCGGGCTCGAAAGTGCTGACGCCGCTCGTCGAAGGCGAAGACGTCATGAACGGCGACCTGCGCGATCCGGCGGTCGTCGACCGGCTGCTCAACGGCGTGGACGTGCTGATCCACTTCGCCGGCACGAGCGTCGAGCGTCCGCTGCCCGAGATCATCGAGAACAATCTGCGCGGCCTTGTCGAAGTCTACGAAGGTGCGCGCCGCAACGGCGTGAAGCGCATCGTGTTCGCGAGCTCGAACCACGCGATCGGCATGTACCCGGTCACCGAGCATCTGAGCCTCGACTGCGAAGTACGCCCGGACGGCTTCTATGGCTTGTCGAAGGTGTGGGGCGAAGCGCTCGCGCGCATGTACTGGGACAAGCACGGCATCGAGAGCGTGTGCGTGCGCATCGGCAGCTGCCTCGAGCGGCCGACCGAGCCGCGTCAGCTCAGCACGTGGTTCGGCCATGAAGACCTCATGCACTTCCTCGACCGCTGCATCGAAGTGGAAGACATCGGCTTCCTGACGGTCTGGGGCGTGTCGGCGAACACGCGCAGCTGGTGGGACAACAGCGGCGCCGAGCGCCTCGGCTACCGGCCGAAGCAGAATTCCGAAGATTACGCCGCGGACGTCCTGTCGCGCCCGAATCCGCTCGACGCGTTTGGTCAGCGCTTCCAGGGCGGCGCGTTTGTCGGCATCGATTATTCGCGCAAGGATTGATTGGCGGTTCGAGTGGCGCTTGCGCCATGGTCGGTTGCCGCGGTGACGGTGGAATAGAGTGAATGGCAGTCGGCTCGGAAGAGTTTGATTGCCGATAGGCGGCGCCCGGTGGGCGCCGTTTTTTTTTCGGGATGAAGAGGTTGGCTGCCGGGAGTGAGACATCTTGTAATGCCGTTGGTTTGTTACGGTGGCAATTTTGAGAAGAGATGAGTGAGAGAAGGGGCCGCTGGAAAGTCAGTCTAAAATTTTTAAAATATAAATTATAAATAACTGATTTTTCAGTGAATTGCCTTTAATGAGAGAGCTTATCGGCCCGAGTTGCCAAGCGACGTAAAGGAGTGGAAGGAATTTGACCTTCACTAAAAAAATTTCGAGATAAATAATTTGGTGGGAATATTTTATTGGGATAGCTAAAAAGATTGATCGATACGGCAGAGAGGGCTATTATCGCGACCTTCCTTATGCTGAGGCAGCCTTGCTAACAATATGATATGAGCAACGCGTACTATTACGATGGGCACTGGGATTTGTCTCCTGCCGAGCTATTCATTTTTATTGTCATGCAAGAAGTCGGTGAGCGCCTGGGTATTGATGATATTGAATATCTGATACTGATGCTTTCTGGACTTAATGTGTTACCGACAAGAGCGAAGCCAGCAGGCGCTACACAAGGAACATCCGTGGCATCGGTCATTTAGATACCAATTAAAGAAAAAGATACTGCCAACATTTACCCTGGAAAGTATGAAGACGTTCAGATGGGTCTTAACACACAAACTGGGCACCTTTGTTGGAAGGACCTTGCCTGGTGTGGGTTGGATTATGATGGCAAAGGATGTGTACGAAATTATGGATCATGCGATTATCAAATATAATCAGATCGTCAGATCCGAAGACAGGGTGTTTTGATGAGTGAGCGCTCATGGCTAGATTTAAGAAATTTCATCGTAGAGGAAGCCTGTTTTCCGCCTGATAAGCTAATCACCGAGGACATGAGCGTCGTATATTCATTGGGCCAGTGCGGAGATGATGCCAATGAATTCATGGAGAAATATTTCCTGACTTTCAGAGTGGATCGGGGAGACTATGAATTCAGTCGGTATTTTTTCATGGAGGGGGAGGGATTTATTTTTTATTTCGTTAAGAAATTTATCCTGCGAAAACCTCTGTCGCTGAAAAGAGAGTTGATGACGGTGGGCATGCTGTATAGAGCCATAGTCCATGGAAAATGGGATTGTGGGGTTTTGTCTGAGGGGCGATTTTATTGAAGAGGATTAAACGGGGGAATACTCCATACTGGACACCTGTTGGCGGCCTCTGGCAGACGAGCACTTGATTCGGACACTGATAGAAAACCAGAGGTCCACTTATGTTTTTTTTGATAGCCATTCAACAGTGGTCATCCGTGTCGAGGTAGGGGCGTTCGATTTTTCGGTCTGCCTGAGCTCAAAAAAAACTCCCTCATTGCAGATAGACATGCTTGTGTCTTTAATTGCAGGTTTTTGGATTTTAAGATTTAAAAATTTTCTTATTTTTATAATTTCGAAGTGCCGATAGTCTCAATAATATTCCGATTTTATTGGGATGCCCTGCTCCTGGAAATATATGGCATCATCAGCGTCTAAATTTCAGATGAATAATTCAACAATTAATTGCCGGTCGAGGAGGGCAGGGAGTGGCATTGCATGGAAAATTTATTATCTATAACGAACCTTTGAGGCGCGCACTCCTGCACACGTTCACCATCCCTGCTCGTAATTCAGGGATTCGCGCATATGGAACCATCGAGGTAATAGCGAATGGTGCCACTTGTCCGTAGATTTTTTAAGGTGGTGTTGTTTATCGGATTGTTTCTTCTCTCTGTCCGCTATGTTCACACCTACCCATTGCCGATGACTGAGAGCCAGTTGGATTTCTGGTTCTCCGTTTCTGAGCGGTTTGGTATTCGTGACCCTGAGGACCTCTATGTCCCGGTTATGGTGATTATTGAATTAATCGTTACGATTTTCGCGTATATCATCATTATCAGGCTCTGGCGGCATTACTGGGCAAAGCGGGCCTGATTCAGCCCAAAACGGCGCTGCCGCAAACGAACAAAAGCCGCCGCGCCACCCCCATCTGCAACCAGGAGCGAACGCAGCGGCATAACAGCCAACCGCGCACCCAACCGCGCATGAAACGAAATCACACCAAACGAAACCACACCGTCCGAAATTACGCCGGCGTCTGCCCGATCTCGTGATTCGCGAGCACTTCGAGCGCACGCACCATCGCCGAGTGGTCCCACGCCTTGCCGCCGTGCGCAACGCATGCGTTGAAGAGCGCCTGGCAGGTCGCCGTGTTCGGCAGCGACACGCCGAGCGCCTGCGCGGTCGACAGCGCGAGGTTCAGGTCCTTCTGGTGCAGCTCGATGCGGAAGCCCGGATCGAAGGTGCGCTTCGTCATGCGCTCGCCATGCACTTCGAGAATACGCGACGACGCGAAGCCGCCCATCAGCGCCTCGCGCACGCGCGCCGGATCGACGCCGGCCTTCGACGCGAGCAGCAGCGCCTCGCCCACGGCCTCGATGGTCACCGCGACGATCACCTGGTTCGCGACCTTGCACACCTGGCCCGCGCCGACCGCGCCGATCAGCGTGACGTTCTTGCCCATCATGTCGAAGAGCGGCTTGACGGTGTCGAACGTGCTCTGCTCGCCGCCGACCATGATCGTCAGCGAACCGGCCTTCGCGCCCACTTCGCCGCCCGAGACCGGCGCGTCGAGGTAGTCGGCGCCGCGCTCGCGCACGCGTGCCGCGAAATCGCGCGTCGCCATCGGCGAGATCGAGCTCATGTCGACCACGATCTGGCCCGCGCGCAGGCCGCTCGCGAGCCCCTGTTCGCCGAACAGCACGCGTTCGACGTCGGGCGTGTCCGGCACCATCACGAAGATCATGTCGGCCTGCGCGGCCACCGCGGCCGGGCTGTCGCACGCGACGGCGCCGGCCTGGGTCAGCTCGCCGGGCACGCCGCTGCGCGTGAACGCGGCGAGCGGCACGCCGTTCTTCAGAAGGTTGGCGGCCATGGGCTTGCCCATGATGCCGAGTCCGATAAAGCCTGCTTTTTTCATGGAATGCTCCGGAGATGTCGTGGCGGCGGCGCTCAAGCCTGCCCCGCCGGTTTCTGCATGAAGTGCTTCTGAACCGACTGCGCGGCGCTCTTGAGCAGCCCGAGGTCCGCGCAGACCGCGATGATGCGCGCGCCCATCGACAGATAGCGTTCCGCATCCGCCTGCACGGGCGCGAGGATGCCGCTCGATTTGCCGGCCGCCTGCGCGCGCTCGAATACGTGCGCGATGGCCTGCTGCACGTCGGGGTGGTTCGCGTTGCCGAGATGGCCGTACGAGGCCGCGAGATCGGACGGGCCGACGAAGACCGCGTCGATGCCGTCCACGGCGAGAATGCGGTCGATCGCCTCGACCGACTTGCGGCTTTCGATCTGCGGGATCACGCAGACGTTCTCGTTGGCGATGGCGAAATAATCGGCGACCGTGCCGTAGCGGTTGCCGCGGTGGCCGACCGACACGCCGCGGATGCCCTGCGGCGGGTAGCGCGTCGAGGCGACGGCGCGCGCGGCGTCGTCGGCGCTGTCGACGAACGGCACGAGGAAGTTCGAGAAGCCGCTGTCGAGAAAGCGCTTGATGACGACGCTGTCGTTGGCCGGCGGCCGCACGACCGGCGCGCTGCCGCTGTCCTTGAGCGCCATCAGCTGCGGAATCAGCGTGAGCACGTCGTTGGGGGCGTGCTCGGCATCCAGCAGCATCCAGTCGAAGCCGACCGTGCCCAGCAGTTCGGTGGCGATCGGGCTGGCGAGCGACGCCCAGCAGCCGATCTGGGTTTCTCCGCCGCGCACCGCGTGTCGGAAGCGGTTGGGCAGGGACTGATAAGGCGTGACGGCGGACATGCGGTATCTCCTCGAACTGCGATGGATCGGGAAAAAGCGGCGACGATGCGGGCGGCGCGCCGGGAAGCGCACCGGAAAACACGGCCACGACGGCGAAACGCGAAGTTATAAGTCGTCGTACATCTTCGAGAAGATTAGCACCGCTATCTGTTCTTGTAACGGCCACGTAAACCCGAATACCCCGTCCAACAGGCGATTCGGGTTGCGTGTAGCCCCTGCAATGTTGTAGGATGACCTATATCTTTGGTCGTCATTTAAGGAAAGCTCAAATGCCTATTACCGGTGAAATGCTGATCGGTCGCCAAGCCGTGCGCGGCAGCGAAAAAGCGCTGCGCGCATTCAATCCCGCCACGGGTTCCGAGATTGCCGAGCCGGTGTTCGGCAGCGGCACCGTGGCGAACGTCAATGCAGCGTGCGAACTCGCGCGCGCGGCGTTCGACGCGTACCGTCAATTGCCGCTGACGGTACGCGCCGAGTTTCTCGAGCGTATCGCCGATGGCATCACCGCGCTTGGCGACGAGCTGATCGAGCGCGCGATGGCTGAATCGGGCCTGCCGAAGGCGCGTCTCGAAGGCGAACGCGGTCGCACCACGGGCCAGCTCAAGCTGTTCGCGCAGACCGTGCGCGCGGGCCAGTGGCTCACCGCCACGCTCGACTCGCCGCTGCCGGAGCGCAAGCCGCTGCCGCGCTCGGATCTGCGCATGCAGAAGATCGCGCTCGGCCCGGTCGCCGTGTTCGGCGCGAGCAACTTCCCGCTCGCATTCTCGGTGGCCGGCGGCGACACCGCCGCGGCGCTCGCGGCCGGCTGCCCGGTCGTCGTCAAGGCGCACCGCGCGCACCTCGGCACGTCGGAGCTGGTCGGCCGCGTGATCCAGCGCGTCGCGCAGGAAATGGACCTGCCGGAATGCGTGTTCTCGATGATCGTCGGCGCGGGTAACTCGGTCGGCGAGGCGCTGGTCGCGCATCCGGCCATCAAGGCGGTCGGCTTCACCGGTTCGCGCGCGGGCGGCACCTCGCTGATGCGCGTCGCGGCGGCGCGCCCCGAGCCGATCCCGGTCTATGCCGAAATGAGCAGCATCAACCCGGTGTTCCTGATGCCGAGCGCGCTGGCCGCACGCGGCGACAGCATCGCGCGCGGTTTCGTCGACTCGCTCGTGCTCGGCGCGGGCCAGTTCTGCACGAACCCGGGCCTCGCAATCGCGATCGACAGCGACGCGCTGAAAAGCTTCGTCGCCACCGCGTCGGAAGCGCTCGCCGCCAAGCCGGCGCAGACCATGCTGACCTCGGGCATCCACGCCGCGTACGAAGACGGCGAAAGCAAGCTGGCTGCAACCAAGGGTGTCGAAGTCGTGGCGCGCGGCGTCGCGGCAACCGGCCCGACCCAGGCTTGCGCGGCGCTGTTCGTGACCGACGCGCAGACGTTCCTGTCGAACCCGGCGCTCGAAGATGAAGTGTTCGGCCCGGTGTCGACGATCATCCGCTGCAAGGACGAGCAGGAACTGCTGCAGGTGGCTGAGCACTTCGCGGGTCAGCTGACCGCGACGCTGCAAATGGACAGCGCCGACGTGGCGGCGGCAAAGAAGCTTGTGCCGATCCTCGAACGCAAGGCCGGCCGGATTCTGGTCAACGGTTTCCCGACCGGTGTCGAAGTGTGTCACGCGATGGTGCACGGCGGCCCGTTCCCGGCAACTTCGGACAGCCGCGCGACGTCGGTAGGTACGACGTCTATCGACCGCTTCCTGCGCCCGGTGTGCTACCAGGACTTCCCGGCCGAACTGTTGCCGCAAACGCTGGCCGACGGCAATCCGCTGGAGCTGTGGCGCCGTCGCGATGGCGAGCTCACGCGCGGTTGAGTGCGTGAGGTTGGCCTGAGTTGCTGATCTGACTGGCCTCTGATGTGCCTGCCTGGGCGGACTCCGCCTGGGCAGGGCGCCGAATAGGGCGAGAGTGAGGAAAGAATCGGGCGAGAACCGGGCGAGTCGCGGCAGCAAACAGCGCGGCAGCAGGCGGAACGCAAAAGCAGGCGGAACGCAAAAGCAGGCGGAACGCAAAAGCAGGCGGAACGCAAAAGCAGGCGGAACGCAAAAGC
>Ga0154001_1000538_pt1 | contig 12072 bp, 9 predicted proteins | sample TSNJ085MetaG_FD_104699 | JGI IMG/M metagenome (GOLD analysis project Ga0154001, IMG submission 104699) | Attine ant fungus gardens microbial communities from New Jersey, USA - TSNJ085 MetaG | ecosystem: Host-associated > Fungi > Mycelium > Unclassified | place: USA: New Jersey, Wharton State...
CGTCGATCATCTGAGCGAGGGCATCGTCGTGCAGTCGCGCGCGGGCATCGTGCTCGCCTGCAATCCGAGCGCGCAGCGCATGCTGCGCGCGACGCCGCAGATCGTCGGTTGCCGCATCGATACCGTGATGACGCGCTCGTTCAACGAGGACGGCTCGCTCATTCACGAAACGCAGCGGCCGGTTACGCAGGTCTTCGCGACCGGCAAGCCGCTGCTCGGCGTGACGATCGGCGTCGAGCTGGTCGGCGGCGAGGTCGTGTGGATCACCGAAAACGTCGTGCCGATCATGCGGCCCGGCGAGAGCGAGCCGGATTCGGTGCTGATCTCGTTTACCGACATCGGCCCGGTGCGCGAGGCGCAGCGCCAGCTCAAGTTTCTCGCCACGCGCGACTCGCTCACGGGCCTCTACAACCGCGCCTATCTGACCGAGCGGATGCGCGACCTGTTCGAACCGCAGGGCCACGGCAATGGCGGCGACGGCACGTTCGAGCCCGCGGGCGTCGCGGTGCTGTTCGTCGATCTCGACAGCTTCAAGAAGGTCAACGACACCGCCGGCCACGAAGCCGGCGACGCGCTGCTGTGCAGCGTTGCCGAGCGGCTGTCGGCCTGCGTCGGACGCGGCGACACGCTCGCGCGCGTCGGCGGCGACGAATTCGTGATCGTCGTCAGCGCGTATGGCGACACGAGCGAGCTGATCGCCCTCGCGCACCGGATTCTCGACATGATCGCGGTGCCGTTCGCGGTGGCCGGCAACGAGTACTACCTCGGCGCATCGATCGGCATCAGTCTCTTTCCCGAGGACGGCCAGGACGTCGCGACGCTGATGCGCAACGCCGACTCGGCGATGTATCACGCGAAGCAGCGCGGCCGCAACAACTTCCAGTTCTTTACCGCCGAGCTGAACCGGCATCTGCAGCGGCGCTTCACGATCGAGCAGTCGCTGCGCCGCGCGCTCGCCGCCGACGAGCTGAGCCTCGTGTACCAGCCGATCGTCGATAGCCAGGACGGCCGCACGATCGGCGCCGAGGCGCTTTTGCGCTGGTACAACGGCGAGCTCGGCAACGTGTCGCCGGGCGAGTTCATTCCGGTCGCGGAGGACGCGGGGCTGATCGGCGAGATCGGCGACTGGGTGCTCCAGCGGGCCTGCGAGCAGGTCGCGCAATGGCGGCGCACGCTCGCGCCGCATCTGATCGTCGCGGTGAACCTGTCGCCGCGGCAATTCAACGACGGCCTGCTCGAGCGCATCGAGCGCTGTCTTGCGCAGTCGGGGCTCGAGCCCACCGCGCTCGAACTCGAGATCACCGAGCGGCTGCTGATGAGCGACAGCGACACCGTGCTGCCGATGCTGAGCGCGCTGAGCACGATGGGCGTGCGCATTTCGGTCGACGATTTCGGTACCGGCTATTCGTCGCTGTCCTATCTGAAGCGCTTCCCGCTGCATAACCTGAAGATCGACCGCTCGTTCGTCGCGGGGCTGCCCGACCATCGCGACTCGATCGCGATCACGCAGGCCGTCGTGGCGATGGCGCACTCGCTCGGCATGAACGTGACGGCGGAAGGCGTCGAGACCGCCGAGCAGGCGGCGTTTCTGCGCGCGATCGATTGCGACAAGCAGCAGGGCTATCTGTATAGCCGGCCGGTCGGCGCGAGCGCCTACGCGCGCGGCCTGGGCGATGCGCAGACGAGCGGCATGGCGAAGGCGTACTGAGGTGTCCTGACGCGGCCTTCAACGTCCTGACGTGCCGCGGGCGCTTCTGCCGCCGGGCCCGGCACATGGGCCGCGGATGCTTCGGCTTTGCCGTGCGCGATTGTTCTGATTGACGAACAAGTGACTTCGTGTTGCCGGTATTTATCGACGGCGGCGCGCTCCCTAGAATGCTTCCATCGAAACGTAATCAGGCGTGGTGCCGAAGCGGCGCCGCGCGATGGGGGTCGTCATGTCGGAGTTGATCAGAAACCAGCTTTACCGGCCATCGGTCGTGCTGCCGATGGTCGCGCTCATGCAGGTGATGGTGTCGCAGGACTTCAATCTCGGCCAGGTGGGCTGGGTGTTCGCGGCACGCGGAGCACAGGCCGCGCTGCAACGTTCGCGCGCGCTGCTTTGCGCGGTACATTGCCACGCATGACGGGCGCGGCTCGAATAGGCTTCGAGCCTGCGCGGTAGTTCATGCAGCAGTCCATGCAGTGTTCATGTAGTCATCCCGATTAATCCTCGCGGTGGGCGGATGGTGGTCCGCAAGGCAGTGCTCGCCGGGCGGCATGGTTCAAGGCGTAAGATGCTACGGACCTGCACCCAGCCCCGGGAGATTTGCCATGCCACAGCATTTCGACGCAGTCGTGATCGGTACGGGACAGGGCGGTGCGCCGTTGGCCGTGCGCCTTGCCCGAAGCGGCCGCCGAACCGCCGTCATCGAACGCGCGGAATTTGGCGGAACCTGCGTGAACGTCGGCTGCACGCCGACTAAATCGTATGTGGCGAGCGCCCGCGCGGCGCACGTGGCGCGCCACGCGGGCGAACTTGGCGTGCAGGTGGGTTCGATCAGCGTCGATCTCGCGGCGGTCAAGGCGCGCAAGGACCGGATCATCGGCGAGTCGCGCGGCGGCGTCGAAAAATGGCTGCGCGGCACCGAGAACATGACCGTATTCAACGGTCATGCGCGCTTCACCGGCGCGCATACGCTCGCCGTCACCGGCCTCGACGGCCAACTGCTCGCGGAACTGGGCGCCAACGAAATCTTCATCAACACCGGCACGCGCGCGGTCGTGCCGCCGCTCGACGGCATCCAGCGGATCCCGTACTACACGAACTCCACGCTGCTCGAACTGAGCGAATTGCCGGACCATCTCGTGATCGTCGGCGGCAGCTATATCGCGCTCGAATTCGCCCAGGTGTTTCGTCGCTTCGGCAGCCGCGTGAGCGTGCTCGTGCGCGGCGAGCGCGTGCTCAATCGCGAGGACGCGGATTGCTCGGAGTCGGTGCGCCAGGTGCTCGAGCGCGACGGCGTCGAGTTTCATTTCGGCGTGCAGCCGACGCGGGTCGAGCCGCATCCGCATCGCGCGAACGAGGTGTGCATCGGCTTCGAGCAGAACGTGCCGGCGCTCGAAGCCTCGCACCTGCTGTTCGCGACCGGCCGCAAGCCGAATACCGACGACCTCGGCCTCGACGCCGCCGGCATCGGAACGGACCGGCACGGCATGATCGCCGTCGACGGCCAACTGCGCACGAACGTGCCGGGCGTCTGGGCGATCGGCGACGTCAATGGGCGCGGCGCTTTCACGCATACCTCCTACGACGACTATCAGATCGTCGCGGCCAATCTGCTCGACGGCGGCTCGCGCAGCGCCGACACGCGGATCATGGCGTACGCGGTGTTCGTCGATCCGCCGCTCGCGCGCGTCGGCCTGTCGGAAGAGGACGTGCGTCGCAGCGGCCGGCAGGCGCTGATCGCGACGCTGCCGATGTCGCGCGTGGGCCGCGCGCGCGAGCGCGGTGAAACCGACGGCTTCATGAAAGTGCTCGCCGACGCGCACAGCCGGCAGATTCTCGGCGCGGCGATTCACGGCATCGAAGGCGACGAGGCGATCCACACGTTCATCGACATCATGACGGCGGGCGCACCGTATCCCACGCTGCAATTCGCGATGCACGTGCATCCGACGATCAGCGAACTCGTGCCGACCCTGCTCGACGGTCTCAAGCCGATGCCGTGAGCGCGCCCGCGAGCGCCGCGGACGGAATTGCCCACGACCGGCGCGGCAGCCCATCTCGCGCGCATCGACAAAGCCTTGCCGCGTCGCCGATAATCGGCAACGGCGCGGCTCGTCCGTCAGGTGCGGGCGGGCTGTGCGCTCAACCGCATTCATCTCGGGGACTCGCAGCATGGGCAAGGGACGCGTCGAAGCCTTCAGCGATGGCGTAATCGCCATCATCATCACGATCATGGTGCTCGAACTGAAGGTGCCCGAAGGCCACGATCTCGCGGCGCTGCGCCCGGTCATTCCCGTGTTCTGCGCCTACGTGCTGAGCTTCATCTACGTCGGCATCTACTGGAGCAATCACCATCACATGCTGCATGCGGTGCAGAAGGTCAACGGCAAGGTGCTGTGGGCCAACCTGCATCTGCTGTTCTGGCTGTCGCTGCTGCCGGCCGTCACGCACTGGCTCGGCGAAAGCCATCTGGCCGCGTGGCCGAGCGCGCTGTACGGCGTCGTGCTGTTCATGTCCGCGATCGCCTATTTCTTCCTGACCCGCACGCTGATCCACGAGCACGGCCGCGACTCGACGCTCGCGAGAGCGCTCGGCGGGGACTTCAAGGGCAAGGTCTCGGTGGTTCTCTATCTGCTCGGCATCGGGCTCGCGTTCGTCGAGCCGTGGGCGTCGGCCACGCTTTATGCGCTCGTCGCCGCGTGGTGGCTCGTGCCGGACCGGCGTATCGAGCATCTGCTGGAGGGCTGAGCATGCTGCTCGCGCTGAAGCTCGTGCTGGTGCCGGCGTTTCTTGCCGCGCTGACGGCCGCCGCGCGGGCGTGGGGGCCGTCGGTCGCGGGATGGCTCGCCGGGCTGCCGGTCGTCGCCGGACCGATCGTGCTGCTGCTCGCGCTCGAACGCGGGCCGGGGTTCGCGGCGCAGGCATCGGTGGCGTCGATTGCGGCGATCGTCGCGGCGGAAGCGTTCAATCTCGCGTATGCGTGGACCTGCCGGCGCTTCGGCTGGCCGGTTGCGCTGGTCGCCGGCTTGGCCGGCTGGTTCGGCTCGGCGCTGCTGCTCGTGCGGCTGCCCGGCTCGCTTGGCTGGGCGGTGGCGGCGGCCGGCGCGGCCGTCGTGGTGTCGCAGAGCGGTTTGCCGCGTGCATCGGGGCGCGTGCCGGCGTCGCGCGTCGGCCGTGCCGATCTGGCCGTCCGCATGCTGGCGGGCGCGCTGTTGACGCTCGCGGTGACCACGCTGTCGGCCTCGATGGGCGCGGCGTGGAGCGGGGTGTTGTCGGTGTTTCCGCTGCTCGGCAGCGTGCTCGCGGTGTCGGCGCAGCGCGAGCACGGCGCGGACTTCGTCGCGCGGCTGACGCGCGGCATGGTGATCGGGCGCGGCTCGTTCGCGGCGTTCTTCGCCGTGACCGCGACGATGCTGCCGCAATACGGCGTGGCGGCGAGCTTCGCGTGCGCGGCGGTGGTATCGGTCGTCGTGCAGGGCTTGACGCGGCGCATGCTCGCCGCACCGCGCAGCGGGCGCGCGGCGCGCGAAGTGGCCGCCGGGCCACGGGCGGAGTGAGGCACGCCGGGCGATGCACGATTACCTGACTTCTTCCGGCGTCCCGCCATCGGCGAATGCGCTGCCTCGGCTTCGCCGGATCAGCTTGCAGAATTGCCATGCAGCCGATCGGCGCGCCGGTACGGCGGGCAGCGCCTCGCGCGCGGACGAGGTGCGCTCCGTGCGCTCTTTCCCCCGCGCGAGCCGCGTCGGGCTTATCTCCGACACGCACAACCTCGTGCGTCCCGAAGCTTTGCGCTACCTCGAAGGCTGCGACACGATCGTGCACGCGGGCGACATCTGCAACCCGGACGTGCTCGATGCGCTCGCACGGATCGCGCCGGTCACGGCGGTGCGCGGCAACAACGATACCGGCGACTGGGCCGCTTCGTTGCCGACGCACGCGCGGCTGATCGTGCAGCAGGTGACGATTCTCGTCGTGCACGATATCGCCGACCTCGGTTGCGCGCCGCGCGACGAAGGCATCGCCGTGGTCGTGAGCGGCCATTCGCACAAACCGTCGATCGGCGAGCGCGACGGCGTGCTGTTCGTCAATCCCGGCAGCGCGGGGCCACGACGTTTCAGGCTGCCGGTGTGCGCGGGCATGCTGCTTATCGACGGCGAGCAGGTCAGCGCGACGTTCGATGCGCTGCTGACGTAAAAAAAGCGGGCCGGTGAAGGTCACCGGCCCGCTTTCGTCTGGCGGGAACTGCTTTCTGGGGGGGGGGGCGGAGCACTCGCTCACGCATCGCCGGGCTGAACGCGGGCAGTTGCGCCTGCGCGATGGCCACGCACTCGATTACCGAGGTCGGCGATTTGACCATGGAGTCGGCGCGCGGCTGCATGTGGTGCACGCATGTGATGTACTCACGCCGGCGGGTAATCGCAGATCAATTGCGTGGCGGCGAACAGCTTCGCTTGTGCGTGCGGTCCGTATTCAACAGCACCGCGCATCCGCTCATGAATCGATCGGCATGTAGCGGTAGCGTGCGTGGCTTACTCCCGAGTCACACCATCAGGCACGCGCCGCCGCCGCATACCGCTCGTCCATCTCCTCGGCTTCGCGCTCGCCGCGCAGCACCGCGTGGGCTTCGGCGCGCGTCGCGACGCTCGGACCTGAGCCGGGCAGCGGCTTGCGCGCGGTTTCGCGCAGCGCGAGCACCGACACGATGCCGATCAGCGATGCGCCCATCAGGTAGTACGCGGGCATCATCAGATTGCCGGTCCGCTCGACGAGCCATGCGGTCATGAGCGGCGTGGTGCCGCCGAACAGCGATACCGAAATGTTGAAGCCGATCGCGAGCGCGCCGTAGCGGATCTTCGTCGGGAACAGCGCCGGCAGCGCCGACGGCATCACACCCGTGAAGCACGACAGCAGCATGCCGAGCATCATCAGGCCGGCGAATACCGGCAGCACCGTGCCCATGCGGATCAGCAGCAGCGCCGGCACCGACAGCGCGAACAGGCCCACGCAGCCGAACAGCATGACCGGCTTGCGGCCGACCGTGTCGGACAGACGGCCGGCGGCAAGCGTCATCGGCATCATCAGAACCATCACGAGCAGCACGAGGAACAGGCCGTGCGTTTCGTTGAAGTTCAGCGTTGCCGACAGATAGCTCGGCAGATACGACAGCGCCATGTAGTCGGTCACGTTGAAGATCAGCACGAGGCCGACGCACAGCAGCAGCGGCTTCCATTGCTGCGCGAGCAACTGGCTGAACGACTGCTTCGGCAGCGCGCGGTCTTCGGCTTCGCGTTGCTCGGCCTGCTTCTTGAACGCGGGCGTTTCCTCGAGCTTCATGCGGATGTAGAGGCCGACCAGGCCGAGCGGGCCGGCGATCAGGAACGGCACGCGCCAGCCCCACGAGAGCAGCGCATCGCTCGGCAGCGCCGCGCTCAGCAGTGCGACCGTGCCCGCACCGAGCACGTAGCCGATCAGCGTGCCGAATTCGAGGAAGCTGCCCATGAAGCCGCGGCGCTTGTCGGTCGAGAATTCGGCGATGAAGGTCGCCGCGCCGCCGTATTCGCCGCCGGTCGAGAAGCCCTGCACGAGACGCGCGACGAGCAGCAGCACCGGCGCCAGAATGCCGATCGTCGCGTAGTCGGGAATCAGGCCGATCGCGAACGTGCCGGCCGCCATCAGGATCATCGTCATCGCCAGCACGCGCTGACGGCCGATGCGGTCGCCGAGCGGACCGAACACCATGCCGCCGACCGGGCGCACGAGGAACGCCGCGGCGAACGTGCCGAACGTGGCGATCAGCTGCGCGGACGGGCTCGACGACGGAAAGAACACCTTGCCGAGCGTGACGGCGATGTAGCTGTACACGCCGAAATCGAACCATTCCATCGCGTTGCCGAGCGCCATCGCGCCGACGGCCCGTTTGAGGAGTGAGTGGTCGACGACGGTGATGTCGTCGAGGGAGAGGCGTTGTTCTTTTTTGTGATGTCGCCAGAAGCCGTTGCTGGAAGCGGTCAAGGTGATAACTCCACTGACTGCGACGAAACTCGGGATGCGTTCCGCCACGGTTGCTGGAAGTGCAATTTCGCGAGCAAGGCGGTGGCCTCCGCGGCGGCGGTCATCCGGTGGCGGAAGAGGCGGCGAACCAAAGCAAACGCCCATGCCCCGCGACTATGTCGCGAAAAAACACTCGTCTAGATTATGCTGACTGTTGCACCTGCGTGGCCGTGGAAGGGGGGCAGATGCATGACGGACGCCGGGTTGGCCGGAAGCTGACCCATGCGCCACTGAAGGCTTGAAACGAAAAAGGCCGATCTTGAATTTGCCGCTTGCGCGGGGAAACGACCGACGAGCCTTCTTGTTTAAAAACAGCTCGATTCAGGATGCCGCACGCGCGGAAAAAGCGTGGCGAACCAACTTGAAAAGAGCGCGAATGAAGGTGAGTTGCTGTTGAAACGAAGCACATGATAGCACGATCGCAGAGGATCGTGCAAACCGGGTCTCCCCGCGAGAGCCGGTTGGATGGCGCCATCCCTTGCTGGGCGGGGGATTGGGCGGGGTCGGAACAGCCGTAAAAAACGGACTGTTTAGAACATTGGCGGGCCATGCCGGCGACAGGCCAACGAGGTGAGGACGAAAAGAGGGCGAAAAAAATCCGCGCTCGCGGCGCGGATTTTCTGTGTCGATACCGCTCTGTGGACCGGCGTGGGTATGGGCCGGTTAGGTGACGGCGCGCGCCGATCCTCGCGCCGCCAACCAAACCGGTCCGGAAGCGGCAGACTTACGCCGAGGGCGGCACGTAACCCGAAGCCGTATCCGCGCCTTCGCCGAAGAAGAACTTTTCGGTCTGCTTCATCAGATACTGGCGCGCGCGCGGATCGGCCATGTTCAGACGGTTTTCGTTGATCAGCATGGTCTGCTGCTTCAACCAGCCTTGCCAGGCTTCCTTCGAGATGCTTTCGTAGATCCGCTTGCCGAGTTCGCCCGGCAGAGGCGGGAAATCGAGGCCTTCGGCTTCCTTGCCGAGCTTCGTGCATTGAACCATACGAGTCATGCTGTGATTCTCCTGTAATCGTGTTGGGGCGGGCAGACGCCTGTCGGGACCGGCCGGGACCGGTCAGTGGGCTAGTGGGCCGTAGGCCTGTAAGCCGCTCAAAGCTGCTTCATCAGCACGAGCGACTTGCGCTGCCAGTTGTAGAGCCGGCGCCGGTCTTCGGGCAGGTCGTCGACCGTGGCCTTGACGAAGCCGCGCTTGAGGAACCAGTGCTCGGTGCGCGTAGTGAGCACGAAAATGCGCGTGAGGCCGCGTGCCCGCGCGCGCTGCTCGATGCGCTTCAACAGACGCTCGCCGTCGCCCGTGCCTTGCGCCTCGGGGGCGACCGTCAGGCACGCCATTTCGCCGATGCGCTCCTGCGAATACGGATACAGCGCCGCGCAGCCGAACAGCACGCCATCGTGCTCGATTACCGAGAAATGGTCGATGTCGCGCTCGATCTGGTGACGGCCGCGCCGCACCAGCGTGCCGTCCGCTTCGAGCGGCTCGATCAGCGAGAGAATGCCGCCGACGTCGTCCGGCGTCGCTTCGCGCAGGCTTTCGAGGTTCTCGTACGAGATCATCGTGCCGACGCCGTCGTGCAGGAACAGTTCGAGCAGCAGGCTGCCGTCGAGCGCGTACGGGATGATGTGCGCGCGCGGCACGCCGCCGCGGCAGGCGCGGATCGAATGCTTGAGGTAGAAACCCGCGTCGCCGGTGACTTCGCCGCTTTCGTGCAGCTTGTAGGCGTCGTCGAGCGAGAGTTCGTGGATCAGTTCGGGGCTTTCCTCGCCGGCGCCCATGAGGCCCGGCGTTTCGGTCAGGAAGACGATCTTGTCGGCGCGCAGCGCGATCGCGGCGGCCGAGGCCACGTCTTCCATCGACAGATTGAATGCCTCGCCCGTTGGCGAGAAACCGAGCGGCGAGAGCAGCACGAGCTTGCGGCTCGCGAGCGAGTGGCGGATCGAATCCGCGTCGATCTTGCGCACGAGGCCCGTGTGCTGGAAGTCGACGCCGTCGAGAATGCCGACCGGCCGCGCCGTCACGAAGTTGCCCGACACCACGCTGATGTGCGCGTGCGCCATCGGCGTATTCGGCAAGCCCTGGCTGATCGCGGCCTCGATGTCGAGGCGCACTTCGCCGGCCGCTTCCTTCGCGGATTCGAGCGCATGCGCGTCGGTGATGCGCATGCCGTGCGAAAACTCGGACTCGACGCCGTGCAGACTCATCTGCTCTTCGACCTGCGGACGCGAACCGTGCACGAGCACGATCTGGATGCCCATTGCCTGCAACAGCGCGATATCGGACACGAGCGCATTCAGGAGTCCCTGATGCACCACTTCGCCGCCGAAACCGACGACGAACGTCTTGTTGCGGAACGCGTGGATATAAGGCGCGACGGAACGCATCCAGTCGACGAATTGCGCGTGCTGGGCGAGGGTTTCCGGCGAGTCGGCGGGGGCCGGACCGTTCGCGGGCGCGGGGACGAGGTCGGTTTGGGAATTCATGCCGGGGATTATAATGCGCCCCCATGTCAAATGTACCCAAAAGCCCCGCTGCGGCGAACGAGAGTCCGGCGCCGTCCGCCGCTCAGACGAACCCCGGCGACGCGCCGCGCCGCCCTGCGCGCGAAACGCAATCCGATGCATCGCAGGCGGCGCGCGAATTGCGTCGAGGGGGCGAGGCGCAGCGATCGGCTGCGTCGCTTTCCGAGCAGTTGTCCGGGCTGAAAGGCAGTTTGTCGGCGGCGCGCGAAATGCGCCGCGACGAGGGCGGTGGCGAGGTGAAACAGGGCGATGAGGGGAAGCGGGGGAAGGTTGCGCCGGCTGCCGCTGCTGTTCCGGCTGCGGGCGCCGAGCGGGATCGGCGCGGCGGGGCGCGTGAGTCCCGGCACGGCCATGCGCCGGTGCCGAGCGGTGAGTCGCGTCGCGCGTCGGATATGTCTGCGCAGAAATTGTCGTCTTCGGTGGGCGCTGCCGAAAGCGGCGGCGGACGCGATGAGGGGCGCGGCGACGGGCGGCGGGAGTCGCATCGGCCGCATGCGGAAGGTGAAGCACGCGGAACAGGTGGGACGGGCGGACATCGCGCGACCGGTGAGGCGCGTGAGCAGCGTGGGCCACGTGAACCGCGCGGGCAACGCCAGGGCGGCGACATGCGTGAGCCGGGGCGGTCACGTGAAGCCGGCGGTGCGACCGACCCTCGTGGGGCCGATGAAGCACGTGAGTCGCGTGAAATACGTGGAACGCAGGGACAGCGCCCTGGCGATTTGCGCGAGCCGGATCGGTCGCGTGAAGCCAGCGGTACAAACGAACCTCGCACAGGTGACCCACGCGAACCCCGCGCTCCGCGCCCTTCACGCGTCGTCGAGCCGAACCCGATTCCGCCGATCACGTTCCCCGAAGCGCTGCCGGTCTCCGGCCGTCGCGACGAAATCGCGCGGGCCATTGCACAGAATCAGGTTGTGATCGTCTCGGGCGAAACCGGCTCGGGCAAGACCACGCAGCTGCCGAAAATCTGCCTCGCGCTCGGCCGCGGCCTCGGCGCGGGCGGCACGGGTCTGATCGGCCATACGCAGCCGCGCCGGATCGCCGCGTCGGCGACGGGCCGCCGCATCGCCGAAGAACTCGGCACGCCGTTCGGCGAAGTGGTCGGCTACAAGGTGCGCTTCAACGACAACCTCGCGCCGGGCGCGTCGGTCAAGCTGATGACCGACGGTATCCTGCTCGCCGAAACGCAGACCGATCCGCTGCTCAAGGCGTACGACACGCTGATTATCGACGAGGCGCACGAGCGCAGCCTGAACATCGATTTCCTGCTCGGCTACCTGAAGGAAATTCTCGCGAAGCGCCCCGACCTGAAGCTGATCGTGACCTCGGCGACGATCGACGCCGACCGCTTCGCGCGCCATTTCGGCAGCGAGGACCGACCCGCGCCCGTGATCGAGGTGAGCGGGCGTCTCTATCCGGTCGAGGTGCGCTACCGGCCGATCGTCGAGGACAGCCCGGCGGTGAAGGCGGCGCAGGGTACGGCGTCATCGTCTGGACAGTCCGGGCCGTCCGGGCGCGAGCGGCCGAAAACCCAGCGCGAGACCGACCGCGATCTGATGGAAGCGATCGTCGACGCCGTCGACGAACTGTGCCGCGAAGGCCCCGGCGACGTGCTCGTCTTCCTGCCCGGCGAGCGCGAGATTCGCGACGCGGCCGAGGCATTGCGCAAGCATCATCCGCCGCATACGGAAATTCTGCCGCTGTTCGCGCGGCTGTCGGCGGCCGAGCAGGAGCGCGTGTTCCGCACCTCGAACGCGCGCCGCATCGTGCTCGCGACCAACGTCGCC
>Ga0154001_1000548_pt1 | contig 11998 bp, 14 predicted proteins | sample TSNJ085MetaG_FD_104699 | JGI IMG/M metagenome (GOLD analysis project Ga0154001, IMG submission 104699) | Attine ant fungus gardens microbial communities from New Jersey, USA - TSNJ085 MetaG | ecosystem: Host-associated > Fungi > Mycelium > Unclassified | place: USA: New Jersey, Wharton State...
ATCGTTCGTGGAAGCCGAAGCGGGCGACGGGTTTTGCGTGGATTGCGTCATTTGTAGATGTGTTCGGGGTCTTTCAGCACGGGATCGACGGCCTGCCAGTCGCCGTCCGCGACCGAGCCTTCGAATTTCTGGAAAAAGCACGAGTGGCGCCCGGTGTGGCACGCGATGCCCGACACCTGCTCCACCTTGAGCAGCACCACGTCTTCGTCGCAATCGAGCCGCACTTCATGCACGTGCTGCACGTGGCCGGACTCTTCGCCCTTGAACCACAGGCGCTGGCGCGAGCGCGAGAAATACACCGCGCGGCCCGTTTCGACCGTCTTCGCGAGAGCCTCGCGGTTCATCCACGCGAACATCAGCACGTCGTTCGTCGACGCTTCCTGCGCGATCACAGGCACAAGGCCGTTCGCGTCCCACTTGACCTTGTCGAGCCAGTTCACTGCCGAAGAATTCGTCACGTCACAACCTCACCGAAATGCCCTGGTCGGCCATGAAGCGCTTGGCCTCGCCGACCGTGTGTTCACCGTAGTGGAAGATGCTCGCGGCGAGCACCGCGTCCGCGTGGCCGTCCTTGATGCCGTCGGCGAGATGCTGCAGATTGCCGACGCCGCCCGAGGCGATCACCGGCACCGGCACCGCGTCCGACACCGCGCGCGTGAGCGCGAGGTCGAAGCCGCTCTTGGTGCCGTCGCGATCCATGCTGGTCAGCAGGATTTCGCCCGCGCCGAGTTCGGCCATTTTGCGCGCCCATTCGACCGCTTCGAGACCGGTCGCCTTGCGCCCGCCATGCGTGAACACTTCCCAGCGCGGCGGCTCGCCGTCGGCGGACACGCGCTTCGCGTCGATCGCGACGACGATGCACTGCGAGCCGTACTTGTCGGTGGCCTCTTTCACGAGTTGCGGATTCGCAACCGCCGACGAGTTCATGCTGATCTTGTCGGCCCCCGCGTTGAGCAGGCGCCGCACGTCCTCGACCGCGCGCACGCCGCCGCCGACCGTCAGCGGAATGAACACCTGCGAGGCGACCGCCTCGATGATCGGCAGGATCAGGTCGCGCTGATCCGAAGTCGCGGTGATGTCGAGGAACGTGAGTTCGTCGGCGCCCTGGTCGTCGTAACGGCGCGCGATTTCGACAGGGTCGCCGGCGTCGCGCAGTTCGACGAAGTTGACGCCCTTGACCACGCGGCCCGCGGTAACGTCGAGACAGGGAATGATGCGTTTAGCTAGAGCCATGATCGTGCAATTCTGCCAATACCGCTGATGAGGCCGCTCGCTCGTGGAGCAAGCGGCACGGTGCCGGCGCGACCTGTTGCGTCGCGCCGCGAGTGGAATGCCGGCAGGAAGCCGGCAAGGTTCCGGGTGCGGGGGCGTGCGACGCGCGCTGCCGGCACGCGCTTAGGCGTCGTCCGCTTCGCGCAGCTTGTCCGCGAGCGTTTGCGCCGCCGCGAAGTCGAGATCGCCCGAATAGATCGCGCGGCCGCAAATTACGCCTTCGATGCCCTCGCCCTCGACTTCGCACAGCGATTCGATGTCCGCGAGATTCGACAAGCCGCCGCTCGCGATCACCGGAATCTTCACCGCGCGCGCGAGGCGCACGGTCGCTTCGATGTTGATGCCTTGCAGCATGCCGTCGCGGCCGATGTCGGTGTAGATGATCGACTCGCAGCCGTAGTCCTCGAACTTGCGCGCGAGGTCGGCCACTTCGTGGCCGGTCAGCTTGCTCCAGCCGTCGGTGGCAACCTTGCCGTCCTTCGCGTCGAGCCCGACGATGATGTGGCCGCCGAACGCGGTGCACGCGTCCTGCAGAAAGCCCGGGTTCTTCACCGCCGCCGTGCCGATGATCACATACGACAGGCCGTCGTCGAGATAGCGCTCGATCGTGTTCAGGTCGCGAATGCCGCCGCCCAGTTGCACCGGAATCTCGCCGCCCACTTCCTCGATGATCGCCCGGATCGCATCGCCGTTCTTCGGCTTGCCGGCGAATGCGCCATTCAGGTCGACCAGATGCAGACGACGCGCGCCGCGGTCGACCCAATGTCGGGCCATTGCCGCCGGTTCCTCGGAAAAAATCGTCGCCTGGTCCATATCGCCCTGTTTGAGGCGTACACACTGACCATCTTTCAGGTCGATGGCGGGAATCAGCAGCATAGCAATCGGGTGTTGTCTGGGAGTGGGTTGAAGGTCGGCGGCAGCGGCTGAATAGACAGCCCGCCGCAGCGCCGTTTCGCTAGTTTAGTACAACTCTTTCGGCGCTCCAGCGGGGCACCGGTCAGATACGGGACCGCGGCACCGCGCGCCCTGCGCGCGGCAACGGGATAAAGAAAGGCGTTCACGGGTTCCAGTGCACGAAGTTGCGATACACGCGCAAGCCCGCTTCGGCGCTCTTTTCAGGATGAAATTGGGTGGCGAAGATGTTATCCCGCGCTACCGCCGAGGTAAAGGGCACGCCGTAGACCGTCTCGCCCGACGTATGTGCGGAATTGTCCGGCACAACGTAGTAGCTGTGCACGAAGTAGAAGAACGCGTTGTCGGCGACGCCGTCCCACAGCGGATGCGGCTGCACCTGGTGCACACGGTTCCAGCCCATCTGCGGGACCTTGAAGCGCGAGCCGTCGTCCTGCACCTGGCCTTCGAGTTCGAAGCGCACCACCTTGCCGGGCAGCAGCCCGAGCCCTCGCGTATCGCCCTCGGCGCTCCAGTCGAACAGCATCTGCTCGCCGACGCATACGCCCATCAGCGGCTTGCCGCGCGACGCCTCGACGACCGCTTCCTGCAGGCCGGACTCGCCGAGACTGCGCATGCAGTCGGGCATCGCGCCTTGGCCCGGCAGCACCACGCGGTCGGCCGCGCGAATCGCCTCGGGACGATCGACGATCGCCACGTCCGCTTCCGGCGCGGCCTTGCGCAATGCCTGGGCCACCGAGCGCAGGTTGCCCATTCCGTAATCCACAATCGCTATCGAAGTTTTCATTTCAAGTTTGGCCGCCCTGCCTTCAAGCGATCGGCGCGGCTGCGCGGCGTCGAACGACATACCGGCTCGCGCGCTCCTGCCCGATGAATCGCTTGAGGAAATCGCTCGAAGGTGAATGGCCTAAAGACGTTGGAGGCGATGAAACCTGTTAGAGGCTGCCCTTGGTCGACGGAATCTGCCCTGCCGCGCGTTCGTCGAGCTCGACGGCCATGCGCAGCGCGCGGCCGAATGCCTTGAACACCGTTTCGAGCTGATGATGCGCGTTGATGCCGCGCAGATTGTCGATGTGCAGCGTCACGCCGGCATGGTTCACGAAGCCGCGGAAGAATTCGATCGACAGATCGACGTCGAACGTGCCGATGCGCGCCCGCGTGAACGGCACATGAAATTCGAGGCCCGGACGGCCGGAAAAATCGATCACGACACGCGACAGCGCTTCGTCGAGCGGCACGTAGGAATGACCGTAGCGGCGGATGCCCTTGCGGTCGCCGATCGCCTTCGCGACGGCCTGACCCAATGTGATGCCGGTGTCTTCGACCGTATGGTGGTCGTCGATATGCAGGTCGCCATGCGCCTCGATCTCGAGGTCGAACAGACCGTGGCGGGCGATCTGGTCGAGCATGTGGTCCAGAAACGGCACGCCGGTGGCCAGCTTCTGCTGACCGGTACCGTCCAGATTGATCTTCACACGGATCTGCGTTTCGCTGGTGTTGCGAACGACTTCCGCAAGGCGCATGGTAATTCCTCGAATCTCGCTAGAAAGCGCTAATGATGTGGGGTGGAAAAAAGGCGAGCCTAGCTGCCGGTCAGCGCAGCACGAGCTTCAGTCCGGCGAGCAACTGGGCGTTTTCCTCGGGAGACCCGACGGTCAAACGCACGCAATTCGCCAGCAATGCATGCATTTTACTCACGTTTTTGATCAGAACCCGCGCCGTGAGCAGCGTTTCGAACAGCACGGACGCATCGGGCACGCGCACGAGCAGGAAGTTGCCCGCGCTCGGGAACACCTCGGCGCCCGGCAGCGCAGCTACCGCCTGCGCGAGTTTCGTGCGCTCTTCGCGCAATTGCGCGGCCTGCGCATCGAGCACACCGACGTGATCGAGCAGGAAACCGGCGGCGGCTTGCGTCAGCACGTTGATGTTGTACGGCGGGCGCACCTTGTCGAATTCGGTCAGCCACGCGGGCTTGCCGACCAGATAGCCGAGGCGGATACCCGCGAGACCGAGCTTCGACACCGTGCGCATCACGACGACGTTGTCGAACTGGTCGGCGCGCGGCAGCCAGCTTTTCTGCGCGAACGGCTGATACGCCTCGTCGATCACGACGAGGCTGCCCTGCGCCGCGGCGATGATGCGCTCCATGTCGGCGTCATCGAAAAGCGTGCCGGTCGGGTTGTTCGGATACGCGAGATAGACCACCGCCGGCTTATGCTCGGCAAGCGCCGCGAGCATCGCGTCGGTGTCGAGCGTGAAGTCGGGCTTGAGCGGCACGCCGACGAATTCGAGATTCGCCAGCTTCGCCGACATCTGATACATGACGAAACCGGGCACCGGCGCGAGCACCTTCGCGCCGGGCCGCGCGCACGCGACCGAGATGATGCTGATGATTTCATCCGAGCCGTTGCCGAGCAGCACATCGCAGCCGGCCGGCACGCCCATCACGTGACGGATGCGCTCGATCAGCGCTTCCGGGCGCGGTGCCGGATAGCGGTTCAGCGCGACGCCGGCGAGATGCGCGCCGAGATGCGCGGCCAGTTCCGGCGGCAGCGGAAACGGATTTTCCATGGCGTCGAGCTTGATGAAGCCGGTCGCGTCCGGAACCGGGTAGCTCGTCATTGCGAGCACGTCGCTGCGGATGAGGTCGTGAGGTGTCGTCATAGTTCGTGGCCCGGGCCGTGGGGAAATGCCGGCCCGGCATCGGCGGCGCAGGGCCGCGCTGGTTGGTCTCTATTGTCGTTATTGAACGCTTGAGTGCGGGCGATCCGTCGCTGAGCGCGGCGGGTTGGCACCGGAAACAACGGGAGCATCGGCAAGGATCGCCGGGACTCGACAGCGGGCCCCGCTTCGTGCGGCTGCCGCCCTGCCTCTTGCCGTTGCTTCCGCGCCTGCCGCCTTGGGATCAGCTTTGCCGCGCGCCGCCGTTGTCTGTCATCCGCCTCAGCCGCGTTCGTTGTTGTTGTGCCGCATCCGGTATTCGGCGCTGCGCGCATGCGCTTGCAGGCCTTCGCCGTAGGCGAGTTCGGCGGCGATCTCGCCGAGCGTCTGCGCGCCTTCCGCGCTGACTTCGATCAGGCTCGAACGCTTGAAGAAATCATAAACGCCGAGCGGCGACGAGAACCGCGCGGTGCGCGAAGTCGGCAACACGTGGTTCGGCCCCGCGCAGTAGTCGCCGAGGCTCTCGCTCGTGTAGCGGCCAAGGAAGATCGCGCCCGCGTGGCGAATCTGCTGCGCCCATTGATGCGGCTCCAGCGCCGAGATTTCGAGGTGCTCGGGCGCGATATCGTTGGCGATCGCGCAGGCTTCGGCCATATCGCGCACCTTGATCAGCGCGCCGCGATTTTCGAGCGACGTGCGGATCACTTCGTGGCGCGGCATGGCCGGCAGCAGTTCGTCGATCGCTTCCTTCACACGCGCGATGAACGCGTCGTCCGGGCACAGCAGGATCGACTGCGCGAGTTCGTCGTGCTCGGCTTGCGAGAACAGGTCCATCGCGACCCAGCGCGGGTCCGTCGTACCGTCGCACAGCACGAGAATTTCCGAGGGCCCCGCGATCATGTCGATGCCGACCGTGCCGAACACGCGCCGCTTCGCCGAGGCGACGTACGCGTTGCCGGGGCCGCAGATCTTGTCGACCGCGGGCACCGTCTGCGTGCCGTACGCGAGCGCGCCGACCGCCTGCGCGCCGCCGATCGTGAACACGCGATCGACGCCGCCGAGCAGCGCTGCCGCCAGCACGAGCGGATTCTTCACGCCGTCCGGCGTCGGCACGACCATGACGATTTCGCGCACGCCGGCCACGCGGGCCGGAATCGCGTTCATCAGCACCGACGACGGATACGCCGCCTTGCCGCCCGGCACGTAGATGCCCGCGCGATCGAGCGGCGTAACCTTCTGGCCGAGCACCGTGCCGTCGGCCTCGGTGTACTGCCAGCTATGGCTGCCGCACTCGATCCTCTGCTTCTCGTGATAGCCGCGCACGCGCGCCGCCGCCGCTTCGAGCGACGCGCGCCGCTTCGGTTCGAGGCTTTCGAGCGCCGCTTCGAGCTCCGACATCGGCAGTTCGAGCGCGGCCACGCTCTGCGCATCGAGCCGGTCGAAACGGTTCGTGTACTCGAGCACCGCCTCGTCGCCGCGCGCCTTCACGTCGTTCAGAATCTGCGCGACCGAGCGCTCGATGGCGTCGTCTTCGCTCGCCTCGAACGCGAGCACCGCATGCAGCGACTTCTGGAAGTCGGGCGCGGTGGAATCGAGTTTGCGAATCTTGGTAGACATACAGGTATCCGTTTCGGTAAGGCGCTCGGTCGCAGCGTAGTCAGAGTGCCGGGCAGAGTACCAGCGCCGGGTGCCGACGCTCAGGCCGCCGGGGCGCCGGCTTTCGACGATGCCTTGGCAAACGCGTCGAGAATCGGCCGCAATGCGGCGCGTTTGAGCTTCAGCGCCGCCTGGTTCACGACGAGGCGCGACGAAATCTGCATGATCTCTTCCACCTCGACAAGATTGTTCGCACGCAGCGTATTGCCCGAGCTGACCAGATCGACGATCGCGTCGGCGAGGCCGACCAGCGGCGCCAGTTCCATCGAACCGTACAGCTTGATCAGGTCGACGTGCACGCCCTTGGCGGCAAAATGCTCACGTGCGGTTTCCACGTACTTGGTCGCGACACGCAGACGCGCGCCCTGACGCACCACGCTCGCGTAATCGAAACCGGCCGCGACCGCGACCGACATGCGGCAACGCGCGATGTCGAGATCGATCGGCTGATACAGGCCGCTGCCGCCATGTTCGAGCAGCACGTCCTTGCCGGCCACGCCGAAGTCGGCCGCGCCGTACTCGACATAGGTCGGCACGTCGGTCGCGCGCACGATGATCACGCGCAGGTTCGCGTCGGTGGTCGGCAGGATCAGCTTGCGCGAGGTTTCCGGGTCTTCCGCGACTTCGATGCCGGCCGCCGCGAGCAACGGCAGCGTTTCCTCGAAGATACGCCCTTTCGACAACGCGAGCGTGAGCGGCGCGCTCACCGCCGGCGACGACGACGTTTGCGGCATCGAACTCATGCTGCGCTCCCGGACACGCGGCGCACCTTCGCGCCGATTGCGTTGAGCTTCGCTTCCATGCGGTCGTAGCCGCGATCGAGGTGATAGATGCGGTCGATCAGCGTCTCGCCCTCGGCGCGCAGCGCGGCGATCACGAGACTCGCGGACGCGCGCAGATCGGTCGCCATCACCTTCGCGCCGGACAGCTTCGCGACGCCGTTCACGAGTGCGGTGTTGCCGTCGATCGTGATGCTGGCGCCGAGGCGGTTCAGCTCCTGCACGTGCATGAAGCGGTTCTCGAAGATCGTCTCGACGACCTGCGAGGTGCCGTCGGCGATCGCGTTGAGCGCCATGAACTGCGCCTGCATGTCAGTCGGAAACGCCGGGTATTCGGACGTGCGGAACGTAACCGCGCTCGGGCGCCGGTCCATGCGCACGCGCATCCAGTCGTCACCTTCCTCGACCGTGACGCCCGCTTCGCGTAGCTTCTCGGTAACGGCTTCGAGCAGCAGCGGACGCATCTTGCGCAGCGTGACGTCGCCGCCGGCCGCCGCGACCGCGCACAGGAACGTGCCCGCTTCGATGCGGTCCGGAATCACCGCGTGCTGCGCGCCGTGCAGCTTGTCGACGCCCTGGATCACGAGACGGTCGGTGCCGATGCCGTCGATCTTCGCGCCCATCGCAACGAGCAGATGCGCGAGGTCGACCACTTCGGGTTCGCGCGCGGCATTCTCGATGACCGTCTCGCCTTCGGCGAGCACCGCCGCCATCAGCAGGTTCTCGGTGCCGGTCACGGTAATCATGTCGGTGACGATGCGCGCGCCCTTCAGACGCTTCGCGCGCGCCTCGATGAAGCCATGCTCGATCGTGATCTCGGCGCCCATCGCCTGCAGGCCCTTGATGTGCTGGTCGACCGGCCGCGCGCCGATCGCGCAGCCGCCCGGCAGCGACACGCGCGCATGACCGAAGCGCGCGACGAGCGGACCGAGCACGAGGATCGACGCACGCATCGTCTTCACCATCTCGTACGGCGCGACGAGGTTGTCGACCTTCGACGCGTCGAGCGCCACGCGGCCCTCGCCCGCCTCGATACGCACGCCCATCTGGCCGAGCAGCTTGAGCATCGTGCGCACGTCCTGCAGATCGGGCACGTTCTCCAGATGCACCGGCTCGGCGCTCAGGAGACCCGCGCACAGGATCGGCAATGCCGCGTTCTTCGCCCCCGAGACGACAACTTCACCGGAGAGCGGGTGACCACCTTCAATGACGAGTTTATCCATGCCTGTCGGCTCCTGATCGGCCCGGTTCGCGCCCGGACCTGCCTTGACTGTGTTCGGCGCGCCGCTCGCGGCGTCGCGCCCTTCCTGTGTGATTCGCACTGAATTTCCAGATTACGCGTTCTGCCATTCGGCGGGCGTCAGCGTCTTCATGCTGAGCGCGTGGATTTCTTCGCGCATGCGGTCGCCGAGCGCCGCATACACGAGTTGATGGCGCTGGATCAGGCGCTTGCCTTCGAAGCTCGGCGAGACGATCGTCGCAAAGAAATGCTGACCGTCGCCTTGGACTTCGAGATGCTCGCACGCGAGCCCAGCCGCTATGTATTGCTTGACCTGTTCGGGAGTCGGCAACATGAGAGATGCTCCTCGTCAGTGGCGCAGCTTGTAGCCGGTAGCGAGCATGCGCATCGCCACGACCGCCAGCACCACGAAGAAACCGGCGACGATCGCGAGGCTCACGAGCGGGTCGATGTCCGACACGCCGAAAAAGCCATAGCGAAAGCCGTCGATCATGTAGAAAAACGGATTGAGCCGCGACACTTCGCGCCACACGGGCGGCAGCGTATGCGTCGAATAGAACACGCCCGAGAGGAACGTGAGCGGCATGATGAGGAAGTTCTGGAACGCGGCGAGCTGGTCGAACTTCTCGGCCCAGATGCCGGCGATCAGGCCGAGCGTGCCGAGAATCCCCGCGCCGAACATCGCGAACACGATGATGTAGAGCGGCGCGCTGAAGCTGAGCGGCACGAACCAGATCGTCACGATGAACACGCCGAAGCCGACGCACAGACCGCGCGCGACGGCCGCGAGCACGTAGGCCGCGAACATCTCGTAGTGCGACAGCGGCGGCAGCAGCACGAACACGAGGTTGCCGGTGATCTTCGACTGAATCAGCGAGGAAGAACTGTTCGCGAACGCGTTCTGCAGCACGCTCATCATCACGAGGCCCGGAATCAGGAAGCTCGTGTATTCGACACCCGGATAAACCTGCACGTGGCCGCGCAGCGCGTGGCCGAAGATGGTCAGATAAAGCAGCGCCGTGATGACCGGCGCGAGCACGGTCTGGAACGACACCTTCCAGAAACGCAGCAGTTCTTTGTAAAACAGCGTGCTGAATCCACTGTAGCCGCTCATGCGAGCCCCTCGATCACTTCCGGACCGTTCATCACCTGAACGAATACGTCTTCGAGGTCGGCCTTGCGGACCTCGATCTCTTCGAATGTACAACCGGCCGCGCGGCACTGCGCGAGGATGCGCTCGACGTCGTCGTAGCTCGCCAGACGCAGCAGATGCTGGCGGCCGTTGCCGCTGGTTGCGCTGCTTTCCGCTTCGAGCGGACGCAGCTCGGCGGGCAGCACGCCCTGTGCGAAGCGCACGAACAGCTGCATGCCGGCGAAGCGCTGCAGCAGCGTGCTCGTGCGATCGAGCGCGACGACCTCGCCGCGGCGCAGCATCGCGATGCGGTCGCACAGCGATTCGGCTTCTTCCAGATAGTGCGTGGTCAGCACGATCGTGTGACCCTCGCGATTCAGGCGCGAAATGAATTTCCACAGAGTCTGGCGCAATTCGACGTCGACACCCGCGGTCGGCTCGTCGAGCACGATGACGGGCGGACGGTGCACGAGCGCCTGGGCGACCAGCACACGCCGCTTCATGCCGCCGGACAGCGCGCGCATGTTGGCGTCGGCTTTCTCGGTGAGATCGAGATTGGCCATGATCTCGTCGATCCACGCGTCGTTGTTGCGCAGACCGTAGTAGCCGGACTGGATGCGCAAGGTTTCGCGCACGGTGAAGAACGGGTCGAACACGAGCTCCTGCGGCACCACGCCGAGCGCGCGGCGCGCGTCGCGGAAATCGCCGACGACATCGTGACCGCGCACCGCGATGCTGCCTTCGTCGGCGCGCGCGAGACCCGCGAGAATGCTGATGAGCGTCGTCTTGCCCGCGCCGTTCGGACCGAGCAGTCCGAAGAACTCGCCTTCTTCGACCGTGAGGCTGACGCCCTTGAGCGCCTGTAAGTCCTTGTAGCGCTTCTTGACGTTACGAATTTCTATGGCTGACATGACTATGGGCCGCGTGCGTGGCGGCGCCTGAAGTAGCCCCGACGGAGCGTGGGGGCAAGCAAATGCTGGAAGAAACGGAACCGGGGCCGATTCAGGGCCAATTCAACGCCCCAAAAAACGTTTGATTATAGGGCAAAAAGCCCTAAGCCCGGCCCGACAGGAAGGATTGGAGACGACGCCAGTGGAGCGTCAATGTCGCGCCGACGCAACCGCGCCGGATGCGGCGGGAGCAAGAAGCGTGTCGACGCCGTAGGCGCGCGCGAGGCTGGCGAGACCCGCCGGCAGATTGACGATTTCAAACTTGAGGCCGCGCGCCGCGCTCGCGCGCGCCCACGCGAGCAGCACGGCGAGTGCCGCCGAATCGAACTGCGTGAGCGGCGCGCAATCGACGCCGCCCGCGCCCGCCGCGATGCGTTGCAGACCCGCCGCGAGCGCGGCCTTCGCACTCGCGTGGGTCAGCGTCGCGCCGCACTCGAAGCGGTTCGCGACCGGACTCAGCACTTCGCTCACGACTGCTTGCCCGAGGCGAGTTGCTGGTTGCGCTGCGTGAGGAACTGGATCAGCCCGTCCACGCCCTTCTGCTGGATCTGCTCGTTGAACTGCTGCTGATACGCCTGGATCAGCCATGCGCCGAGCACGTTGATGTCATACACGCGCCAGCCTTGCGGCGTCTTGTACAGGCGGTAGTCGAGCTCGATCGGCTGGCCGTTGTTCATCACGACCGAGCGCACCACCGTATCGGTGTCGTCCGGGTTCATGCGGAACGGCTTGTACTGGATCTGCTGGTCCTTCACCTGCGCGAGCGCGCCCGAGTAGGTGCGGATCAGCAGCATCTTGAACTGCTCGACCACCTGGTTCTGCTGCTCGGGCGTCGCGGTGCGCCAGTTGCGGCCCATCGCGAGCTGCGTAGTGCGGCGAAAATCGGTGTACGGCAGGATCTTTTCGTTGACGAGCGCCGTGATGTGCGAGATGTCGCCCTGCTGGATCGACTTGTCGTTGCGCACCGCGTCGACCACCTGCTGGGTCACGGTCTTGATCAGCGTATCCGGCGCGCTGGTGTCGGCGGTTTGTGCCGATGCGCCTGCGCTGACGAACGAAAACAACACGGCAAACAGGGGAATCAGGAAGAATTTTTTCATATCGAGCCTTACCTCAAAAATAGTGCAACGGTTTGAGCCGACCTTACCACGCGAGTTCGACAGCAATCCATGCGCAAACTGCGAGAGTCGTATCGATCTGTTACCGGCGCGCGCTCAATGCAGCTTGAAGGACGGGAAGTTGAAACGCGTGGGCGGCACCAGTTGACCCGCCGGAATCTGCGTTTCGGGACCGCCGTTCACATCGAGCGGCGGAGTGGCGGTGCCCGAGGCCGCCTCGGGCGCCGACGCGCCCTGCGCAGTCGCAGCCACGCCCGATGCCGGCGCCGCCTTGGCGG
>Ga0154001_1000550_pt1 | contig 11988 bp, 9 predicted proteins | sample TSNJ085MetaG_FD_104699 | JGI IMG/M metagenome (GOLD analysis project Ga0154001, IMG submission 104699) | Attine ant fungus gardens microbial communities from New Jersey, USA - TSNJ085 MetaG | ecosystem: Host-associated > Fungi > Mycelium > Unclassified | place: USA: New Jersey, Wharton State...
CCAATACCCAATACCTGAAGATTTTTTTTACTTAGGTTTCATCTCATTGGGCTCGATCACAGGTTGCAGTAGTGTACAGAATAGACTATACAAAGTCCCTATATACACAAAAGTCAGATTACTCGCAACTAGTTATCCAAACCATTTGAAGAAAGGGAAGAAAAGAGAGAAGAAAATGAAAAGGAGGAAAGGAAGATGACGGCTAACCAAGCCAACGCTGAAGGATTGTCGGACAGAAAAAAAGACAGAATTATTTAATTGTTGTTCAGTCTAAATGAAACTAGCTGTAGCCTATTTATGATGTAAACTCTAGTTCGTTGTGATGACCAAGGTGAGCTCAATTCTGATCCTTCAGATTCTAATAACCTACCTAAGGTGGCTAGACCTAACACTCAAAACCTCAATGCTCCCTTGATGAGCTAACATTGCGTTCAGATCTTCTCTAGAAATGGACCTCTTTCAGATTATACAAAGACTTCAGTACTAGAACTGATTTAGTATGTCGAGGCGTACTTGTGATGGATAATATTCCCAAAATAGAACGTCAACACATGCATCATTTATCTCCCGCCTCAAGCCTTAGGTTTATTCTAGAGCCAGCGAGTATGGGCATTTTGACAGAGGGATGATTTACAGAAATGAGAGGTATATGTACTTCTAGTCCACTGAATACGAGGTGCCAAATATAGAGAAATTGACAAGAAAGAATTCAGAAAGACGTAAATAACTTCTTGCTCTGTTGATTATCTGCGGCCTTTTGGAGGGACTAGGAGATCGTGAGCTTCACAGTTCAAAGAATTCTAGCTTGCCCGCTAATTATTGTTTACCTGGTTAGATAAGCGAGAATCTGAGCACGTGAAGCGGCAAGTGCGGAGCACTGATACACTGATACTTGCATGGTCTCTGGCTATAGCTCATGCACAATCACGCGCTGAGTAACTGGGATAGAAGCCAGTCTAAGGAAAGCTTATCTGCGGAAGCTGAAAAGGTCAAAGATAGACGATTGAACATACTTTCTGATCACCACGAGGGATTGGTATCCCCAAATTCTGCATCTATCAACAAAGGAAGGCTATCGATGGACACAACTACAACGGAACTATCTGGAAATCTTTTTGTTAACAGCTCATTGGGATTGGGAAGCGTGAATAGTCAGAGACCGTCGATGGTGTGTCTCATCGCGTCTGGTGGCTCTCATTAAACCTAATTATTGGCAAGGCAAATGAATATTCGAAACCAGACCATGTCTCCATCCAGAGAGATGAACAAGTCAGTATTCACGCGTTTGTATTGGGTGAACCCAATTTGAATGTAATTCAGACTCCAAGCTTGAAACCAATCGCGCCGCTTCCTTCTCGAACATTGTCAGCTGGTTATACTCAGGTCCAGGTGGGGATATGATTTTTCTTACGTGTTCTATTTTCTGCGCGTTGTCTGGGCTGTTCACAAATAATCTCCAGGTCAAATCATCTTGCTCACAGAAAGGCACGACGGAAGCTATTACACGTTCTGCACGGATCGCCACTTCCACGCAGACTCCTTGGATTATTGCACGTAAAGTTCAAATCTTCCATCAGAGTGCCAACTCCATTTTAAAACGTGCAGACCATTCACAGGTCTTCATCTATCGTTATGTCCTCGTACCTTTATTCCTAATCCCTCTGTTGTCTGTTTGGATAGGATATACCTTCAAGACTATCCCATCCAAATAATGAAATACCACATCTCACCTTTTCGGACGTCAACAAGCCTGTACGTTCAAAGCAGTTTGTTGAGCGCCGGCAATATTTAGTGAAAGTTTCCAGGACAGGAAATCTACATCTGCTACGAAACTCGCCTGGAATCCTTCCCCAACGCACAAAATTCATCGACACACAAAATTCCAAGTACGCCCATCTTTGCAGACAATGCATCTTCGTGTTTTAATCATCAGTCGTCTCCATTTCAGGAACCAAGACCGCCGTTTGTATCAATTGCGACCACAAAAGTGGTGCAGAACCAGGTTCGTGCCCAAAGTCTTCGCTCCGTTCAGAAATATATAGCTTTCATCTTCTAGGCGTTGCATGCACAAAACCCGCGTGGACCGAGTCTCTCCCGCACCAAACCCATCAAACGACCTATCACCCCAACAAATCATCAACGACTCTCCCCCCACCTCTTTGCGTCTGATTCATCTACTCCATTGATCGAAAATGAATCCAACTTGGTGAAGATCTACACCTGTTTCTCGTTATTTGAGATTACGATCTAAAATTGCTCAAAGACCACCTTGGCTTCGGTAGTGCCATCTTATCCTGACCCTTCAGCCTCAATCCCGGCTCACCACAGGGGAGGTCAATCAACTTTAAGTACCAATCCAGATAGCGAAAGTGTTGATGTTTCTAATTTCGAAGTACATTTGCCATTCTTTTCTGGGATGTCCCTTGATAACAGCTTTCGTGCAGATGCCTAAACCTGCTCAAAACTTGCCACGATCTCAACCCCATTCTATATCTCCCCCAACTTTGTTTAGGAGTTCCCAAATATCATCCCCACAACAGCTCAACGATGAACTCGACTTGCTTTCCAATCTTGTTGCGTCTACACCCAAAATTTCTCCTCAAACTCGTCAAGAAGTATCTCAGACATTACAATTCGTTTGCGTAGAAATTCCTCCTTTGTCTCCGGGGAAGAACATGACGAATTATCGCTCTTTGAAAGAGCTTAAGTATGCCCGTGGTGTAACGCACACTCGACATCTCGAGCCCACAGTTTCTGATGCCAATCATGAGATTGCCAAGCCAGAGCAAGAGAGACACCGTCGAGAGAAGAAGGGAGAGAGAAAATGGGTGAGGAAAAAGAAATTTTCTGAGACCAATCTGGACCCGACCGTTTCAGCACCGACGCTCCATGGATCACAAAGCCAGCAAGAAGAAAAGCTCGTTTTGTATGACCCTTCAACCCATCAACTCAATGGAAGCTCATCCACGAATATTAATCCCATTGTCACAAACGTGTCGGAGAAAGAGGGTCAGCTGGATTTATTGCCCGTCCCAGCTTCTTGCGAACCTGCTCTCTCGCTGTTTACATCTTCATCTCATCCCGATGAACGAGGCAAATCAGCGTCTGAGCCTTATCCTTTCCCAGTGCCAGAATACGAAGTCAACAATAATGAAGTCTCTTATATGGTTTCTGATCCTCCTGCTATTCAAGATATCGAATTACAAAACTTGGAGCATGTTCCTGCTGCTATCGTCTACTTCAATACTCGTTTTTCTCAGAACACAGTCGATGCAAGCAAATGGATTCTGTTGGGAACGAGAGCTCGTCGGAACTGTGTCAAGTCTCACTGGTCTTTCCTGGAGTACAAGAACGAAGAGCAAAAGGAAACAGAGGACGACTTGAGTGCTGGAGCTCCTTTATCGTGGAGAGGCTGTACATCCTCTGATGAACCATCATCTTCCAGTCGCCGGAAAAAACAGGCAGGAATAAGTATAACCGAAAAGCTGTCTGGAAAAGTCGGTTTAGGTCGTGCTGCTTCTTCCCCAACCTCGACGTCTATTCCTAAGCTGGATTTGGCGGAAGTATACAAGTCTCAGAATTCAGCGAGTTCGCAGAAGGGGCAACGTCGAAGGGGCAGGGGCGTGAAATTACAAAGAGAGGATATTATTAACTCGCTAAACACTGTGGCTGATAACTCTACTTCATCGGAGGAGACGCAAGTTCAGCCGACAATCGTTGCTATTCAACAAGATACATCGGTTCGCCTATCTGAAAAGGCGCGCGGCAAGCAGAAGGCTGTTGACCCAGATTTTCTTGATGACACTATGCCATACTTGCCAACTGCTCCGACAGATACTCCCCCAAGTTCGTATCCGACTTTCGACCCTCATGATGCCTTTGACAGGAATATGGGAGATTATGTTGCTTTTAGTTTATCTCTGGACAAATCATCGGATCACGGTAGCGACAATAATATGACTGGCTCCACATTTCCTCTTGCTGCTGTATCTACATCTCATTCCCCAACAATCGTGCCGCAGTATCACAAGAATCCATTCCGCTCGCAATCTAATCTGGAGGATATCTTTCTTGCTCCTCAGGCTCTTGGCTCACCTGAATCAAGCAGCCTCAATTCTACCGGGAATGGGAACTACTTGCAGCTCAATGATCCTTGTAGAATAGCATGTTTGGAGGGGGGGAATAATTTGGATGAACTGACCACGATTAATCCGGCATTCTTGGGAGGTGGTCCCGAGGTTTATGATGGCGATTCACAGGACTCCAGTATGGACTTAGCATTGGATAGAATAAGTGCGACAGAGATCACGTCGGGCCACTTAGATACCACCGTCTCAAGTGACACTCAGCTGGATTTGACGAAGGGCCAGTCCACCACTGATTCATCCTTTTCTACCGTCAGCAGTTCTTCGTCTCCACAATCATCGTCATCCTGGTCGTCTCAAACTCGAAATTATGCAGTTAAATCATCACGAAGGCCAGTTAATGCAAAAACTTTAGTACCTAATAAAGACCAGGGTGAGGAAGATAGAGAAGTCCCGAGAGGCTTGGTGAACTGTTTGGAAGAAAGCGCTAGCTCATTCTTGTCAAAAGATATGCCTCCTACGAAGCTACTACATCAAACACTCGCAACTCAAATAAAACAACCCCTCAAAATCACTCTCAAGCATTCTGAGTCTATGTTTCCTCATACGAGACAAAAAGCTCGCGGCCGTCCTAGACAAGATTTTCCAATGGGCAAGGAAGAAGCTTACTGCCACCAATGTCGAAGGAAAACACGTTATCTTAAGATGAACTGTCCGTGCAGCAAAAAATATTGTAGCCGTTGCATGGCTCTTCGGTAAGTGCTTTGAGAGCCGTTCTGTTTATCCGTATTCGAATGGCTCGATAGATATCCAGAACGCCCATTTTGTTTAGAGCTGGATGATTTGGACTGTCCGAGCTGTCGCAACGAATGCAACTGTGATATATGCACTCGGAAGCGTGGAGAAGATTACATTAGTTTCAGGGTGTCCTCTGCACAGACGGCCCCTAACTTTCCCCCTAAGTATACCATTCTGAATGGAGATCGAGCACCGCCCGCACCTGTGGTGGATTCAGCAGTGCTTTTTGATGACACCAGAGCTATCAAAGGTATTTGCATGCTTGGAGGGAGCATTTCCGATTTTATGACGACGGAACTAACAACTAGCTCTGTTAATCCAGGGGATAATCAGGGACATGCTGTGTCTCGCAATTCAAGGCACATTGATGTAGACGAAATTCCTATCCCAAGAACATTCATCGGTGCATGTCAGCCTTCTTGGCGACTGGGAAAAACTCCGATTATTAAGGAGTTAGGAGGACGAAGAAGCAATCGGATTCGAGGACATGAAGCTTCTACCGTAACTCGCTGGTTTATTGGAAAAGAGCGTTTACTTCACCTACCTGTGATCGCGTTTGCAAGGAACTTGCACACACCTAGTCCTTTGGCCGATTTGTCATCGCTTTCGGGCAACTTTGATGTCGAGGCAGGCCTTAAATCTAACGACCTTCCTGCCAGTAAGCCTACTCTCTGAAGTGCTTTCGGAGATCTCTAACACGTGTCGCTCGGTTTCAGACGATACCGCGTCTCACCTTTTCAAATCCAGCATCGACGTCGCTGACACCATCAGAAACTTTGACCCAACCGCTATTAAAACAAAGGATACTATTCGTGCTCTCACAACTGCGCTAGAAGCCTGCGGTATGATAGCGAAGATTGAAGATACTTATATAGATTCTTACCCATGATTGACCTGATGATCCTATGTTATTCAAATCACAGTCACTAAGAGTATATCTATCCTTTATTACATATTTTGGCATACGAAATCTAGACGACATCCTTCTCCCTTCAAGCATCATCAGCAAGGTTGCGCAGAACGACAACAGCAGTCATAATAAAGATGGTCTGTCTAACCTGGCCTCCAGGCCAGTATACTGGGCAGGAACGAGAGTCAAGCCTCACTCGATGCCATGCCAAGCGGTGAGTCCGTCACTAGAAAATGTGCCCGGAAAAGAGGGACGCTCAATCGTCAAATGCAAGGCTAGATGGCTCCTCTCGGAGGATCTCAGCCTCTGTCATCTCCAAGAGCGGATCTTCGGTGAACTCGTCATCGCTCCGGGCGAAAAGAAAGTGAAGCCAGGTCGAACACATCCAAACTGAGGGCTGTAACAAGGAAACTGGCCCCTGGCAGTATCCCTTCAACTAAGCATGACTGCTTCCCAAGCGAGTCCCAGAGAGACCATGCTGGAAGGTGGAATGATTAAGTGGCAGGCGTTGAGTCTTCTATGCACCTCATGACGCCAATCATGGGCTAGATGAGGCGGTGGCCTGAATCAACACCAACGAGACACACAGAGATGTGGAGATGGAAGACGTGACTCAAGATAACGAGAGCTCTGGGATGGTGCTCACCTGGCCACATCCCCACCAGAAGATTTCAAAAAAAAGCAAAAGTGCTGTCACTATCGATACTCCACATTGCAAAACTCATACGAAAACAGTCGGTGGTAAGTCACAAGTTCAACGGACTACCCTCTATCATGGGGATCGGGTCTATCATTGTTGGTGCAGGTAGTTTCTGAATCGGGTTGAGATAGATACAAGGCATCTCAAATCACGACTAGCCTTCTCTGAAAACAATGAGGACCATGTACAGCCTTCCCAACTGACACTAGCACGGGAATAGACAAACGCAAGGGCAAGAATCGCGAGAAGAAAGGATCAGTCTGCTCCGATAGTATCCCGCAGCCCCCAGTCGCCCCTAGTGTCAAACAATCGACTCATCATCTGTTGGGCAGTTGAATTACCCAAAACAGGCGCTGCCAATGTTACCAGACAACAAAATGACGCACCGAAACCGGAATCGTTCGCTCAAACTATGAGCAGTGGCAAGATCAAGATAGCGAGCCTGCCCAACCTAGAGAACATTCCCAACGTAGAGAAACATTCCTTGATATTCCTCATGAAAGGAGCCCGGCTAAGCACGAGTTGGCTTCCAGCAATAGCGAAACCGAAGCAGATAGAACTCACCGAAATAAAATGACCACCCAATGGCCCCACCAGACAAGTTGTTATCCCTCTCGAGAAGGAAATAGTTTTCTCTGATGCGAGTGAGGCGGTTGAAGCTTTCCATGCAGGGCTAACAGAAGCTTATTCTAAACTGAGGGTGAAGGTGAAGCTGTATCAGAGGTTGAATCAGTCAATCAATCAATCAATCAATCTGCTTTGATTGATATACCATAGCTTGAAGCGGCGCAGGAACGAAAGTGTACATCGTACTGCGTAGTACCAGAAGCGGCGGATACTGTCCATGAGACATTATTTTACATGTCTTACAGACAGTATCTTAACTATAAAGTCTGCTTAAAAATGGCAGGTTCACAAAAATTAAACATCATACACCATCAATTTATTTTCCTCACAGCACAAACAATAGCCAAAAACAATTAATTATCTACAATTCTCGAACAGAATTCGAAAGCCATTATTTTGACAAAACCCATTTACGATGTTTATTAGAATTGTAAGATACCTGTATCAATACATGGAAATGACCATAACCAGAGACACCAGTAGTTAATATTAATAAATCATAATTGAACGATCCGATTCCAGATCGTCGATGTAATCGGATAAGAACTCAGAGCCTTCATCGAGCTCAAAGCCTTCATTGAGCTCAAAGTCCATGTTAATATCTTCATCGTCATGCTCCAGTACTATCTCTCGAACTTCGCACTGCAGTGATGTTGAACCATGCTCCCGTCTCTTCCCATCAATATCTGAGAGACTCGAGTAGTATCGCGGGCCACAGCCAGGGCGAACATTAATGAGAGTTGCCTTGTCGAGGCGAGGACATGGACAAAGGATGGAGTTATCGGGAGTATTTGAGTCAGATGGAAGGAGCGAACAAAGAACCTCGTCCAGATTCATTGAGTTCAAAGTGAGGTCCCGTAAATTTTTTACAGAGTTGAGGAAAGCGTTGAACGAACGCTTTCCAGTCTTGACAGATGATAAAGAGAGGGAGGTCAGGCCAGGAAAAGCCACGCGAGCAGAAGGACTCTTGTGCTTGACATCACTAAACACCCCGGTTGCGAGGAAAGAAAGGATCGAGCTAGCATCCAGCACTTCAGGCTCCGCCTTGTAGGACTCATCCTCGAGGTGCAATCTCCATGTATTCGGAGCATCTAAAAGTTCGAGAATAGTCTGGCATTCGGGTATATCGTGATACCCGAGGGTTACATTCTTCAGACTAGGAAGATGAATGAATCGATAATCGTGGTGGACAAGGGTGACATCGTCATCCGCATCGGACGCGAATGGACCAGAACCGCGGATCTTGAGCATCTCAAGCTGAGGATTCGAAGATAGAAGCTGACGGAACTCCTCCAGGGAGGGGCGAACATCATAACTGTGGTAATCAAGCTCCAATGACACAAGGCTGACATCGTTCTGCCGCGTCAACATCAAATTGAGCATCGACCAATGAACGTGAACGCCTTGAAGCTTTAGGTGACGGAGATTTGGTAAGAGGGTGTTACAGTACTGGACAGGAACAATGCAATCGTTAGGGGTGAAGAAGGACTCCTCTTTCATCGACTCAGGATAGAAATCAGGGGAAAAGCTGGCAAACTCATTACAGCGGGAAAGAGCCAAGTACTCGAGGCGTTGTGCACCCAGCGACAGGATAAATGGGTTGATGTGACTGAGAGCGACGAACATTGGCGCCCATACGTCAGTCAAGATCTCGAGTGACCTCCATCGATGGATGTAAGGGAGAATTGTGTTGACAACATTCAACATATAATAAGAAGAAAAAAGCGGGGAATAAACATCGGGTCCTGTTTCGAAAGGTAGTCTAGAAAGAGAAAGTAAGTGATCATTGCGTTTGTGTTATGCATGAACAGCGCGCACTCGGGTTCTGTTCCATTGAAGTTCCAAGACGGGTCTCGAGCATCGATAAGAATATCAAGAGGGTACATCTGGGACCGAACGAGAAAGAGATCAAGGAACGTTAAGTCAAGATAGTTCTCCCCATCATCATTCTCCAGTATCATCTCTGGAGTTAAGCACAGACTTGTCCACAGCGCAGGAGTGTTTAGGGCGACATGCCTCCAAAAGCGATTTACGCATGAAACGATGACGGGCGTCCTGACAGAGGTCGTATCGAATACTGGGCGAGATACCGAGTATCGACTAAAGGAGGTCTCCCCGTCCCCATGGGTCGCCAACATGAAGATATGAGCCAAGAGCTCAACCGGCAAATTGTGAAAGTAGCTCATAGCTGGAATAGGTAGAGAAGCGGGAAATACGAGGTGAATCGGCTCTGCAGCACATGGTATTTAGCAGTCCTCTCTCTTTTGTCTCAAGAACAAAAGGAATAGACGAAGATCAGTCAGTTCCAGATCTGGCCATCAATTTTGGCGGGCTTATTGTTACAAAATTCCCACGGGCAATTTTTCACAATAAGCTAGACATTAGAAATGATGCAATAGGAATGGACGGCTTGATTTAAGTACAGGGCAAGCTGACAATGACGCAGTTTTGGCTTCAAAGGGACTATCTCAATCCGATACAGTCTAACACAAAGGAAAGACCGAATCTGGCCGTGTTTTACCAGTGACATTGTGACGGTCGAAGCTCATCAAGGGAGTGTGTCAGAGAAATCAGCATACGCTATGGCACTTCTATCACGCCCAGCCCAAATACACAGCAAGTCTCAACTGCCAGCACTAGTTTGCCTATCTTCTCGCATATTTGACATCCATTTCTCTTGATGGCTGTTACAATAAGAGACCGATTATCCCCATTACCATCAGCAGAACCATACACTACAGCGAATCAGTCTGTCCTTTAAATGTTTTGCTTCAAATGGATATAGATATAAATACGGCGGACATAAATCTTAATACATAAAGACAGCTTATTACTCGAAAGCAGATTTTTTTGAAAGAAAAGAAAAGCTAAAAGAATGTTCGACAACAAAAAACACAAGTCCAAAATAGGGTTTTGAAACAACACGTAGAAATCTAAGAAATCTGTTGTTATGATGATGTCTTCGAATCGTTCATCTTTGACTACACCCGGGCGTACCGGGAGAATTCATTTTTCACCAACAATCCATCAATCGAGTGTCGAAGAGAATAGTTGTTGCGTCTGCAGGGGGTCGGGTGTCTCCTGCTGACCTGATACACGAGGCATGACAAAGTCAGGTGAAGAAAGCGAATTGACTTCTGCATCAGCAAGGAAGGCCATTATGTTACCTTGCAACATGTACGGTTGCTCCTGAACCATGTTCATTCCCATACTAGTGGATGTATCAAGAAAATTTGAAGATACATTTGACAAGGGATGTTCTGAACCCTCGTATTGGGCCGATGATAGCATCGCTTGGCCTGAAGAACCCGAAGCCGCAGGAGGAACAGCTGAATATGTATTAGCTTGTGAACTTTCTCCTCCGCCAGAAAATCCCGGTGAAAAGGCTTCTGGACTGCCGTTCTGGGAATTTGAATCGCCACTGTACGTTGAACGTGATGCTGAAGACGCCCTTTTGCAAATCCCTCGGACCCAGGCTCGGCGTGTTGTGGGAGCTGTCGGATCGGACGGACAAATCCCATCCGTAAAGTCCAATGGAATGCACGTAACTGAGATTCAAGAATGTCAACCACTTCTTCTGACTAACAAGAATGGAGGGTACTGACGTCGGCAAAACTCTTCCATCAGATCGCCTGAACGGAGACCACAGACATAGCGGCCACCGAATCTACGTAGGAGGCTGATACAGGATTGTAGCGCATTCAGTCCAGGTGGCGTGAGATGTCGCAGCATTTCTGCTTCGCAACATAACAGAACAGCAACTAGTGTACGTCCAGCTTGAGCCAGTTGATGAATCACATGAACCCCATCTGTCAAACATTGCTCAGTCTATAGTTCAAATGAAAGTGATTCAGCGCTCACAATAAGTCATAAGCCCTTGCTGGGCGATGTTGGCATGCGCAGAAACCACCTGAAGGGCAGCTTCATGTGCAGCGATAAGTGCCTCCCTCTCTGCATCAGTCTGTTCTTCATCACGTACTCCAGACGTCCTCTCAGCAAAATATTCAGAGAACCTATGGCGATGTATCAACAGCCGAACAAATTGTTCAGCGCAGTGCAGGCGCTCCGCCTGTGTTATCCGTATTCTGTCTTCACTTGCCAGAGTTTCGGGAGAATGAGCCCAATATGCAGGGATGTTTTGATGTATCTCGTCCAGTAATGCCTCTTCTTCTCGCATCGGCCTAAATTTCCTCATGCCATGGAGCAGATTGGTGGCGCGTAGGAGGAAAGAATCAGATTGATCAGACTCGCAAGCAGGTGGAACGTCCAATACTGATTCAAGTACAATCATGATCCGAAGTGAAACCAGAAATGCACTCATCCTGCATTCTGTACCAGGGGGTGGTGTCACGATTGCTTCACGCGTAATGTAATTGTCATCGACTGGAGTTGGCTCCGCAACATTACAGTCCCTCAGACGAAGGAGGGAAGGCCTTCCAAAGTGAGCCCCTAACTGCTTGTCCCAAATATAAACACACCAAAATGTGCGTTTACGAACCTCATTCTCAACGGGATTGAAGAGATTATATGAATCTGCAGAACGGTGAAGACCTGCATCTATGCACATAGTGACTGACTGGGCGAGCAGCGCTGCAGCCCTAGAGATACGCCCAAGGCCCACTGCGTAGACAGCTGCAATGAGGTTGGCTTGAATATTATATAAGGTGGGTTGGTCCGCAATGGAATGAATTTGGAGCCGCTTGAATAATTCGTACCAGTGGGCTCCGGCGGATATACCATCATTAGGATGAGCTCTCACGCGAGGATCATCTATATGGCGGGAAGCAAGACAGCAGATAGCGACGATGAAGGCCGCAAAACCCGGCTCTCCCCATTTCTGTGGATTACTGTAATCCTGTGAGCAAGGA
>Ga0154001_1000551_pt1 | contig 11985 bp, 10 predicted proteins | sample TSNJ085MetaG_FD_104699 | JGI IMG/M metagenome (GOLD analysis project Ga0154001, IMG submission 104699) | Attine ant fungus gardens microbial communities from New Jersey, USA - TSNJ085 MetaG | ecosystem: Host-associated > Fungi > Mycelium > Unclassified | place: USA: New Jersey, Wharton State...
GCCCTGTGGCTGCTGGCCGATGGTATGCGCCAACTCAAGGCCTGATGTTCCCGGGAGGGGCTAACACCCCTCCGTTTCCCCGGCGCTAATTGCTGTCTTGCGCCGTGTTGTGTCGTGCTGTTGTTTGTGTTCTTCCGCTGTTTCTTCCTCCTAATTTTCAAGGAATCCTTATCATGAACGCGATCACCCAAACCGAATCCCGCGCCGTCGTCTCGTTCGACATGGCCGATCCGACCAGGAACCTGATTCTGGTGCCGCTCGGGCAACTGCTCCCGCGTCACTCGAAACTCAACGTGCGCAAGACCGCGCGCCGCCTGTCGATTCCCGAACTGGCCGCGAGCATTTCCCGCGTCGGATTGCTGCAAAACCTGATCGTCGTGCTCGCCGCCGATGGTGAGCACTACGAGGTCGTGGCAGGCGACCGCCGCCTGACGGCCCTCAAACTGCTCGCGAAGAAAAAGCGCATTGCCACCGATCATGACGTGCCCTGCCTGCTCGTCGCCGATGCGTCCGCGCGCACCGTGAGCCTCGCCGAAAATATCCTGCGCGAGGCCATGCACCCCGCCGACCAGTTCGAGGCCTTCGCAGCACTCGTCAAGGAAGGTCGCCCGGTCGAGGATATCGCCGCCGACTTCGGCGTGTCGCCGCTCGTCGTGCAACGCCGCCTGAAACTCGCCAACGTCTCGCCGCGCCTGATGGCCGACTATCGCGGCGGCGACGTGACGCTTGAGCAACTGATGGCCCTCACCATCACGGACGACCACCACGCACAGGAAGCTGCGTTCTACGATGCGCCGCACTGGCAGCGCGGCTCGGCCGCGCTGCGCGAGCGCCTGATCGCGCGCGAAGTCAGCGCAGCGCACCCGCTCGCGCGTTTCGTCGGGCTGGACGCCTATACGGCAGCGGGCGGTCAGGTCATCCGCGATCTGTTTGCGGAGGACGACAGCGGCATCTATCTGGCGGATTCCACCCTGCTAGGCCAGCTTGTGCAGGCTCGGCTCGACACGCTCGCCGCCGATCTGCGTGCCGAAGGATGGGCCTGGGTCGAGGCCGTACCGTATGTGAACCACGCCGATCGGCAGGCTTTCCACACGGCCCGCCAACAGGCCCGCGAACCGAACGCACGCGAAGCCCACCGCATGGCTTCCCTGCAAGCCCGCATCGAGCGCACCGATGCCGCACTGGATGATGCCTACGAGGCCGAGGACGAAAACAAGGTCGCTTCCTTGCAGGAACGGCGCGATACGCTCGCAGCCAGTCTCGACACGCTCCATACCGGTCTGCTCGATTACACCCCGGACATGCGCGCCGTGGCCGGGGCCATCGTGACAGTCGGACAGGACGGCGAGGCCGTCACACTGCGCGGCCTGCTGCGCGAAGCCGAAGCCCGCGCGCTCGATACGCTGGAACGTCTGAAACGTGGCCTGAACCGATCAACTGCCGCTAGCCCGGACGATCCCGGCGACGACTCGGATGATGCAGCGCCGAAAACCGCCTCGCTGTCTGACCGCCTCGCGCAGCGCCTGAGCGCGCATCGCACCGCCGCCCTGCAGATCGAAGTCGCCCGCCACCCGCAGATCGCGCTCGCCGCGCTCGTGCATGGCATGGTGCAGTCCACCCTGCACGGTCTGTATTACGGCCACGATCTGCCGCTCGGTGTAAAGCTGACCATTCAGGATCGGCTCGCCAGCCTCGCCCCGGACTGGCCCGAGTCGCCCGCCGCCATCGCGCTGCGCGACGTACAACAGTCGCACGCCGCCTCCCTGCCCGAGGACAGTGACGAACTGTTCGCCCTGCTGCTCGCGATGCCACAGGACGCGCTGGTCACGCTGCTGGCCGTCTGCATCGCCCCCACTGTGGACGTGGTCACGCCGCGCGCGACGAAAACCCTCCCCGGTGAAGCACTGGCCAAAGCGGTCGGGCTGGACATGGCGGCATGGTGGAAGCCGACCGCCGAAGGATACTTCAGGCACATATCGAAGGCCGCGATTCTCGACGCAGCCAAAGCCTTCGCGCCGTCCGAGGTGGGCCGCCTTGCCAGGCTCAAGAAGGGTGATCTGGCCACCGAAGCCGAGCGGCTGACGGCGGACGTGCTCTGGATGCCCGCCGTGTTCGGGGGCGGCGGCGCACCTGCCGACGACCTTGAGGATACCGAGGACATTCCGGCGACCGACGACGACACCGGCGCGGATGACGTGGCCTACGCGGACGCATCCGGTGACGCGCCCGACCTGCCGATGGCCGCGTAATCCGCGCGGCCTGAGCGTCCCGGCGCATTCCGGCCGGGGCGCTTCCCCTCTCCGCTTCGTGAGCGCCTCCACCGTGACCGCACCCTTCCGCAACAGGCGATCCCCTATGCCACCGGCCAGAAAACCGGATGGGCACAGGCGAGTGCAAGCGGGACTGATCCAGCGCAGTGTGCAGGATCAGCCAATGATCGGGCTGGCCCGCTCTGCCTTCAGGACGGCTCGCATTTGTTCCCATGCACGGACGTAGCGATATGCCGGCACAGTTGCCAACTGCTCATCGTGCCGTGACAATACCTGCCCAAGAAGCTCCTGTTCATCTTCCAGTAGCGCCCAATTGTGGCTTTGCACTGCACGCTCGATACAGGAATTCAATGCCTGCTCAGCTTGCCGGTATAACCCGACATCCGTACCGGATGCTGTCTCGTCGCACAGGTAGTAAGCCAGATACACCACGCGCAGCAGGCAACTCATCTGATCGTTGCCACCCTCTCCTGCATTCACGACCGCGATGTTCCGGCTGGGTAAAAGGCGTCATCCTATACCAGCGTTACCCACGAATGCCGGTAGCCAGGCCCGGCCGGTTTTCCACTTGCCACGAACGACGAAAGTGCCAGATCAATTTTCATCGATGAAAGTTTCTATCCGAGTGCAGGATAGGCCTGTGGGCCGGATTTACCGGTATGGACTGTCTAGACTTGCCCTTTGCTGTGGCAGCCGAAACCCAACCGGCTCTCACACAGTGGCCTCACGACGTACTACTGCAACAACAGTTAACGTCTGCTTGTGAGCGGGGCTGACATGCCCCGTAAAATGGAACCGGCTTCAGGGCGAAATGCAGGTGTCGTACCAGACAAAAATGCAGCGGCGCGCGGCCGCCTTCAAGGCGATGGAGAGTCATCTGCAGAACTAGCAGCTGATCAACTGACGTGCCATCCGCGGCTTCGCTAAATTGATCAGCGAGGCAGAAAGGATGGTTGCGCTCGAACAACGATCAAAAATCTATGACCACACATACCAAATCGCTCAAGCTTGTCGGACCGGTCAAGCGACAACAGCGCAAACAAAACGCTGTTCTTTTCTCGATAGACCAGCACGCCATGGATCAATATTTGGCGAAGCCTCACGATTCTCCAGCGAAATGCTATGAGATCGTCCGCGACGATGATCCCCCGATTGGGTTCATCTGGATTGCTTGTCACCCCGATGAAGACATCTCAAAACGCCTGAACGTTCACGTCGAGTACGTGTTCGTCGTCCCCGCGGAGCGCGGCGGCAAGTCGGCGTGGCTGACGAATGCCGTGCTCGAAAAATTGCGGAGCTCGCTTGACGGTCTGGACGAGAACTCGGCCCCCTTCACGACCGTAAGCTCGACATCCCAACCGGTAACGCCAGAAGGCATCAAATTTGTTCGCTGCCTAAATGAAGCGCTGAAAGTCTTCACCCAGAGCAACGGATTCGAGTTCATCTGCGATGAGGCATACACGCCCGATCAGGTAGATCAATCGGTGCAGCGACGACCAGGATAAAGGCGAGAATGCGTCATTACGGCCAGACCGCATCGAAGGGATGTTTCGGGTAATTTTATGCTTTTCGCATAGATTCATCAGCTTGCGGCCGCCCAACCTCGCGCCATGGGGCCGGCAAAAAGGCGACCTCCGGTCGCGCCGCCGTGACGCCCGAGAGACAGTTCCACTTTGCAAGCGGTCACTCGGACGCCGAGAGCCGGCGTCCTGTCATCGGCCAAAGCGACCAGACGGAGAGATTGACGGGGCGGCTGGAAGCTGCCTAGTCATCGTCAATCTTAACGAGTAACGCGACTGGCACCATTCGCATCCGTCTGCCCAGTAGGCGCTCACTCGTTAAATGCAAATCGTGCTCAATCGACAGGTCGAACCTCCCTTGAAGAATCGCCGGCTCCTGCACGCCAGCCCAGCCTAGGGTTTGGGATAGTTTGGACTCGAGCAGATTTGTGCAACAAAGCTCTTGAAATCGAAAAAACCACTCCTATTTACCGACGAGCTTATCGACGGTTTGGTCGTTGGCTGTATTGACCACGCTAAAGATAAAAAAATGCGCTCTGTTGCGCGCAGGTATACAGAATTCAAGCGAGACCAATGATGACAAGCTCCACGATGCTGGCCTCGAGTCACATCCTCCTTGCAGGAAGCATTTCAAACACCACAGAAAACGTGCTAATCGACCGGGCACACGCATTTGTCGATACGCTTGTCGAGGAAGTGCTCAACGCTGGCGGCGGATTTGTGATTTACGTGGCCGCGGAACCGGTCAACGCAGATAACAAGCCGCTACTGTTCGATTGGACGGTTGCCAAGGCCGTCGACAAGCTGATTCCTGACGACAGTTCGCAGGTCCGTCTGAAAATTGTGGCCTCGCAGGAGCGCCTCCAATCCAAAGCCAATCCCGAGCAGCGCAGGCTGCTCATGGGCATGATTGCGCGCGGCGTCGCCGAGCTGGTCCCTCTGGATGAAGAGGTATTAACTGGCGGTAATGTCGGCGACGAGCAAATTGAGCATGCGACTGCAATGGTGGCACTGGGCGGCGGGAAAGGCGTTCTGGATCGCGCGCGCAAGATGGCCAAGAAGCTGTTGCCTGTGCTGCCGCTCGATCTGCAGTTAGGCGCAAACAGCGAAGACGGCACTGGCGCGCTTGGCGTCCTGAAGAATTTCCAAACCAACTCTCTGACCTATATGCCGAATAGCGGCAATAAGGTTGTCAAGGTTCTGCCTGCCCTTTCCCTGCAAGAGCCCGTGATGGCCTTATCCGATATCAGCAGGCGCATCGTCAAAATCTTCTATGAGGAAGAGCTGGCCAGGATTGAGGCCTTACCCCCCGATGTACTCGTGCTGACTGCTCTCGACGTGGAGCTGGCGGCCGCCAAGCAGGCATTCGGTATCGCGGAGGACGCTGAGCATACGACCACGGAGAACGGTTTCCACGTATGGAAGGCGCCTGTCACCAAACGCGGCGGCAAGACGGCCAGCTGCGTGGTAGCGTGCTTTGCAGGCGCCGGCAATGTGGACGCGGCTTCTGTGACCTCCATGCTCCTGGGTGAACTGAGGCCAGCCAATGTGATGATGCTGGGTATCGCGGCAGGTCTGCGGGACAAATGTTCCTTGGGAGAGGTCGTCCTTGCGGAACGTATCGTCGCCTACGAAGGGGCCGCTCTTGTTGAGGGCGGCAAAGTCGAAGCGCGTCCCGAAATCACCAGGTTGAACATGCGCGTTCGCCAGGACATCAGCTCCTATCTCTCCAACAGAACGACTCTCGAATCTCGCCTCACGGACAGCTACAAGGCGCTGGGCATCGAATTCCCCAACGAAGTGGAGGCCGGCCCCGTCGCTCGGGGGGTAATACCGAAAACAGCCACCGTTGCCAGTGGTGAAAAGCTCCTTCGCGACCCTGAGAAGTTCCTAGGTATGCGTGAGCTTCACGGCAAGACTGAGGTGGCCGAAATGGAAGGCGCAGGTCTTTTCGCTGCGTGCGCCAACTTCGGCAAGCCTGTACTGATGGTGCGTGGTATCAGCGATTTCGGCGATTCGAAGAAAGACAACCGATTCCACCTCCTGGCGGCGAAGGCTGCCGCGGCAGTTACGGTCGACTACATAGCCAACGGCATGACACTACAAGACTGAATGTGAATGTCGGGCAACTCCCCTCGTTAATGTACAAAAAAAATGGAGAAGCAATGCCGCTGTCAAACACAGAGCTTGAATATTTCGACCACATCGTATTGCGCCTCCCGGCTGAGAAACGCAAGGAGTATCACGCGCAGGTTGACAACCTCGTAAGCGAGCTGAAAAAGCGTATTACCGACAAATCAAAGCTGAAAGTCACGAAGGTAGTGAAGGCTGGTTCGTTCGCCAAATACACCATTCTGCGCAAGATTGACGACTATCCGACGGATGTTGACGTTGTTTTCTATATCACCGGTGTAGAAGAAAACAGCAAGTCCTACGAGGACCTGTGCAACAAGATCTATGATTTGCTGATAGAGATTTACCCAACCAAGAAAGTTGAGGATTTCGAAATCCAGCGTCGTGCAGCTAAGGTGACATTCGTCAAGAGTGGCCTCGAAGTAGACGTCGTCCCGGTTCTGCAACACGGCACGAACCCAGACCACGGCTGGCAATACGACATTCAGAGTGGAGCCAGGAACCTTACCTGCGCACCGTGCCACATCCAGTTCATCCGCACGCGAAAGGATAAGGACAAGCACTTCCGCACGTTGGTGCGTTTGGCAAAGCGCTGGAGGCACTTCCACGATATCCCTGGTCTGAAGTCCTTCCATATCGAGCTCATCCTGGCCCACCTGGTTGATACAGATGGACCTGCAGAAAGCATAGAGAAGCGCTTCAGGGAATTCCTGGTTTACATCGCCCGAACCAGGCTGAGCGAGCGCATCGACTTTCCGGAAAATTCTGGTAAGCCGACGGCCAGCTTCAGCGACCCGGTTGTGATTATCGACCCGGCAAGTCCGGATAACAATGTGGCATCCCGTATTACGAAAGACGAACAGGAACTGATCGCTAAAGCTGCAGAATCTGCTTGGGAGGTAGCGACCTACGCGTCCGTTGAAAACAGTGACGAGGTCTGGAAAGAAATTTTCGGTGGCCGTTTCAAGACCAAGGAATAAAAAAGGATGAGCACTTATTCGACCACCAGCACCTATACGGTTGCAGACGTTGAAAAGGTCATGCGCAGTGTCAAGGCGGACTTGATTATGATTGCCAACTCCACCAAGGCGATGACCGAGGACGATGCGCTGAACTATGCCTACGACATCGAAATCCTGGCCAAGAAAAACCACCTCAAGTTCGCAGACGTGACGCTCATGGACGGCTCATCCGAGGTGCGAGCTATCAGATATGAGTTTCAGACTGAAGGTGCAACGGGAGCGGAGCGGCCCGGTGGCGTCTTGTGGCCGCTTACACCGAAAGACAAGGGCGGGCGGATTCGCATCCATTTGCGCTATACCGACTCGTCGTCGGTAGAAAAACGCGCGGAGCTTTCCTTGAAGATTTCCTGGGTGCCTGCGTCGACCGATATCAGTCACAAAGACCTGACCTCTTCGGTTGGTCGCAACTATAGCAGCAATGGCTTTGGCACAAACAGGGAGGATTTTTCGTGAGCAACCCATCCGTATTCGAAGTAAAAACCAACCTGCCGACAACCCAGCTCGATGCCCAAGCGCAGAAATTGCTGGGATTTGAGGCGCGCTATCAGCGCGTCAAGAAACGTCTCCAGCTCATTCTGCAGGCGAATGAATTGGAGCGCTGGAGCCAAACGCATCACAAAAAGCAGCTCACGGTCATCGGATTGCTTAATGACCAGTATCCTCTAGCCATTTTCCATGGCGATGTCGGAACCGGAAAAACTGCAAACGCCGAGGCCATTGCAAACCGCCTGGCGCGCGATGCAAAAATCGAGGATGCAATCCTCTTCAAGCTGAGCAACAAAGTCCGCGGAACCGGCAAGGTCGGCGAAATGGGCACCCTGATTACTCAAGCCTTCGAAGACATTACCAGGTCTATCGGACCAGGCAAGGGCCGTGCTTTCCTGATTATTGATGAAGGTGACTCGTTGGGTGCATCCCGTAGTCAGGACCACAGCCACCACGAAGATAAGGTAGGCGTGAACACGCTGATTCAATCCATCGATAACATGCGCAAACATGGCGGGCGCATCTTTGCCATCCTTTGCACAAACCGCCTGGCCGCTCTTGACGCAGCAGTTATTCGCCGCGCTTCGATTGTCGAGGAGTTCGCGCGGCCTTCAGACATTGAGCGCCATGAGTTGTTCACCAAAGACCTGGGTGATATGGGCTTCTCCACAACCGAAATCGGGAAACTGGTTAAGGCGACCGCTGCGACGGAAACTAAACCAGCCTGGACGTACTCTGACATCCGGACGCGCCTGTACCCGGCCGCGGTGTCTTTGGCATTCCCGAATTCGCCACTGACCGTCGAGCATTTCCACCAGGCTGTTGCAGAACTGGGGCCGTCACCTGTGATGGAAGGGTGATTCAACAACGATTTACCGGAGTAAGCCAGTGAGCAAGAAGCGTGAGGTTTTTATCTCGGTCGACGTCGAAACTGCCGGCCCCATCGTCGGTGAGCACAGCATGCTTACGGTGGGCGCCTGTTTGGCATATCAGCCCGAGGTCGCCTTCTCAGTAATGCTGAAGCCGATTAGCGACGAATCGGTCGCAGCAGCTCTGGAAGTCACGGGGTTGACACTCGCACGGGCTGAAAAGGACGGCCTGGCGCCTACCGAAGCCATGTCGCAGTTTGCCGCCTGGGTAGCCAAGAACCTGCCTGAAGATGGCACACCGGTGTTTGTGGGACTGAATGCGCCGTTCGACTGGGGATTCGTCAACTACTACTTCCTGAAGTACCTAGGCGCCAATCCGTTTGGCTTCACGGCGCTGGATATCAAGGCTCTTTTCATGGGTGTCAGGGGATGCACATGGCACGAGACCAAATCCAGTTCCATCGATAGAGTTGTAAATCCAAGTCAGAAGGGGGACCACGATGCCCTTCACGACGCAAGATACCAGGCCGAACTGTTCAGGTTGGTCTACGAGTTGAGCCAGAAAGCCCAATAGTTATCGCTCGTTCCTATTTGTTTGGGGCAATTCTTCGCGTCTGCTTTCATGCTGACAATACCCCTCAGAATGCGACAGGCTAATCTGGGTCGCCCGCGGCCGATCCGTGTAACTCAGGATCGGCCGACGTGGCACACCTAGTCGCCACACGCCGACCCACGCGCACGGATGGTCGAACGGTCACTCGGCCGCTGCCACCCATCCATAAAACACCAACCGGCTCACTCCATGTCAGGTGCATTTTTCTGGGTGGATCGAAACTCCGAGTGTGCCTCGGCTCGCCGTCTCATAAATGACAAGTTGTATTCATCTCTCACGTCCCCCGAAGCCTTCAGCACTGGCATCTGTCGTACAAAACCGAGAATCTCCTTTGCCAATCGCCTATCCTCAGCATCGGGCAATTCGGCCAGGGCAGTCGCCATCACGCGCCAGCCCATCAAGGTTGGCAGATACGCATCAAATGCCGCCTGTGGATCACGAACGGGACCGTTACGCTCACTGAACTTCGCGCCACGCGCACGCATATGCTTAACGGCCTGCCGCTCATATTGCTGCGACACACCGCGCGTACGCCGCGGCGTCGCATTCGCCGCGATGCCACGGTCACGTAATCCCTGTGCGAACCGCTCGCGCCATCGTTGAAGATCTGCCTTGCGTGGATTGAGTCGACGACCGTCCCGGCCGCGCGCAAGCACCACGATATGCACATGTGGATGCGCTTCGTCGTCGTGGGCGGCAAACACATAGTCGCGTTGCTCACCAAATTCTTCACGCGCAAATGCCCGCGCGGCATCCTGTACAGCGGCCCGGTCAGTGCCCGGCGGCATCGATAGCATGACATTGAACGCTTCCCGGCGTGTGCTGGTTTCCTCGATCCCGCGTCCGGCGCTCTGCCACATCTGGATGAGATCACGGACCTCCAGCCGACCAGAAATCAGATTGCCCTCCTGGTCCTCCAGTTCGACCTGACCGTTGCGGCTGATGTACTCCAGATGCGCGCCAATCGCACCCATCCCATTCCGGGCGCCTTTCCGGTTCGTGATCTTCACCATCACTTCAGGAACACGCTGGACGGTCCGCGCAATCTGCGCGCGCAGTGCCGCCGGCCGGCTGATTCTGGTCGCGCCGCTGGCATGTGCCGCTTTGCGCGCACGCACCGGCTCGTAGAAAAGACGGTCGCCCCACTGCAGCAGCAGCCCGTCCGCATTGGTCATCTGCTTCGGCATGCCGGCTCCTACCGACGCCAACGGGCCAGATTAGCGCGCTGCATGTCATGGACAGTCTTCAGATGGGCATCGATTTCTCGACGCAGTACGTCCACCACGATCAAACGGCCGCGTTGAGCCGCTAGTGCTGGATTTGCGTTCAAGGTTCGCGCGAGCTGATTCAGATTTCGACCGATCGCGGCCAACTGGTAGTTCGACGCCTCAAGCGCAGCCACCTCGCGCGAGCCCAGTTGCGGATCGCCCGTGATCTGCGCGCGCACCATCGCGACCAGGAACCGGCTCAACGTGAATCCCATGTGCTCTGCCGTCTGGCTGACCGCCTCGTATTCGCCCGGGCTGAACTGCACCTTGATCGAGACGCGCTCGTCGCCGTCGGCTGACGCGACATGCGGAAGCTGACGGATATCCATACCGAGCACCCGCGCCACCATCTGGCGGACAGCATCATTGACCGTCACGCCCTGCCGCTGGCACCATGCTGTGAACTCGCCCTTCATGTCACCCAGCGGGACGTCGATGCGATCCGATCTGGAGCCGCGATTTTCTGAATATTCCATAGGATCACCGGGACGGCACGGCGGGCGTGGCCGGCTGCAACATACGCTCGACTTCCGGTGCAGCCGAAGGCGTCGCGGGATTGCCACGCGAGCGCGGTTGCTGAACCCGGCCCGCCGGATCGAACACGCGTGGCGCCGGCACCGGGACACCTTGCGCCCGCAACCGGTCCATGATCTCGCCAGCGCTCACCTGCACCTTGGCGACCGATTTCTCACTGAAACCCTTCGCTCGCATCGCCTCGGCGAGCACACTCAGGTGTAATGCGCGCGGCGGATCGTCACGTTCGGCCTCGACTGCCGGCTGCCGATCCCGTGGCTCGATCGTCGCCCGCCAGACATAACGCTCGATCGTGCGACGCTCGGTGCCCGTCACATCGCCCCGACCATCGACCGCAGGTACCTCCGCTGCGATGCGGCGGCGACCATAGTTCACCAGATGAACCGCTTCGCCGGCTTGCGCGCCGCTCGTCGCGAGCGCACGCTCAAGATCCGCACCCCACACGGTAAGCGGATTCCCGTTGGCCTCGCGCAGCGTCGCAAAGTAGGTCGGCTGCGCCCCTGCCCGATTCTGGTACGGCGCGCGACCGTGCGCGACGAGTTCGCCGCGGAATTCCGATTCGGGCGACCAGCCCGTCGAATCGATATCTGCCACGGTACCCCGCCGGGATTGCTGCTTAACAGCCGCGCCCGGCCGATTACCCGGCGATGGCGGGACAATCGTAGCCGGAGGCGTCTGGGTCCGGCTCTTCGCCGGTACCGACTCAGGTGCCTGCACCGGCCCGGCCGCCTCGACCTTCCAGACATTGCGCTCAACCGACTTCGGCTGGTCGCCCACCACCTGGCCGACCTCATCCCGCACCGGCTCGTTGATGGTCACGGGCTGACGCCCCAGATTCGACAACGTGACCATCTGCCCTGACTGAGCGCCACCGGCCTGCATCGCACGCTCGAGACCGACACCCCATACGGTTCTATCTGTCCCAGACGGATCACGCAGCGTCACGAAATACGAGCACGCGCCGCCCGCTTCATGCTGATACGGCGCGACTCCGTGCCGTATCAACTGTCCCGTCCATCCTGCCGGTGGGGTCGCGTCTCTACCGGCAGTCGGCTTCGGTGCCTGCGGGCCAGGCGTATCCATCTGCTCGACACGGTTCGTCATGCGCGACTGCATCAGTTCGGCCAGACTGGCGCGATCATGCTCGTTCGGGGCATAACCGGTCACACCGATCCCGCGCACGACTGCTTCCAGCCAGACCGCCCGCCGGAAATCCTCGTGTCCTTTCACGCGAATATGGGCCCAGCCCTTCGCCAATGCCATCTCCGCC
>Ga0154001_1000552_pt1 | contig 11985 bp, 8 predicted proteins | sample TSNJ085MetaG_FD_104699 | JGI IMG/M metagenome (GOLD analysis project Ga0154001, IMG submission 104699) | Attine ant fungus gardens microbial communities from New Jersey, USA - TSNJ085 MetaG | ecosystem: Host-associated > Fungi > Mycelium > Unclassified | place: USA: New Jersey, Wharton State...
CCGGTTCCACGTGCGTGATGATTACATCAGACATGGTGTATTTCAGATATTCAAGCGGCAAACCACCAGCTTTGCGCATGGTCAACACCACTTTTAGAATATGTTTTCCCTGAAAGCAGTAGCTCGCAAGATTGGGGCTTGCCCGGTCAATCGTATGCGTAAAGTTCAAATCCGAAACCGAAGCCTTTGCCGCCCCACCACCTGAACCAGAATGCATACTGGACTTCTGCGTAACGTTTCAGTTCCAGCCAAGAACCTCAATTTCATCAGGGTGTGTCGCATCTTGCGATTCGCCCGCAATACCGTCAATTTTGAGAAAAATATCTGCCATTGCGATTCCAGTTATGGTTTGGGGCTTCCAGCGTACCCCTTATTCCCATTCGGATTTGCAAAACACTGTCAAGAGTTTGCGCCCCCTCAATCTTGGCCCGTGCCATGATGGCGCGGCCACGATATTCCTTCGCGGCAGTCGTGTTCAGGGCGCGCATGAACGCGCGGTCGATTTTGTGTTTCTGGTGGTTTGCCATTGCGTGTTCCCTTTGGACAATGCACGCCGTGAACGGCTATGCACTACGCGACGCATCATGAACAGTAACTCATTGATTTTCAATGGGTTTGTGTGCTCAATGATACGTCAACGCACGCTATGAACAAGCAAAATCGCCCGCACAGGGGCAACGCCAATAGACCGGCATGAAAACAAGGAAAGGCCAACACCGCAGAGAACAAAGACAAAGAAGCCCCGCACAGGGCCAACACCAATACCCCGACAAGAAAACAAAGAAAGGCCAACAAAACCAGAACAACGACAAAAAAGCCCAGCCCTGCACAGGGCCCCTACCCCTTCATCATTAACTTCAACAAAACCTCCACCCGCCTCCCATAAGGCGGCGCAATCCACCCTCGCGCGTTGAACCGCGCCTGCGTCAACACCGGCTTCATCTTCGAGAAAGTCACAAACCCCTCATAACCGTGATACGCCCCCATGCCGCTCGCGCCCACCCCGCCGAACGGCAAACTCTCACACGCGAGATGCATCAGCGTTTCGTTCACCGCCATCCCGCCCGCGATCGTCTCATGCGTCACGCGCTCGATCGTGCCCGTATCGTCGGCATAGAGATAAAGCGCGAGCGGCCGCGGCCGCGCATTGATCCACGCGATCGCGTCGTCGAGCGTGTCGTATGGCACCAGCGGCAGCAGCGGCCCGAAAATCTCCTCCTGCATCAGCGCGCATTCGTCCGGCGCGCCCGTCACCGCGATCAACGGAAAACGCCGGCTCCCGGCATCGGGCACCGCGTCGGTCAGCGCATGCAGTTGCGCGCCGGCAGCCTGCGCTTCGTCGGCGAGACGTTCGAGCCGCTCGAAGTGACTCGCCGATATGATCGACGTGTAATCAGGATTCCGGATGAAGTCGGGGTACATCTTCGCCATGCGCACGCGCGCCCGCTCGATGAACGCCTGCTCCTTGCCGCGCGGCACCAGCACGTAGTCGGGCGCGATGCAGGTCTGCCCCGCGTTGAGCGTCTTGCCGGCGATGAGGTTGTCGACCGCGTTGTCGAAGCGCGCCTGCGCGCCGATGATCGCCGGCGACTTGCCGCCGAGTTCGAGCGTGACCGGCGTCAGATGCTCGGCCGCCGCGCGCATCACTTCGCGACCGACCTTCGTCGAACCGGTGAAGAGCAGATGATCGAACGGCTGCGCGCTGAACGCGGCGGCAAGCGCCGCATCGCCGTTGACGACCGCGACGTGATTGCGCGCGAAGGTCTGACCGATCAACTGCTCGAATAGCGCCGAGGTGCGCGGCGTGAGTTCGGACATCTTGATGATCGCGCGATTGCCGGCCGTCAGTGCGCTGATCAGCGGCCCGACCGCGAGCAGCACCGGATAATTCCACGGCACGATGATGCCCACCACGCCGAGCGGCTGCGGCACCACCTTCGCGCGCGCGGGCAGCAGCCACTTGTTGGTGCTGCGGCGCTGCGCTTTCATCCAGCGCTTGCCGTGGCGCAGCGCGGCATCGATCTCTTCCTTCACGAGCAGGAATTCGGCGAGCAGCACTTCCTGCTTTGAGCGATTGCCGAAGTCGGCATGCATCGCCTCGGCGAGCGCGTCGCGATGGTCGAGCATGAGCTTGCGCAGCGCACGCAGATGCGCCGCGCGCGCGTCCCACGACGGATACGGCTCGCGCAGATACGCGTGACGCTGATCGCGCAGCAGCGCTTCGAGCGCGGCGACCTCCGGCAGATCGTTTTTCATCCGAGTCCACTCCCTGATCGATGACGGTGCGCGTGGGCCGCGCTGATGAGTTTGCTGGTTCGCTGGCACTGGTCGGCCATGCATCTGTTTGATCGCTACGTGTGACGCCGCGTGCGAGGGGGATGGCGCGCACCGCGTCATGTTTGAATGCCTCGCGCGGCCGGCTTGTGACCGGTTGGCGGCCGCGTATGCATGCCGCGCGCGTCGTTCATCATAGGGGCGCGACGGTGCCGGCGTTTAGAGGAATCGCTCTGTCCCGAAGCCGCCGCAGCCTCCGCAACGCTCCCTACAATGCGCAGAAAACACACGTAGACAACTGTGCACGAGACAGGGTCCGCGCGCCACGCGGTCCATCAGGAGGAGCGCATGCAATATGACTACATCATCGTCGGGGCTGGCTCGGGTGGTTGCTCGCTCGCGAGCCGGCTCGCGGATAGCTGCCCCGATGCGACCATCGCGCTGATCGAAGCCGGTCCGCACACCGGGCGCAATCTGCTCGTGAACATGCCTGTGGGCGTCGCGGCCGTGGTGCCGAACCGGCTCAAGACCAACTACGGCTATCTGACCACGCCGCAGCCGGGGCTCGCCGGGCGGCGCGGTTATCAGCCGCGCGGACGCGGCTTCGGCGGATCGAGTGCGATCAACGCGATGATCTACACGCGCGGCCATCCGCTCGATTACGACGAATGGGCGCAGCTCGGCTGCGCGAGCTGGTCATGGGCCGACGTGCTGCCGTATTTTCGCCGCGCCGAAGGCAACGAGCGCGGCGCCGATGCATGGCACGGCGACACGGGGCCGCTGAGCGTATCCGATCTGCGCTTCCAGAATCCATTTTCGAAACGCTTCGTGCAGGCCGCGCTCGAAGCGGGCTACAAACCGAATCGCGATTTCAATGGTGCTGACCAGGAAGGTATCGGCTTCTATCAGGTGACGCAGCGCGACGGCCGTCGTTGCAGCGTGGCGCGTGCCTATATCTACGACCGGCCGCGCGCGAATCTGCACACGATCGCCGATGCGACCGTGCTGCGCGTCGTCTTCGACGGCAAGCGCGCGAGCGGCGTCGAAATCGTGCGCGGCGGCCGCACCGAAACGCTCGAAGCGCGCGCCGAGGTCGTGCTTGCCGCGGGCGCGTTCAATTCGCCGCAACTGTTGATGTGCTCGGGCATCGGGCCGGCCGCGCAATTGCGCTCGCTCGGCATCGACGTATTGCACGATGCGCCGGACGTCGGCCGCAACCTCATCGATCATGTCGATTTCACGATCAACAAGCGCACGAAGTCGATCGAGCCAACCGGCTTCTCGGTGCGCGGCATCGCGCGGATGCTGCCGCAATTCGTCACGTTCATGCGGCATGGGCGCGGCATGCTGTCGAGCAATGTGGCCGAGGCCGGCGGCTTTCTGAAGAGCCGGCCGACGCTCGAACGGCCCGATCTGCAACTGCATTTCTGCGCCGCGCTCGTCGACGATCACAATCGCCACATGCATTGGGGCCACGGCTATTCGCTGCACGTGTGCGTGCTGCGTCCGCATAGCCGCGGCACGGTCACGCTCGCGAGCGCCGATGCGCGCGTCGCGCCGCTGATCGATCCGTGCTTCCTCGGCGATACGCGCGATCTCGATCTGCTCGTCGACGGCGTGAAGATGGCGCGGCGCATTCTCGATGCGCCATCGCTCGCGCTGTATGGCGGTCAGGAGCTGTACACGCGGCCGGGGCAATCGGATGCGGAGTTGCGTCAGACTATCGCGAGGCATGCCGACACGATCTATCACCCGGTCGCGACGTGCCGCATGGGCGGCGACGCGCGCTCGGTCGTCGATCCGCAATTGCGCGTGCGGGGTGTGAGCGGGCTGCGGATCGTCGATGCATCGGTGATGCCGACGCTGATCGGCGGCAACACCAATGCGCCGACGGTGATGATCGGCGAGCGCGCGGCCGAGTTGATCGCGGCGAGCCGGCGGGAAGGGGAGGGCGCGCTGCGGGCCGTGAGCGGTGTGGGTAGCGTGAGTGGCGTGGCGGCGCGCGCGGCGTGAGGTGATGTGAGGTGATGTGAGGTGATGTGAGGTGATGTGAGGTGATGTGAGGTGATGTGAGGTGACGTGAGGCTGACGAGGTGATGGCGAAAGGTTCGAGAGCACCACGGCAACCGATGCGCAGCGACGCAAACGCCTGGCCAAACTAAGGAGCTAACCAACTAACGCGCCACGCATCCAGGCCTTCCACCGCACGTCATTTGGCCGCAGACGTTGACGCGCCACCCGCCGTCGCAATTCCGTTGAAGCCGATCCCCGGCCCGACCATGAAGTCATCGTTGACCTGCGCCGGCAGCGTTTCGCGCGCGACGTCGAGCCACGCGCGTGCCGCATGCGACAGATAGCCGTTGCGGCGCCAGCCGATCGCCATTTCCCACGGAATCTCCGGCTCGACGACCGGCAGGCAGGTGAACTGCGCGGGATCGAGCCGCCGGCAATACGGCGCGGGCAGGAGCGCGATGCCGACCCCGGCGAGCACCAGCGCCGCCATGAAATCCCAATGCCCGCTGCGCCCGACGATCGCCGGTGCGAAACCGGCCGCGCGGCACGCGTTGAGCACGACGTCGTTGAGCGCGAGGCTCTCGCCATAGAACACGAACGGCTCGTTCGCGAGCTGCGCGAGCGGCACTGCGCGCAGGGCATCCCAACGCGAGCCGGTGCGCGCGACGAGCCAGAGCAACTGACGCGAGATCGGCAGTACGTCGATGTGTTCTGGATCGACCGGTTGCAGCACACCGCCCAATTCGAGCTCGCCATCGATCAGCGCCGCTTCGATCGCGCGCGAACCCTGCTCGAACAGCTTCAGTTCGATCTTCGGATAGCGCTGGCGGAACGCGGCAATCGCCGGCGTGAACAGCGCACCGCCCATCGGCGGGATGCCGATCGTCAGTTCGCCACGCCCGAGCGTGTCGAGATCGTTGAGTTCGGATTGCAACTGCGCATGCGCGGCCAGCACGTCCTGGCCGCGCTGATAGACGATCCGGCCGGCGTCGGTGAGCACCATCTGGCGGCCGTCGCGCAGCAGAAGCGGCGAGCCGATCTCGTCTTCCAGCGACTTGACCATCTTGCTGATGGTCGGCTGCGTGACGAACATCTGCTCGGCGGCCACGGTGAAGCTCTGCTGACGGACCACTTCGACGAAATAGCGCAGCGCACGCAGCTCCATGATCCTGTCTCCAGATTCCAGATAGGAATGATTCGGGCGATTGTAAGTCATGGCATTGATGGCGCGACGGCGTCTGTCATGCCAGATGCCATGCCGATTTGCTACAATCGCCGTTCGTCTTCGAGGAGCGTTGCGACGGGTACCGCGAATCCCTATTCGCCGGCCGCCCGCCAGGCTCGAAGGCTTCAATCGGAGGGCCGGATGCGCGTTGCGGCATCCCATCCCCCGCATCGAACCGCGCTCACGTCACATTTCTAGTCAATTTCTTAGAAAGGAGGGCGTGATGAACGCCGCAGTCATCGATTCCCAGAACCAGGATTACCTCGTTGCCGACATGTCGCTTGCCGACTGGGGCCGCAAGGAACTCACGATTGCCGAGACCGAAATGCCCGGCCTCATGCAAACGCGTGAAGAATACAAGGCGCAGCAGCCGCTGAAGGGCGCGCGCATCGCGGGTTCGCTGCACATGACGATCCAGACCGGCGTGCTGATCGAGACGCTGACCGCGCTCGGCGCCGACGTGCGCTGGGCCTCGTGCAACATCTTCTCGACCCAGGACCACGCCGCCGCCGCGATCGCGCAGGCCGGCACGCCGGTGTTCGCGTTCAAGGGCGAATCGCTCGACGAATACTGGGAGTTCTCGCACCGCATCTTCGAATGGCCGAACGGCGAGTTCGCCAACATGATCCTCGACGACGGCGGCGACGCCACGCTCCTGCTGATCCTCGGCTCGAAGGCCGAGAAAGACCGCTCGGTGATCGCGAAGCCGACCAACGAGGAAGAAGTCGCACTGTACAAGTCGATCGTGACGCACCTCGATGCCGATCCGGCGTGGTACTCGAAGCGCCTCGCGCACATCAAGGGCGTCACCGAGGAAACCACCACCGGCGTGCACCGTCTGTACCAGATGGAGAAGGAAGGCCGCCTGCCGTTCCCGGCGATCAACGTCAACGACTCGGTCACGAAGTCGAAGTTCGACAACCTGTACGGCTGCCGCGAGTCGCTCGTCGACGGCATCAAGCGCGCGACCGACGTGATGATCGCGGGCAAGATCGCGGTCGTGGCCGGTTACGGCGACGTGGGCAAGGGCTGCGCGCAATCGCTGCGCGGTCTCGGCGCCACCGTGTGGGTGACCGAAATCGATCCGATCTGCGCATTGCAGGCGGCGATGGAAGGCTACCGCGTCGTGACGATGGAATACGCGGCCGACAAGGCCGACATCTTCGTGACAGCCACCGGCAACTACCACGTGCTGAACCACGATCACCTGAAGGCGATGCGCCATAACGCGATCGTCTGCAACATCGGCCACTTCGACTCGGAAATCGACGTTGCGTCGACTCGCCAGTACCAGTGGGAAAACATCAAGCCGCAAGTCGACCACATCATTTTCCCGGACGGCAAGCGCGTGATCCTGCTGGCCGAAGGCCGCCTCGTGAACCTCGGCTGCGCGACGGGCCACCCGTCGTTCGTGATGTCGAACTCGTTCACGAACCAGACGCTCGCGCAGATCGAACTGTTCACGCAGGGCGCGAAGTACGAGAACAAGGTGTACGTGCTGCCGAAGCATCTCGACGAGAAGGTCGCACGTCTGCACCTCGCGCGCATCGGCGCGAACCTGACCGTGCTGTCCGACGAGCAGGCCGGCTACATCGGCGTCGACAAGAACGGTCCGTTCAAGCCGAACCACTACCGCTATTGAGCACGCGCGCGCACTCCGGTGCGCGCTGGCTCATCGGCACGCGGGCGGCTACGCAGGCGCAACGTCGCCAGGGCGCAAGGGCATCACCGGAACGGGGCGGCGCATCATGCGCCGCTTTGTTCACTCGCCCGGCTCGCCTCTAGCCGTCTTTTTTTCGTTCAACGGACATCCGGCCCACATCCGGCCCACAAGGAGTTCTCCATGACCGTGCTGCTCACCTGGCTCATCAACGCGCTCGCGCTGCTGATCATCACCTACCTCGTCCCGTCGATCCATATCCGCAGCTTCGGCACGGCGCTGATCGTCGCGGTCGTGCTCGGCCTCATCAACGCGGTCCTGCGGCCGGTGCTGATCCTGCTGACGCTGCCGGTCACGATTCTCACGCTCGGGCTCTTCATTCTGGTGGTCAACGCGCTGTGCTTCTGGCTGTGCGCGTCGCTGCTGAAGGGCTTCGAGGTGTCGGGCTTCTGGTCGGCGTTCTTCGGCTCGATCCTGTACAGCATCGTGTCGTGGCTGCTGTCCGCGCTTATCTTCGGCAACCGCAGTCTCGGTTGACCCACTGAATCATGAATCCGATCGAACTCTCATTCGAATTCTTTCCGCCGAAAACCCAGGACGGCCTCGACAAGCTGCGCGCGACGCGCGCGCAACTCGTGCCGTTCAAACCCAAGTTCGTGTCCGTGACGTTCGGCGCGGGCGGCTCGACGCAACAGGGCACGCTCGACACCGTCATCGAGATGGCGAAGGAAGGCCTCGAGGCCGCGCCGCATCTGTCGTGCGTCGGCTCGTCGAAGGACAACCTGCGCGCGATCCTCAACGAGTACCGCGCGCACGGCATCCGCCATATCGTCGCGCTGCGCGGCGACCTGCCCTCGGGCATGGGCTCGGTCGGCGAGCTGCGCTATGCGTCGGAACTCGTCAGCTTCATTCGCGCCGAGTTCGGCGACTGGTTCTGGATCGAGGTGGCCGGCTATCCGGAATACCATCCGCAGGCGCGCTCGCCGCGTCACGATCTCGAAAACTTCGCGCGCAAGGTGAAGGCCGGCGCGAACTCCGCGATCACGCAGTACTTCTTCAACGCGGACGCGTACTTCCGTTTCGTCGACGATGCGAGGAAGCTCGGCGTCGACGTGCCGATCGTGCCGGGCATCATGCCGATCACGAACTTCTCGCAGCTGATGCGCTTCTCCGAAATGTGCGGCGCCGAAGTGCCGCGCTGGGTTGCTCGCCGGCTCGAGAGTTTCGGCGACGATCGCGAGTCGATCCGCGCGTTCGGGCTCGACGTGGTGACGAACCTGTGCCAGCGCCTCGTCGATGCGAAGGTGCCGGGTCTGCACTTCTACACGCTGAACGCCGCCGCTGCCACCCGGGCGATCTGCGAGCGGCTCGGCGCCTGAGCGCGGGACTGGCGCCCGCGGGCCGTCCCCGCGGGCCGTCGTCCGCGAGCGTAACCGTCCCGAGCGCACGGCCAACCCATCAGCTTCCGCGCGGCCGCAATGGTCGCGCGGCTTCGCGCCGTCCTTTCCTCGTCGGCCTTGAAGGCGTCTCGCGCCAGCCGGCCAGCCGTCCGAACCGGCGGTCATGCCATCGCGCTTGCCCCAGGAAAAACCCTCGCGCGAGGTGCGATCGAGGCGGGAATTTGTCGCCAACAGCGTGGTAAGTACCTGTTGAAGCTCGATTTTGTGCTGTCTATGATCGAAAAACGCAGCCACCCAGGCTACTGCGGAGGACGATATGACAGTGACAAGAAAGACTGCGGCACAACGATGGTTGACGCTTCACGAGTTCTGCCTTCCCGCTCTCGCCGCATGCGCGCTCGCCACGGCCAGCCTCGCGCCTGCCTCGACCGAGGCGGCCACGCTGCCCGACAAGACGCTCATCTTCTGCTCGGAAGGCAGTCCGGCCGGCTTCGACACCGCGCAATACACGACCAGCGTCGAATTTACCGCCGGCTCGTACACGGTCTATAACCGGCTCGTCGAATTCGCGCGCGGCAGCACCGACATCGAGCCGGGCCTCGCCGAAAAGTGGGACGTCTCGCCGGACAATCTCACCTACACGTTCCATCTGCGCCACGGCGTTAAATTCCAGACCACCTCGTTCTTCAAGCCGACCCGCGAATTCAACGCGGACGATGTCGTCTTCACCTACGAGCGCATGCTCGATCCCGATAATGCGTTCCACAAGGCGTATCCGGTCAACTTCCCGTATTTCAACGACCTCGGCCTCGCGAAGAACATCGCGAAGATCGAGAAGGTCGACCCGTACACGGTGCGCTTCACGCTGAAGGAAGTCGACGCGCCGTTCCTGCAGCAGATCGCGATGCCGTTCGCGTCGATCCTGTCGGCCGAATATGCCGACCAGCTGCTGAAGGCGGGCAAGGCGTCCGACATCAACCAGTACCCGGTCGGCACGGGGCCGTTCATCTTCCGCAGCTACACGAAGGACGACACGATCCGCTTCGACGGCAATCCCGACTACTGGAAGCCGGGCATCGTGAAGGTCGGCAAGCTGATCTTCTCGATCACGGTCGATCCGGCCGTGCGTCTGCAAAAACTCAAGCGCGGCGAATGCCAGGTGATGAGCTATCCGCGTCCGGCCGATATTGCCGCCGTGAAGGCGGACCCGTCGCTCGCGATGCCGAGCGAAGTCGGCTTCAACCTCGGCTATATCGCCTACAACACGACGAAGAAGCCGCTCGACAACGTGCTCGTGCGCCGCGCGCTCGACATGGCGATCAACAAGAAGGCGATCATCGAGTCGGTGTACCAGGGCGCGGGCCAGCTCGCGACCAACCCGATGCCGCCGACGCAATGGGGCTACGACAAGAATCTGAAGGACGCGCCCTACGACGTCGACAAGGCGAAGGCGCTGCTCAAGCAGGCCGGCTATCCCGATGGCTTCGAGCTGTCGCTATGGGCCATGCCGGTGCAGCGCCCGTATAACCCGAACGCGCGGCTGATGGCGGAAATGCTGCAGGCGGACTGGGCGAAGATCGGCGTCAAGGTGAATATTGGCACGTACGAGTGGGGCGAGTACATCCGCCGCGCGCATGCGGGCGAGCATCAGGCGATGCTGATCGGCTGGACCGGCGACTACGGCGACCCCGACAACTGGCTCGGCGTGTTGCTCGGCTGCGACGCGGTGAACGGCAGCAACTTCTCGAAGTGGTGCTACAAGCCCTATGACGATCTCATCAAGCAGGGCCGCAGCACGACCAACATGGCCGAGCGCACCAAGGCTTATACCGGGGCTCAGGAGATCTTCAAGGACCAGGTGCCGTTCACGCCGATTGCCCACTCCACGGTGTATCAGCCGATCAGCAAGAACGTGACGGGCTTTAAGATCGATCCGTTCGGGCCCACGCAATTCATGGGCGTGGGTTTGAAATAAGCACGGGCGGCGCGTTTTTTGCGCCGTTTTTTGCTGCGAGCCGCGCGCGCCGGGCTGCTCACGCGCGCGGCAAAACGTTTGCCTGAACTGTTTCCTATCGTCAACAGAGGGAATTTCCTCTGCTTGGTGGCCGGCCCAAGCTCAAGTAATATCCCGCTACGCTGGCGCAAGCCGGCCACGATCCTGGAGGAAACATGAAGCAAAACAATCTGTTGCGCGTCGCGCGTAGGACAACGCTCGTCGCTGCCACAGCGGCATCTCTCATCGGCGCGACGTGCGCGCAGGCTGCGGGGATTCCGAACAAGACGCTCGTCTACTGCTCAGAAGGCAGTCCCGCGGGCTTCGATCCGGCGCAGTACACCACGGGCGTCGATTTCACGGCCAACACGTTCACCGTCTATAACCGCCTCGTCGAATTCGAGCGCGGCGGCACCAAGGTCGAGCCCGGTCTCGCCGAAAAATGGGACGTCTCGCCGGACGGCAAGACCTACACGTTCCATCTGCGCCACGGCGTGAAATTCCAGACCACCTCGTTCTTCAAGCCGACGCGCGACTTCAATGCCGACGACGTGATCTTCACGTTCGAGCGCATGCTCGATCCGAACCAGCCGTTCCGCAAGGCGTACCCGGTGCAGTTCCCGTACTTCACCGACATGGGCCTCGACAAGCTGATCACGAAGGTCGAGAAGGTCGACCCGTACACGGTCAAGTTCACGCTGAAGGAAGTCAACGCGCCGTTCATCCAGAACCTGGCGATGGAATATGCATCGATTCTCTCGGCCGAATACACGGATCAGCTGCTGAAGGCCGGCAAGGCCGCCGACATCAACCAGTACCCGGTCGGCACGGGCCCGTTCATTTTCCGCAGCTACACGAAGGACGCGACGATCCGCTTCGACGGCAATCCCGAGTACTGGAAGCCGAACGCGGTGAAGATCTCGAAGCTGATCTTCTCGATCACGCCGGATGCCGGCGTGCGCGTGCAGAAGATCAAGCGCGACGAATGCCAGGTGATGAGCTATCCGCGTCCGGCCGACATCGCGCCGCTGAAGGCCGAGCCGAACCTCGACATGCCTTCGCAGCCGGGCTTCAACCTCGGCTACCTCGCGTTCAACGTGACGCACAAGCCGGTCGACAAGCTCGAAGTGCGTCAGGCGCTCGACATGGCGATCAACAAGAAGGCGATCATCGAGTCGGTGTATCAGGGCGCGGGCCAGCTCGCGACCAACCCGATGCCGCCGACGCAGTGGTCGTTCGTCAAGAACCTGCCGGCCGCCTCGTACGATCCGGCCAAGGCCAAGGATCTGCTCGCGAAGGCCGGCTACCCGAACGGCTTCGACATCACGCTGTGGGCGATGCCCGTGCAGCGCGCCTACAACCCGAACGCGCGCCTGATGGCGGAAATGATCCAGGCCGACTGGGCCAAGATCGGCGTGAA
>Ga0154001_1000557_pt1 | contig 11954 bp, 10 predicted proteins | sample TSNJ085MetaG_FD_104699 | JGI IMG/M metagenome (GOLD analysis project Ga0154001, IMG submission 104699) | Attine ant fungus gardens microbial communities from New Jersey, USA - TSNJ085 MetaG | ecosystem: Host-associated > Fungi > Mycelium > Unclassified | place: USA: New Jersey, Wharton State...
AAAATATTAAATAAGAGAAAGTTTAGAGGAAGAGATAGATACCTGGTATAATAGAGGGGTTATACAGTAGAAGAAGACACTTGGGAACCAAGAGAAAATATGGGGAATACACAAGAATTAGTAGATAGGTTTGAGGAAGAATATGGAAAAGGGGCCAGAAGAATAAAGAAGAGGAACTTGAAAGAAGATCACAAAGGAGAATTACCAGGAAGATATACAGCAAAACTACTGTATAGATGGGATGACAAGAAATTTGATAGGGAAGATTGGAAAGGAATTGGAGACAATGGAGATCAGGAAGAACAAAAGAAAGAGAAATATTAAAAACTATTCAGGAAGGAGATGAGAAAGATGAAGAAGACAAGCAAAAACACAAGAAGAGTGGGATAGAGGAATAAAACAAAAAAGATAAGATGGGTAATTTACAAGATCCATATAATGAGCTGTAAAACCCTTGGAACAAGGATCCTTAAGAGAAGGGTACTGTTATAAGTTGCCTTGACTATAACAATGAGCTATAAATAGAATGAATATGGACTGAAGTTAAACCAGTAGCTGATGAATAGCTTGTAGTTTAAACAAGAACAAACACTGTACTTGTATATATAGTAGACTGCAATTAAGCGAGAACCCTATTGAGTTCTTTTCTAACCCTAAAGCATTACCTTGAGTTAATCCCTAACTTAAGGTTCTAGAGTCAGTTGCTGATATAATACAAGAAGAATTCTTTGTGTTGCTTAGATAAGATAGGACTTGTCTATGGCAGAAGTTATTTTCTGATATCTCATATACAGAGAAAGATGTTAGTGGTAAGGGACAAACAAGCTAGAATGTTGAGTATAGCTGAGAGATAGTATAAGAAAAGAAAAGGGGAGTAACAAAGAACTTGTTGCTGTAGTCAGTATTGGTACTGCCAACAAGAGGGATGCAAGCATCAATTATATAGCAACTTAGTCTGAGATAACTTAATCACACTCCAAGTCTAAGTTAACAAGAAGAACTCAATAGAGTTTCTGTTAGATTCTGTATACTACTTATATAACTACTATATGGTCTGTGCACTATTCTCCCACACTTATCATGTAACTCCATCATGTGATGTGACATTGTGACTATGATATGTGACACTTTTCTACACTCCTTCCTTGTGTAGTAAGTCCAAATAAGAAAAGAAATATAAATAATAACTTAGCCATTTTGCTAAGTTATAACAAACTATATCTCTAAGCATAGTCAAAATCTTGATGTAACCTCAATGCAGATTACATAAAATAATAAAAAATAATTGGAGAGAGTAGATATCTTTTATAGGTAATTACAGGATATTTTGAGCAAGTTTGTCAAGAAGTAGTCTAGATGTGGCCTGTTTAAACTATACAATTGTTTTCCTATTTAGGACCTTGTTTTAGGGAGATTTTGGATTTGGAAAGACTATATATATACAGAGAGAGGAGGATTATAGAAGTGAGATGGAGAGGTTTTATATTGATGAGGCCATGGAAAGAGATAAGATAGGTCTGGTTTAAGCGGCATATTGAAAGCTTTACAATGCCAAGGACTCATGTGGCTGTGCCCCACCCATTTTGTAAAAATGTTACTTTATTAAGTTCAGAGTCAGTACAGTATGTTACTAAAACTTGAAAAATGTCAGAGATAGCTGTTACCCACTGACTAAAACTCTTCAAATTCAGTCTCTATTCTCCTATGTTCATTGACCTTGTTATCTCTACTTGGTACCCTTACTGTACTCCTGTTTCTTGAGAGGTACACAAAAGCAATCTAGCAAGAGCATCAAAGATAGTGCAAGCAATTAAAGGTATTATAATTGTTATGGCTACTTGAAATCTATAGGGTTATATTTGTTTGAAAAGTGTTTCCCAGTAGTTTTTGTAAGTCAACTTTGATAGAGATAATCAGACTCACTAAAGCAAAAGCATACTCAAGTAGTGCAGTTCATGGGACTCATTCTAGTTTACTATTCACCTATGAGTTTGAACAACTCAAAGTATTTCAGCTAAGAACATAGACCTACTATTCTTTATCAATCCACTAGATCTCAAGCTGGAAAGGGCATGTTATATCTGATTTTTAGGTTGTTACATATTTGGAGGACCATATTCCCAATTTAAACATATCTTTCTTCTCACTATGTCTACTATAAGGGTAACCAGAGCAGAGCTTCTAGAAGAATTCTTAGTTACCATTACACTCCAGAATAAGTTACAATTTACCTTTCAGGAGAATCCTCAGATAATAAAATGAGGTTTCTGGAAGGGTACTCTATACTATATATACAAGTTTCCCTAGCTATAGGATATCCAAATGGTCAGGGTCTAGAATGTAAGAGTAAGGTAACTAATTAAATATTAGGTAATAGTTATTTAATTAGTACAGGATCACTCCAGTAGACTACTACTAGTGTGTTAGGAGTGTGACTTAGTATAGTTCCCTTACAGGTTTTTGGGCTTATCCTAGAGAATCTAGGAAAGAGCTCAAGCAATATAAATTGAGTAAAGCATTATGTAGAGACAAAATACTTCAACAATTTGGACATTCAGGATCTAGTTTAATGCAAAACTCAACCTAAGACAAATGGTATACAACAAGTTAGAACATTCAACAATAGATTGACAGCCAGATGATATCTGCAGGCTAGAATAATTGAAATGCTCTCTATTAGTGTCAATATAAACAATGCTCCTTTTCCTCCTTGGTAAACTCTTTTGGTCCTCATCTCTCAGAATCTTGAGCATTGCCAGAAATGCAGTCCACCATATAGCCAAGTGGAGCATGCAAAAAAGATCAAGTTATTAGTGTCTTCTCTTGATCATGAGTGTCTATGACTTTCAAGTACTTGGGTACATTCCCAGGAGATAGATCAAGATAGGGAGAGGTATCCTTAATTATTGAAATAGCTCATATCTCTCTAAATATCATGACAACTTAGAAACATTAGATTCTCATCATCATGCACTTAGCATATCAGTTATAGATATAATATTGTGAGATTCTGCACTGTCAGTGTTTGGAATGGTGTGGTTGATGCCATAGAACTTCTAGATGTTAGTAATATTTGATTTCTAGGTATGACCAGTGAGAACAAGGCTTTCATCTGGGCCTATGGCCTGACTTGAATCCTCTACTAATTTTAAATTGTTGAGTATATGCTGAAGTCAGTCTGCTATGCTCCCTTCTTTAACTTTCTGTATACTCTGTAATATTTCTTCAATCACTTACTGACTTAACTATTCTAACTGACTTTACTCACTCACTTCTGATATTATAGTAGAAATCAATCTCAAGTCCATTGTCTATATATATATAATCTATAATCTAATACTATTGAATACCTCTTTATATACTACATTAAGTGTTTTTCTGCTCTCCTGGCTCTGTTCTGGAAGAAGTACTGAAATGTTCAATAGTGAAGTATATCTTGAAAATGCCACATAAAGTTGTCTATATAAGAACACTGATGTCTGCAGATTAATCCCCACATGCTCCACTGATTGTCCTTGAGACTTGTTAATAGTCATAGCAAAGACTAGCCTGACTGGAAATTGAAGTCTCTTGAGTGGCACAGGTAATGTTTCTTCTAAACCTTCTATCCTTGCTGATAATCCTGCACTGGAGTACTTTTTTTCTTACATTCAACACCACTATTCTTGTTCCATTGCAAAGTCCTTCTCCTGAATCCAAGTTCCTCAGTAAAATAACTGGACAGCTAACCTTGAGACAAAGTAAAGCAGGAGGCAATCCACTACTATTAAGTTGTTGAAGAAACTCTGTAGGATAGGCATGGTACATTCCATCTTCCTCAGACACAAAGTCTATACTTCTCAGTATATGGACCTCTGTATTTGGTACTGGGTTAAACTGTTGGAAAATAGCTTTATTAATATTATATACCTCATCATTTCTAGAACAGAGAATAATGTGCTCCAAGAAGTATTGATCATCTTGAACTCTTAGGTTGCCAATTTCTGGATAGATCCTGTTGATGAGAGTGTTGAGATTAGTGCAAACCATAGACTGAGGAACTTGTATCATCTCATTATCATCCATAGTTGATCTAGTACCAATTTCCAACAACCACTGAGTATGTTGATTGTCAGCTTCAGAGTGGCCCAAGTACATATTGTATCTGAGATATAAGAACTTGATATGTCTCCATAGATTTCCTCTGCAAAGAGATACTGCTACTACTTGTTGACATGTTTCTTTAGACACCACAGGCAAAGTTTGATGAAAATCCCCTCCAAATGCTACTGTAATTCCACCAAATAGATAATCATTCTAGATAATATATCAATTCAACAGCTATCAAGTGCAAGTGATCATTTACTTCAAGCAAGTCTTTTAGGTATTGATCAACAGCATCAATATCATACTTGTGCTGTATAGGAACTTCATCCCAAATAATAATCTTGGTCTGTTGAATGACTGGAAACATGTAACTATTCTGTTTCAGTCCAGCCACAGAGTCCTCATTAATAGAAAGAGAAATCTTGAAGCATGAATGAGATGTTCTTTCTCTATCCAGCAAAAGAGCAGCAATTCTAGATGATGCTACACATAATGCCACCTGTCCTCTCCTTCTAACCTCAGCAGCAATAGTATTACAAAGAAAAGTTTTTCCACAACTACCAGCAGCATGAATGAAGAAAAGATGATCTTGGTTGCTGGTGACAGATTCTTGAACAGCATCAAAAGCAGTAGCTTGTTCAGGATTAAATATTGCCCTCTGCTCATTTACTAAAGTTGCCATTTCATCTGCATCATACTGCTCAGCCTGTAAGAGAGGATTGGATATTCTGTGACCCCACTGTTGCTATAGAAGAGGCATGGGTGGAAACTCAGCAAGACTTCTTCCTATTCCTACTAATATTCTGTTTAGATCCCAAAGAATCATAAACATCATCCTCTGGTATCTCCTGGTCAGCTTGGTAGTGGCTCATATAACATAGTTTATGCTTGATATCATCACACAGTCTAGCCTTGAATTGGTCTTAGAGAACATGAGGCTCAGCTACTTTATTAGTCAGCAAAATCACTGCCAACAACCAACAACATGCTATTCCAGGCTGCATTGCAATTGCTTCCTCCAAGCAAATCCTCCACTCATGATCATCCTCCAGTAATCCTCTTGCCATACATGCCTTCTTGAATGTAACAAACACTTGGCTATTCCAGGTCCTCAGATGCTCCCAACTTTTTCTACCTTCAAATATAGTTAAGAGAAGTCATAAAAAGAACTGTTCTCTCTTTAATGGTAACACAAAGTACATCCTTCCAATCATCTTGGTGTGTTGTCTTGGATGCCATGACTTGGCTTTAGCATTCCAGGTATAGTGTTGAGGAAACTGCCAATAGGTAAGGCCCAAACCATTGTCATGTGCAGAGCTGTAATCAAACTAAGCAGTAAGCTGAGTCTTCTCTATATTTTGCCTGGCCAATACTTTATTGACAGTCTAGTGTGCATGAAAGTTGACATAGTACTTATTGGGAAGATGAACAGAAAGATGTTGGACAGCTGGTGACTCTCCATGCATGTTGAACTCAAAGATCTTCCAGCAAGCTTCAGTTGGACCAATAAACCAACCATCCAAATGTACTTTGATCTCATCCTGCACTCTACCACTAATCTCTATAGTTGCTCTGTCAGAACCCTTATAGATATACTTGCTCAGATACTTGACAGTTTCCAATCCAGCAGAGACCTCCATATTAATATAACAATCAAAAAAAAGAAGTTGAGAACAGTAAGGGACCATATATTAATTAGTAAACCTGGCCCTATTGTGTTCAAATACCAAACCATTGTCAGACCTAGCATAGAGTAGATAACTGTCCTCAGCCCAGTCTGTTCTTTCTCTATAGTTTTTAGAAAAGTGTTTACTACATCATCCACTTGGCTTGGAGATTGTCAACACTATATGGACCATACAATATGTATTTGGTGACTTTTGCATAGAGAAGTAGCTGTAGCTGAGGATTAGATAACTGTGCTGAGATCATGGAGTTTATATGATAAGGGTCTCAAATGTGATCTTGAGGGTGTAGAAAGATGAGCAGATGAATACAAGGAAGACCTCTCTTCTGAAACTCAATAGTATGAATATGAGCTACTGCAGTACCAAAGAAGCCATTATCAATCAGCTTGAGGAGTGCTTTCTTCTTCTGCTCAAAAACCTATAATACAATGTCAAGATGATCAGTAGTTGTCTGTCTAGGGAAAAAACTCTAAACAATTTTTGGTTACTTGGAATTAGTAGTCTAGGTAAGTCTCAGAGTTAAGTAAATCAAAGTGTTCTATAAGGTTAAGTAACCAGTTAGTATATTGATTGGCTGTGTAGCTGGTTAATGTATTGACTGCCTATACAGTCTATTAGTGTATTAACTAATTATACAGTGAGCTAATTATTGATTTACTATTAGTGAACCAGTACTTTTACTCCTTTAGTTTTTATAAATCTAGTAGATATGCTACATTGTGTATGGAATAATAACGCTAATAAATTATGTATCTAATTATTCCCACACCCTCTCTTTTCACTCAAAAAATACAATAAATTTATTAAAAATTGGAAAAAATTATGATTCACTTATCCTTTTCTTCTCTTATTTTAAAAAAATTTAAAACAGTAAATTTAATCATCACAACCCTTCTCTTTTCATATTCAACCTAAATTGGATGTATGGAAGTAAAACAAATATATACAAATATACAGTAATAGTACTAGCTCATTGACTTCTCTGTCTTTAATCACTATTCCCTGTTCTCTATCTTTGCTCTTTTATCTCTCTACTCTTTCTATACCTTGACTGGATACTAGGCCCTAGGTATAAAGAAAACAGTACTCTACAGCTGTGGTGTAGAGTGTAGTTGGTATAACCAAGCTTAGGTCTATCTTCCTAGACAGATTGTTTTCTTGAGTGGTATTGCAGTAGTATACTTGTATACCTTTCTATTAGTAACCTAGTACTTGAGGTCCATTGCAATCTTTATATGCAAGAGAATAACAGCTGCTCTTTAAGAGAGTTGTTTAGAGTAGAGATCTCTTTCTTAGGAGTAATAGTATACCTTTATTCTTAGAGTAGTTGTAAGTAAGATAGTAAGACAATTGTAAGAGATAAATTCTGTTAAAGAAGAACGTCGAGCTAGAAGAGCTGAGAAGTAAGCACAACAATATATAGTTGTTCCAGAGAACTATCAACTACCTACTTTGCTCTAATATGTTCCTCCAGCTTCTGTTTAGAATAAAGGAAGGGGAAGGTTCCATATGACTCCTACACATGTTCCACATACTCTTAAGGATGCCATACTTGATTTGCACAGATGTTGACTTACTGAGCAACAACAGAGAACAACTCAGGAATTTAGAGCTCAGATCACAATAGTAGAAGCAGAGAGACAAAGATAGGTAGAAGGGGTTCAAATCAATTAGATGATAGAGGAATAGAGAAATGAAAATGCAGATGCTCTAGATTATGGGGGACAGCAAATTTTTGAAAATAGAGGAGATAATAGAGATTTACATGTAGATAGGAACATGCAAGAGAATCTTCTAAGAGTTGTAAGTGATATATTTGAGTAATTGTTAATAAATATATTTAACTGAATATTATTACAGAATGTTGGAGAAGAAAATATTCAAGAGTTATATGTAGATAATGATATTATTTAGGTATGATAGTTTTTCAACACCAAAACTCTATATACTCACAAGTTATCAGGATCAAGAAGCTGTGGTTGCTAATGATATTCCACCTCCTATTCTTCATCCTGCACCTTATCCACCTATTGGACAGCTATTCTTAGAGGCCAATATTCAGTATATGAACTTGGGAATATTGGCTGTTATCTGTCCTTATTGTTATGCTTTTCACTTTGACTGTGAGAAGCTTGTGTCTTTATGGGTTAATCATTCCAAGTTTGGTATATGCTGTTGGCAAGGACAGATTCAACTACCTCCTCTTTAACCACTCACTGGAATTCTTCACAACTACTTGACTGGAGATGATTATCTCTCAAAAGAATTTTGCAATAATATCTGGCAGTATAGTACAGCTTTTGCCATGACTTCAGTAGGAGTCAAAATTGATAACTCAGTCACTAGATAATCAGGCCCCTACTATTTCAAAATCCAAGGGAAACTTCATCATCTCACTAGTACTCTCCTTTTTCATGCTGATCAGACTCTAATGTATGTGCAAATCTATATCCTTGACACAGCAGAGCAGCTCAATATCAGGAAAGCCAACAACAATAATCTGGATTCTATGGTAATAAACAATATTCAGACAATGCTTCTGAATAGTCATCCATATATTGGCTAGTACTATCATACATATGAGCTTATCAGGGACAAACCAGCAGATGAACAACAGAAGGTCAGGATTAGATTGCATATAGATTTACAGCATGATCAACAAACTCACAATCTATCTACTACTGAAGAGATTGCAGTTATCATTCCTGAAGGAGTCTATCATACAATAGATAATAGAGATGTGGTATTACAGACAAGAGGAGGACAACTTGAGCAAATAAGCCAAAACAGTCTTTTATATGCTGCCCTCCATTATGTTCTGTTATTTCCAAAGGGGGAGAATAGGTGATATCCAAGAATTCCAATCTATAGTGCTCAACTGAGAAAACAAGGAGAGAATAGAAGGCAGAGAGATAGAAAGGAACAGGCTTGCTCACAGGTGGTTTCTGATATATGCTACTATGTATATTATCTTCATGTCAGAAATGGTTCTCAGCTGCCTCTCTTTTATGGTGGAAAGCTACTTCAGCAGTTTGTTGTTGATGCATAGGCAAACTATAAATAGAGGAAACTCAACTGGGCTAGAATACATCAATATACCCTCAGATCAGAACTTTACCAGGGACTACAGAATGCTGCTGTACATGATAGGCATAATGGAGAAGACATTAGGTCTTTAGAACACAAACTTATTCTTTCTTCTTCTCATGTAGAAAGTCCTAGGTTTATGACTCAGTTGTTCCAAGATGCTATAGCCATTTGCAGGTATTTTCACAAACCAGACCTCTTCCTCACCATGAATGCAAGTTGTTGAACAGCTTCTCTAATTATGTTTCCTTTTACCTTTGTGATCACTCCAAGAGGAGCTTTATCAAGGCTTATTTTCAGGTCCTTGACCATTGTTATACTAGGTAACATTTTTAGGCCATATTCATGATATTTTTCACACAAACTATACTATAATTCAGCTCAAGAAGCAAGTTTGACTCCTCAAGTATAACTACTAAACACCCAGTCATAGACTTGTATATACCACTCAAATAGCAGAATAGTGGCTGTGACCACCACTATACCAATCTTATAGGGCCTGTCCAGATATTCTATATTAGACAGAATCTAAAAATTCCCTATAGAAGTGCTCTCAAAGGCAACCAGAACCTTAGGGAGGCTATCTTTCCCTAGTAGACAGAATACCTAGGTTAGAGAAAATATCCAAAAATACAGAGGAAGATCAGGAGTGTCAAGAAATAAGATAGAGAGATTGAGAGAATTATAGTCAAAGAGATTGACAAAAGCAATATGCTTGAGAGTAATCTACTCACATATACTTTGAAGCTTCTTGGGCTGTTTATGAAGACTGGTTTTGATGACTGAACATAAGAAAGGGCTGGATATGAATTAGGAGGACAGAGAGTACTGACTGTACAATTGGAAAGAAACCCTGCCTTATTATTCTATCTTCTGCTATAATAGGCTGTTGGAATATTTCTTTTGTTTTCTTATTTGTTAACTTGATAATTTATAATCCTAATATATACTCTAGTAGCATAGAGGGGCCTAACAACAAGTTATCCCCATTATCTCCCTCTCTCTGTTGCTCTAGAGCTCTACTGCTATTTTTGAGTGATTGAGTTTCTTCTTGCTTTTCTCTTATAAAAATCTATACAAAATATCCCTCAAGAGAATATCTCACTTCAAGGAAGACTTGGGCATTCACTTGGCTAGGAGTTTAACCACTTGCTATATATTTTCAGAATAGGTTTCCAGCTGTATGGTCAGTTAAAGCAGAGCCTATATAAGGGTATGGAAGTTCTAGGCAGTACTGCTGTATCAACAATAAGCCAGGCTGCTAGACTAGATTGAGAAGGATAGTATTACAGTGCAAGACAAACATGCACCTTTGAAATCTACAATCAACTAGGGTCTTTTTGAAAGAATACTAAAAACAGAATTCTTTTTTGGTTTCTTTGCTATTCATTACTATTTGTGAGCTCTCTCTTTTCTTATTTATTTCCCCTGTACCTACTTGTTTGCACACAACTGTGAAGCAGCTTAGAGATCCTTTTTCTGACCTGTTATATTTATCTTTGTTATTTTATTTGTCTCTATTACCATCTTTGTCATAAGGCTTCCACTGATTCTTCTATACTTGTTGTTGTTACTGATGCAAGTGTCATTTCTTCTAGGAACATGCAAGCTATGTCTACTGCTCACTTTTAGAGACTAGAAGAATAGATATTGTTATTCAAGGCACCTACAGGACAAACAACAGCTCTAGATACAGAGTTGTTTGCAATTAGGCTTGGTGTTATTAAGGCTACTTCCTTTGACATCAAGTGTATTATACTCATCACTGACTCTCTAAGTGTAGCTAGGAAAGCAGTGAATACTTCTGTTCACTCAGACCAGGTCCACTCTCTTGCAGTAGTACATGTCTTTAGAGACTTCTTTACTGGTCATCTGGACTACTCTATTGACTTCTAGAACTACTTTAGTAAGGCCTAATAGCCTCTTCACTTCTTGGTGCATAAAGATGCTATTAATACTTGGATTGCTGCTAGTTAACATCCATTTACTTTTCTTAACACTCTTTGCTCTAAGAGTGCCACTTTATGTCTAGACATCTAGAGAACTTTCTTCAACTATCTTTCATACCAAAGTCACCACTTCCTTTCAAAAGGTGGTAATCATAAACTCCTCTAGCTCTTCTATACCAAAGATAGTAGCTAGCTTTTTTTTTATTGACGAGTCAGTCATATTATGTACTAGTATCATGATTGTGATCTATAGCATAGCCACTTCCTAGATAACTACCATGGCTGACATAATCATTCCATAGATTATTAGTATAAGTAGAGCTGGTAGTAGTTCTCTTCCTTAGCTTGTTCTCAACTTAGCATTCTGAGTTCTTATTATTCAATTTTCTTTCTCTCAATTTCCTTTTATCTACTGAGTGGAGTACACTGGCATAGGTGCTACTCAGGTTGGGAGTCAAATCTTGATTGGTAGTGACAGCTAGGGCAACTAGAGCTATTCTCAACTACACTTCTATTGGGGAGTTCAAACAGTACTTTTTTCCTGCAAAGTACACTCAGTGTCTATATAGCCATTGCCAGGTGAAAACACATTAATACATTTTTGCTGACTGTTGTTGGTTTGTTCATGCTCCCTTGACCAATCCATTGCCATTAGTCAAGAACTTTGTCAAGTTCCTAAAGGAGTACTTCAGTGCATTTACCTTTGCTCTCCAGGATTACTTGCTTCTTGAGCCTCTATGAGCCTTTTTGGTTTCTCTTTTCTGTGTCTGTAGATAGTTTCTTAGTCTTATTTCTCTCAGTTTCTCTTGACTCTGTATTCTAGACATAATAGGTCATTAGACCTGGATACGTTATTTGGAGGTTGGTTATGAGCAACCTATATCAAGTTCTCTCTCCTCTCTTAGGTTAGATTTCTTTTCTGATACTAATAGTGTCTTCTGTCAGTAATGGAACAGCTATGATCTTTGAGACTTATATAGGCTACTTGTAGTAGATAGCCTGCCATGGTGATGGGAAAAATGTAATAACAAGAGTAAATATAACAGGTCAGAAAAAGGATCTCTAAGCTGCTTCACAGTTGTGTGCAAACAAGTAGGTACAGGGGAAATAAATAAGAAAAGAGAGAGCTCACAAATAGTAATGA
>Ga0154001_1000561_pt1 | contig 11910 bp, 13 predicted proteins | sample TSNJ085MetaG_FD_104699 | JGI IMG/M metagenome (GOLD analysis project Ga0154001, IMG submission 104699) | Attine ant fungus gardens microbial communities from New Jersey, USA - TSNJ085 MetaG | ecosystem: Host-associated > Fungi > Mycelium > Unclassified | place: USA: New Jersey, Wharton State...
ACGTGACTTAGCTTATTAATCCCCTTACTATGCCTTTCTACTTTATTGTGTGCTTGGAGGTTTTTAGGTTGGATGTTCGAATGTTGTGGAAACCTTTTCCTACTCAAGGTTCTCACAACATGGATGCTCAAAGCAAAAGAAAAGGGAAGAAGTAGCGACATGTCCCAGAGAGAAAAAGGCACAGCAGGGCGGCATGTAGATAGTAGTCCTGAACAGCACAGCAAAAAAAGAGGATAGGCAAAGAGACATCAGGAGAACATTCAAAATATTAAGGGAGGTATGGTTAAACATAGGAGTAGAGAAAGTAGATATACATGAAGGCATAATGGTGAAAGCACTCTTGGATAGTGGTACAACAGGAATGTTTATGAACAAGAAAATGGCAGCAAAACATGGGTTTAGACTGCAGAAGTTAGAAAGACCAGTGGTAGTCAGAAATGTAGACGGAACGAACAATAGTGGAGGGGCTATTACACACCAAGTGGAAGTAAACATGTACTACAAGAGCCATATAGAAAGGATGAGGATGGATGTATATGATTTGGGAAAAACAGATGTGATATTGGGGATGCTATGGTTACAAGCCCACAACCCAGAAATCAATTGGGAAACAGAGGAGGTCAAGATGACGAGATACCTTCCATTATGTGGAAAGAACACAAAATTGGAAAAGGAGCAGAAAGTGAAGAAAGGAAAAAGGGTAGTCATACTAGAAGAAGAAAAGATGGTGAGGTGGGCAATGGAGGATAAAGAGGACTGGGGAAGGGATGAGGAGGTTGAAGCGGATCATAAGAAAATTGAGGAGATGGTTCCAAAGAGGTTCCTAAAATGGAGGAAGGTGTTTGGAAAGATGGAGTCAGAAAGGATGCCAACAAGGAAAATCTGGGATCATGCCATAGATCTCAAAGAAACATTTAAACCACGAAAGGGAAGAATTTATCCTTTATCCAAAAACGAAAGGGAAGAAGTTTAGAACTTTGTAAACGATCAACTGAGAAAGGGGTACATCAGACCATCTAAATCCTCTCAGATGTTACCAGTATTCTTTGTAGGCAAGAAGGATGGGAGTAAGAGGATGGTGATAGACTACCACAACCTAAATAACCAAATAGTAAAGAATAACTACCTACTTCCATTAATTACAGATTTAATTGACAATATGGGGAGTAAGCAAGTATTCACAAAAATGGATCTTCGGTAGGGGTTCAACAATATAAGAATCAAGAAAGGAGATGAGTGGAAAGGAGCGTTCATGATCCATGTGAGGTCCTTTGAACTGATAGTCATATTCTTTGGAATGATGAATTCACCAGCTACATTTCAAGCAATGATGAATGAAATTCTGAGAGACATGATTAATGAGGGAAAGGTAGCAGTATTTGTGGATGATGTACTAGTTGGGACAGAAACAGAGGAGGGACATGATAAGATAGTAGAGGAGGTCCTGAGGAGGTTAGAAGAGAATGACTTGTATGTCAAGCTAGAGAAGTGCACATGGAAAGTAAGGAAGATTGGATTCCTGGGTGTAGTCATAGGACCCAGCAGAATAGAGATGGAGAAAGAGAAAGTAGATAGGGTGCTGAGTTGGCCAAAGCCAAAGAACGTAAAAGATGTCAGGAAATTTTTAGGTCTCGCAAACTATTACAGGAGGTTTATTAAGGACTTTGCTCAAGTAGCCAGGCCAATGAACATGCTGACGAGGAAGAATGTGAAGTAGCAGTGGGGGGAGGAGCAACAGAAAGCATTTGACAAGCTCAAAAGGATCTTTACAACTAAGCCAGTACTAGCAGCACCAGACCTAGACAAAGAATTCAGGGTAGAAGCAGACACTTTAAACTATGCTACTGGGGGGGTATTATCAATGAAGGGTCCCAACGAGCTATGGAGACCGGTTGCCTTTATTTCTAAATCTCTGAGTAACACAGAAAGAAACTACAAGATTCATGACAAAGAAATGTTGGCAGTAGTCAGATGCCTGGAAGCATAGAGGCATTTCCTGGAAGGAACAACGACAAGGTTTGAGATATGGACAGATCATAAAAACCTCAAATACTTCATGAAGGCGCAAAAATTAAATAGAAGACAAGTGAGATGGGCATTATACCTATCAAGGTTCAATTTTACGCTAAAGCACATTCCAAGGAGTAAGATGGGAAAGGCAGATAGCTTGAGTAGAAGGCCAGATTGGGAGGTAGGAGTAGAAAGGGACAATGAGGACGAGATGCTAGTAAAACCTGAGTGGCTAGAAGTTAGGAGAACAGAAAGGGTAGAAATAATTGTGGAAGGAGTGGATCTATTGGAGAAAGTAAGGAAGTTGAAAGTAAAAGATAATGAAGTAGTCAAAGTAGTGGAAGAAATGAAACGAGCAGGAGTAAAGATGCTGAGAGATGAAGAGTGGAGGGAAGAAAACAGTATAATGTATAAGGAAGGAAAGGTATATGTACCCAAAGACAACATACTAAGAGCAGAAATAATTAGGCTATACCACAATATACCAGTGGGAGGACATGGAGGACAATAGAAGATGGTGGAGTTGGTCACCCAAAACTTCTGGTGGCCAAAAGTAACTAAGGAGGTAAAACAATATATAGAAGGATACGATTCTTGTTAGAGGAACAAAAACTGTATGGAATAGCTGGCAGGCAAATTAATGCCCAATTTGATACCTGAAAAACCTTGGACACATATATCAGCAGACTTTATCACCAAACTGCCAATAGCACAGGGATACAACTCAATCTTAGTAGTAGTAGACAGATTAATGAAAATGGTCTACTTCATCCCTACTACAGAGAAAACGTCGGCAGAAGGGCTAGCCAGGTTGTTTAGAGACAATGTGTGGAAGCTGCACAGGTTATCTGGGAGCATTGTCTCAGACAGAGGACCACAGTTTGCAGCAGGAATAATGCGGGAGTTGAATAGGATGTTGGGGATCGAGAGTAAGTTATCAATGGCATTCTACTCTCAAACTGACAGATAGATGGAGAGGGTTAATCAGGAACTGGAACAGTACTTAAGAATGTTTATCAACCACAGGCAGGAGCAGTGGCCTGACTGGTTAGGAATGGTAGAGTTTGCCTACAATAACAAAACGCACTCAAGTACTAAAGTGTTGCCCTTCAAGGCAAATTACAGACAAGATCCTAGAATGGGGTTTGAGATGAGAAGGAAGGGGAAATATGAAGGAGCAGAGAAATTTGTAATGAAAATAAAAGAGATCTAGGAGGAAGTAAAAGCAGCACTGGGAAAAGTACAAGAGAAGATGAAGAAATACGCAGATAAAAAGAGAAGAGAGGTTGATGATTATAAAGTAGAGGACTTAGTGATGTTGAGCACAAAGGATCTGAAATATCAGATGGTTGGAAGGAGGACAGAGAAGTTAACGGAGAGGTTTGTAGGCCCTTACAGGATAAAGAAAATCATATCATTGAATGCAGTAAAATTAGAACTACCTAGTATAGTAAAAATACACTCAGTAGTTAACATTAGCAGAATACAAAGATATATAGGGCAAGTAGAGGGGCAGAGAAAGGAGCAACTAGCTCCAGTAATAATCAGGAGAGAAGAGGAATAGGAGGTGGAAAGAATCCTGAATAAGTGGAGAATACGAGGAAAAGACAAGTACCTGGTATGATAGAAGGGATTCACAGCAGAATCAGATACCTGGGAAGGGAGGGAAAACTTAGGAAATGCAAGAGAGGTGATTGAAGAATATGAGAAGGAATATTAACGAGATATGGAGGATGTAAGGAAGCAAAAAAAAGAAGAAGGAATGTTTAAAAGAGGAGAATTGCTAGGACAGTTCATGGCAAGAAAGTTATTTGGATGGTCGGATAAAAGGTATGATGAAAAATACTGGGCAAGGTTAGAAAGAAACTGGAGACGATGGAAAGGAAAAAGGACAAGAGGGCGAAGAACCATGGAGACAATTAAGGAAGAAGAAGACAAATTAGGGATAAGAGAGTGGACAGAAGAAGATAACGAGGAAATGGACAATATGGTTGATCTGTACTATGAGTTATAGGGAAATCCTCAGGATAAGGAAACTTAAGAGGGGGATGGTATCATGATATGGCCAAAACGGCTAAGTTATTATTTATTTTCTTTTTCTTTTTCTTTTCTTTTTAAATCTGCAGACATGTGAAACAACTAAAAGGAGACGTGTGGGAGTTTATAAATAGAAGTAAACATGGGAGATGTATAAGTAGTGTACCACAATTAAATAAGAACTCTATTGAGTTCTCCTTGTCAACTTAGACTAGGAGGGTGATTAAGTCGCCTCAGGCTAAGTCACTACAATCTGAGCTATTAAAGATATCTAGAATTTGGGCCTTTACCTGATGAGGTCTTGGTATTGGTATAGATGGTGTTTTATGACAAAAGGAGGATGATCTTGGCTTCAATGTATATATTGTACCCCAATCTCCTATTACAGATAATTATTAATTTGGAGATGAAGAAATATCATTAAATATTGAACAAGAGTCCAAAGTTTAAGTTTAAGAAATATATAGGAGAAGAAGAGAAATATAAACAAAGAACAAAGAGACATTAATCTGTAGACTAGGTGGCTACTATATATTTATCCTATATATTTACCCTAGCTAGAATAGGAGAAGTGTCACAAACTTTATTTGGACCATAACTCCAGGAATACTTGACTGATTTCAACAATCTAAATGACCACCAAAAGCCCTTAAGAAGACCTTTCAAAAGGTACCAAAAATGTCTCAAGGCAATTAGTATTCACCAAGTTATCAGCAGATCAGTTGATGATCACTAAGTTACCAGACACTAAATCACTAATATCTTGGAAACCACTTGACATAATTGTTTGCTTCAGTGACCATCGTGAAGCTCTCTTCAATGTGCTTCTTTCAGCTATAAATAGAACCAGAGGCAATAAGATCCCATGGAGATACAAGGTCCTCAATGTTTGCATATAATATTGATCTTTATCTATAGATTATCATTTGTCCTTGAAAAGAACAAAGAATTGCCCTAAGATGGTTAGGTTATCTCTATTCTAGGAACAATAGCACTCCTATATATAGAACAATAGGTAGTGATTGTCACAAAAGAGTAACTACTAAATAATGACATAAAGGTATAACAAAATACCTGTTCAAAGAACTACATAAATAGCTGGACCCTTATTAGCAAGTAGCCTTACTAATGTTGCCCTTTTGGTGTAGTGGTAAACCATACAGTATATAACTACTGGTCCATAGTACAACTGTGACAGTTACTATCACAAATGGCCACTTACTGATTTGTGAGTTGATGATTTGATAATCAAAAGGCTTAAAAAAGTGAAGGTTAGACAGTAGCAAAAGATGTTGTTAAGTCTGAGGTTTATCCTCAGACATATAGTCCTTAAATACATGATTGTGGTGGTTTGTATACCAGAACAGCCTACTATACAACCACTGTCTATTGTTCTATATATAGGAGTGCTATTTTTCTTGAAATAGAGATAACCTAACTATCTTAGGGCAGTCCTTTGTTCTATTCAAGGACAGATGATAATCTATGAATAAAGATTAATATCATATACAAATATTGAGGATCTTGTATCTCCATGGGATCTTATTGCCTCTGGTTTTATTTATAGCTGAAAGAAGCGCATTGAAGAGAGCTTCACAATGGTCATTGAAGCAAATGATTATGTTAAGGGGTTCCTGAGATATTAGCAATTTAGTGTCTAGTGACTTGGTGATCACTGACTGATCTGCTGATAACTTGGTTGATACTAATCACTTTGAGACATTTTTGATACCATTTGAAAGGTCTTCTTAAGGGCTTTTAATGGCCATTTAGATTGTCAAAATTGGTCAAGTATTCCCAGAGTTATGGTCCAAATAAAGTTTGTGACAGTGATCATGTAGTAGGCTGTCCTGGAGCACAGACCACCACAATCATGTATTTAAGGACTGTATGTCTGAGGATAAACCTCAGACTTAACAACATCTTTTGCTGCTTGTCTAGTTTCACTTTTTTGAGCACTTTGATTATCAAATCAACCAATCACAAATCAGTAAGTGGCCATCTATAATACTGCTCCTTGATTTACATCTTGAAATATAAGTATATTCTCTTTCTGTTACTAGCTAGTACTTCTTCTCCATGATCTACACTATCTCAGAGTTATTCTATTAGCTAATTCCTACTCTGCTCCACATTTCTGACAATACCATATACTATTATATAGACTGTTGGAGGCAGGGAGCATAGCAACCTGCCAGACAACACAATGTCAACTCCACTCAGAATTGGTAGAGGGTTCAAGTTGGGCCAGAGGCCCAGATGAAAACCTTGTGTGGTGTATGTTTGAAGTCTGGTAACTGAATTTTTGGGCTTATGTAATTACTTTCTGCCATTTCTAGTTTAGCTTGTCCTGACATAATCACATGGACCAAGCATGACCTGCAATTGCACTGCATTCCTGTTTTTTTGCTCTCAGTATGCAGGCTCTCATTCGTGGATTGTCTAAGCTTCGAAATCCTCCACCTAGGAATGGTTCAGCTTTGCATTACTCGAAAAAATCTTCAACTGACCCACCTCGATCAGCCTCCTTTGGCTTCAGGACTGTGCCAGATGAAGCCAAGGAGAAGATGGTGCGGGAGATCTTCGACTCAGTTGCCTCAAAATATGATTGGATGAATGACATTGCGTCGGTGGGAGTCCACCGGCTATGGAGGAATGAATTTGTGGCTTCATTACAACCTGGCAGGCGGGGACCTCAGAAGTGCATAGACGTTGCTGGCGGAACCGCTGATATAGCAGTCCGTATTCTTGATTTCGCTCGGGAGAAGTATGCTTGTAGAGAAACAACTGTAGATATTGTGGACATCAATGGGCAGATGCTGAAAGAGGGATACAATAAGTTCACGAAGACCATATATCATAATAGTACGCTTTCCTTCCGCTCCCTGCCGCTAGGTATCTCAAGTAGCATCACAGCACCGCAAGTTTCCTTCACGGAAGGTGATGCGCAGCAACTATCAAAGGAACGATTCCCCAACAATACATACGACATTTACACAATTGCGTTTGGTATTCGCAACTGTACTTCCATATCTGCTGTCCTTGAAGAAGCCTATCGTGTGCTGAAACCTGGAGGAATTTTTGCTTGCCTAGAATTCAGTCGCGTGGACAACCTGGTCCTTGGCACGTAAGCCAATGTTCTGATTTTCAGAGTTTGGACGAGATTCAACATGAGGTTATTGTTAGCCTGTATGACAAGTACTCTTTTTCAGTGATCCCTCTTCTTGGAACGATCCTCACGGAGAATAGGGATTCGTACCAGTACTTGGTTGAGTCCATCAGAAGGTTTCCGCCACAGGCAGAGTTTGCTCAAATGATCCGGAATGCTGGTTTCATAAGTGGTAAGGACGTCGATGGAGCCGCTTGGGTTAATCTCTGGGGTGGGATTGCCTGTATTCACACCGGCGTTAAGATGTGATGAAGATGTTGTTATTCCTCAGCCTCATATTGTCTAGTATATTACGCATTGCTTTGACTACAAATCTGCATAGCTTTCCAAGCTACAATTGACTCTGTCCTAATTAGTAACTTGGGGTAAGATAGCTAACAATGATGTAAATTGGTAACTCTATCACAACTGAAGCTGGTAGTCATCAGACAAAGGAGTCTAGATCAGCTGTCATCTCGGTGGCTGTACAAGATCGATAGCAGGCTGGATGATGTTGAGGCCACACATAAACCAGGGCACTTGCTCAAGTGGCTGAGTACACCAGTACTGTGCATTGAATTTTCTTTCTCTATTCTTAGCTCATGCACATTAGTATAGAAATAGCCTTTCCATAGATGATCAAGATAACAACTTTCGTATGTATGTCAGTTCCTAAGCTCTTATCCTTAAACTAAGGGTAGACTACCCTTACCCTTGGCTTACTCCACCCCTTCGCTTAAGGGTAGACTTATAGTTACATAGTTGCTGAGAAAAATGACCACATCCTATCTGATACAGAAGGTGAACGCATGTAGGACAGCCTTCTGAAACAATTTATCTGTTCAGCATGTTGGAATCTAAGCATTGTGCAAGCATGTATAATACACATGATATGTTTCATTTTACAGATTCATGGGTTTTTGTATCATTTGCCTAGAGGTCAGTCCATCGTTGCTCAATTACTGCTCAAATGTCATAGCAATATCAACAAGACTTATTATGGCAACAACAGATGTATAAATAGGCTGAGTTTCATGTGCAGTGTTTCAGCACGATGAACTAGTCAGGATTCATATCTCTCTCTTGATGCAGTGCACAACAATGTGCACAGAAGCCAGAGTATAAATAGCTTGACTTGATGACACCGTATTAACTTGACGCGTTCTCCTATCATTTCTACCACCATGTCCCGCTCAAACCTTCCTATGCCTGCCTCAACGGCTGACCTCGCCACGACGTGGGCTTTTCTCGAAGAAGGCGTCAACCATATCATGACTCAACTCCAACTGGGAGTCTCTTTCTCAAAGGTCTGACGACCTCTTTGTCCTTGGATGCGAAACTTATGTGCTTGTGTATAGTATATGTCATTATACACTGTTGCATACAACTATTGTACATCATCCCGTATGAGTCACTCATCGCCAGAGGCTCACGGATCGCGCAGTATGTACCGATCTGTCTTACCTGTGTAGGGTGAGGGGTTGATGATCATCCCAGCTGGAGCAAACCTCATGGGTTCTGATCTGTATAACCATCTGATACGTTATTTCGCCGTACACCTCAAGTCTCTACGTGAGGTAAGGACAGGGATGGCTATGCTGCTCCGAGCGTCAGTGTTAACCTACTCCCCAGAAAACCGATGTACTACAAGATGAGACATTGCTCGAGTTCTATGCCGAAGAGTGGGATCGCTACACAACAGGGGCCAACTATATCAATCGTCTCTTTACATATCTCAATCGACACTGGGTGAGGCGCGAGCGAGACGAAGGCAGGAAGGGTATTTATCCTGTATATACTGTGCGTCGTGATCTACTCTTGCTGAGACGTCATTGATGATCATCACTTGTAGCTTGCGCTTGTCCAATGGAAGAATGACCTGTTTATTCCGATCCAGAACAAACAACACAAACTTGCCGGTGCCATTCTGCGGCTGATTGAATTGCAACGAAACGGAGAGGTGATCAATCAGGGTCTCGTGAAGAAAGTCGTCGACTCCTTTGTATCTCTTGGGCTTGATGACACAGACACAAACAAAGCGTGCTTAGATGTCTATAGGGACCACTTTGAACTTCCCTTCATCGAGACCACAGAAAAATATTACAAGCATGAGTCCGAGACCTTCCTTGCCGCGAACACCGTATCGGACTACTTGAAAAGAGCAGAGGAACGGTTAAGAGAGGAGGAAGATCGTGTCGATCGCTATCTCAATACTCAAACACGGAAGCCTCTGGTCTCGAAGTGTGAACATGTTCTCATCCGAGAACACTCGGATTTAATGTGGGAAAACTTCCAGTCACTTCTAGATTTCGACAAAGATGAGGATCTTCAGCGAATGTATTCACTACTTTCCCGAATACCAGAGGGCTTGGAGCCCCTCCGAAAGAAGTTCGAAACCCACGTGAAAAAGGCAGGAATTGGCGCCGTCTCGAAACTCGTTGAAGAGACAGGAAATAATGTCGATTTACTTGACCCCAAGGCTTATGTCGATGCTCTGCTAGAAGTGCACTACAAAAACACTGAGACAATCAATCGGAGTTTCCGGGGCGAGGCAGGTTTTCTCGCAAGCTTGGACAAAGCATGTCGCGAATTTGTCAACAAGAATCCAGCTACAGGCACTTCTTCGTCAAAATCTCCCGAGCTTTTGGCTAAACATACAGATCTTCTGCTTCGAAAGAACAACAAAGTTGCGGAAGAGATGGACCTCGAAGACGCTTTGAATCGCGTGGTTTGTATCTTCCTCTATGTAAGCTCGCAAGGAATCAGTTCTGATGACCACATACCAGATGATATTGTTCAAGTACATCGAAGATAAGGATGTTTTCCAGTCCTTCTATACAACCCGTTTGTCAAAGCGTCTAATCCATGGGGTTTCTGCGTCCGATGAGAGTGAAGCGAGCATGATATCCAAACTGAAAGAGGCGTGTGGTTTTGAATATACGAACAAGTTACAACGAATGTTTACAGGCAGGTCCAATTCACGTGTGACCTGTAATGCGCACTGAGACAGTTTCTAGATATGAGCCTGAGTAAAGACTTGACCGATCAATTCAAGGACCGCATGCAGGCAAGCCATCCCGACGACTCTGGCGACATCAGCTTCAGTATCATGGTCCTCGGCACTAATTTCTGGCCGCTAAATCCTCCTGGACATGAATTCATCATCCCAACTGAACTACAGCAAACATACGATCGTTTCCAGCGCTATTACCAGTCAAAACACTCTGGGAGAAAACTGACATGGCTTTGGAACTACTCTAAAAACGAACTCCGGACGAACTATTTGAATCAGAAATATATTCTCATGACCAGCTCGTATCAGACTGCCATTCTCATGCAATACAACACCCAAGATACACTGTCGTTATCGGAGTTGAAGACTGCAACCTCGATTCCTCAGGAAATGTTGATACAAATATTGGCGCTTCTCGTCAAAGCGAAAATTCTCGTCAATGAAGAGCCAGAGCAGTATGATCTCAATCCAGGTCTTTTCTCGTCGAATCCTTTCTGAAAGACGCTCATTTTTCTAATTTTTTTCTACTTAGGCTTTAAATCCAAGAAGATTCGTGTGAATTTGAATCTTCCGATCAAGTCTGAAACCAAGGCGGAGACGACTGAGGTTTTGAAACTAGTGGATGAAGATCGTAAATATGTTAGTCAAGCGACTATCGTTCGGTGTGTGTTCTGAAGCGTGTTGTCGTTTGGCTGTTGTTCCTGAAAAAACGTTTCTTTTTTTGGATAGAATCATGAAAGCTCGTAAGACGATGAAGAATCAAGCGCTTATTCAAGAAGTTATCACACAGCTTTCGCCCAAATTTACTCCCAGAATACCTGACATCAAAAAGGTGGAGTAAAATTGGGTGTTCTGGTTCCACAGATTCTTACCGCATAATTTTTTCTTTCTTTCTTTACAGGCCATTGAGACCTTGATGGAAAAAGAATATATAGAGCGCGTCCACAATACACGAGATACATTCGCATATGTGGCATGATAACATGTTTTTTTTTTCTAAAAGTTGTATCATTAGCTCACACATGTTGTGAAGATTAGTTGTTGTAGTATTTCATGTTTGAGATGGACAGCGTACTGACACCGGTTTAGATTTGGGTTGTATTCTACTGGGACTCGCCCTCCTTTCTTTTCTTTTTCTCTTTAAGTACTAAAATAAATAATTTTGGTTCTGCGGCTTCGAACCTTCTTCTTGTGAGATAATCCGGGTAATGAATAACCGAAGTGAAAAAGTCAGTTGGAGTTGCTTCTTGTCGTGTGAGCTTGGGTGTTGAAGGAACACCAAGTTTGGGTGTATGGGAGAGGAAGAGAGAGAGGGAGGTCTTGCTTTTTTTACTCTATCTTGAGTTTGGCGAAGGGAGAGAGAGATGATAATGAGAGAAAAAAAGGTTGAATTTGATAATGTGGGACGATCCCTTGTTGGAAAGTTTATGAAAAAGCGTATTGGCTCTTGCATGAAACCCGAGTCATTTTACCTAGCAGAAAAGCAACTCAGAAGCTCAATATGACCATTTGTTGTTGAACCTGGATTAAAAATCGAAGTTTGATTTGTTTCTGAGTACATGAGTTCATGTCATGACATCCTCTTTTCTTGGAGAGAGAGAGAGAGAGAGCGAGGTCGATAGTTGGACAGGCGATCGGATCGAGAGGAAAAAGCACAAAGATACGGCTTTTAGAATTTCATTTCATGAAATTGGTACCAAGT
>Ga0154001_1000562_pt1 | contig 11896 bp, 8 predicted proteins | sample TSNJ085MetaG_FD_104699 | JGI IMG/M metagenome (GOLD analysis project Ga0154001, IMG submission 104699) | Attine ant fungus gardens microbial communities from New Jersey, USA - TSNJ085 MetaG | ecosystem: Host-associated > Fungi > Mycelium > Unclassified | place: USA: New Jersey, Wharton State...
ACCGCGAGCGCGGCCAGCTCCCACAGGTCGAGCCGCATCAGCGCCATCGCGAGAAAGAGCGCAAGGCTCACATTGCCGACGAGCGCGACCGCATGCTGGTCGAGCCGCACGCGCACGAGCGAAAGCACGTTGTTGAGGATCACGCCGACAAACAGCACGCACACAAAGGTCGGCAATTCGAATACGGTTCCCGCGAGCCAGTCGCCCAACGCTTCGCCGCCCGCGAGGCAGAGGGAAATCAGCGTGAGAGTCGTGATGAGCGCCGCGGGCGTGGTCGGCTGCTCGGCTTTCGGCGCTTCGAAAACCAGTGTGTCGTCATCGTGATTCTCGATGTGCCGCATATCGGCACCACCGATCTTGCGCATCAGCAGACGCGCGATCGGACCTCCGAGCACACCGCCCATCACGAGCCCGAACGTCGCGCAGCCGATGGCGATTTCGGTCGCCGACTGTAGCCCATGATGTTCGCTGAAGACCTGACTCCACGCCGCGCCCGTACCGTGGCCGCCCGACATCGTGACCGAGCCGCCGAGAATGCCGTACAGCGGATCGACGCCGAGCGCGAACGCCAGCAGAATCCCGATGACGTTCTGCAGGATCAACAGCCCGCTCACGAGCGCGAGAAAGCGGATCAGTACCGGACCGCCCGCCTTGAGGTTCGAGATGTGCGCATTGAGGCCGATCGTCGAAAAGAACGCGAGCATGAGCGGCGCCTGCAACGTGGAGTCGAACCGGACCTCGACGTGCGTCGCGACGCGGATCAACAGCACGCATACGGCAACGACGAGCCCGCCCGCCACCGGCGCCGGAATCGAATAGGTACGCAGCACGCCGATCCACTGAATGAGCTTTTCTCCGAGCAGCAGCACGAGCGACGTCGCGACCAGCGTTGCGTATACGCCGATAGTCATGAGTAGCCTCCCGGCCGGAGCGCGATCAACTGCCATCTTAGTCAATCCGTCCGCGCAAAGTATGATTTTCCCTGGCCCGATGCCATCCGCACATGACATCGCGTCACTGCCGGGCGTCGAAGTCTGCTACGCTGCGCCCTTCACCACCCTTGCTCTCAATCGATGGAAACCCCTTTCAACGATCGCGGCGTGTCCGTGACGCGCAATGCGCTCTCGTCAGCCGGCCAGGTCTTTCCGCTGCGCGACATCGTCGGCGTGCAGGTCGTCACCGTACGCAAGAACAGGGTCGTGCCGCTCGCGATCTCGATCGTCGGCGTGATCGGCGCGATTGCCGGCGTCATCCTGCACTCGGCGGCGGGCCTCGTGTGCGGGATCATGCTCGCGGTGGTCGGCTGGCTCACCTGGGCGACCCAGGACGTCACGCATCGGCTCATCGTGCAAACGGCCAATGGCGAGCGCGAGGCACTGATGAGCACCGACCGCGAATTCGTCGAGCGCGTGAATGTGGCCGTGCAACAGGCAAAATCGACGGCCGCGAGCGCGGCACAGGCGTAAAGCCGGGTCTGCCTGCGTTGACATGAGCGTAACGTCAGTGGTCAATGCGCGACCGGCAGTAAGAAAAGCCGTGCGCGGCTCCCCGAGCCGGCACGGCTTTTCATTCGCTTGGCGAACCCGAGATTGAACGTGCCGATTGAACACGCTCATCGAACACGTTTAGCGAACCCTCACCCCGAACCCGACGGCTACGGCACCACGCCGCCGCTCACTCGATATCGAGCGGATTCACGCGCCAGATATTGCGTGCGTATTCGCCAATCGTGCGGTCCGACGAGAACTGCCCCATTCCCGCGATGTTCTCGATCGCGCTTTCGGTCCATGCGCGCCGGTCGAGAAAACGCGCATCCACTTCGTCCTGCGCCTTCGCGAACGCGGCGAAATCGGCCAGCACCATGTAGTGATCGCCCCAATCGACGAGCGTGTGGAAAATCTCGGAGAAGCGCAACGGATCGTCCGGCGAGAAGAAGCCCGAACGAATCTGATCGAGCGCGATGCGCAGTTCTTCGTTCTCCTCGTAAATCTGCCGGGGGCGGTAGCCGCTTGCGCGCAGATGGTCCACCTCGTCCGCGGTATGGCCGAAGATGAAGATGTTCTCGCGGCCCACCGCGTCGCAGATCTCGATGTTCGCGCCGTCCATCGTGCCGATCGTCAGCGCGCCGTTGAGCGCGAGCTTCATGTTGCCGGTGCCCGACGCCTCGGTGCCGGCCGTCGAAATCTGCTCCGACAGATCGGCCGCCGGAATAATCAGCTCGGCCACGCTCACGCCGTAGTTCGGCACGAACACGACCTTCAGCCGATCGCCGATCAGCGGATCGTGATTGACCTTCTGGCTCACGTCGCCGATCAGCTTGATGATCGTCTTCGCCATCCGGTAGGCGGACGCGGCCTTGCCCGCGAACAGCACGACGCGCGGCACCCAGTCGCGTTCGGGATTCTCGCGAATCCGGTTGTAGCGCACGATCACGTGCAGCACGTTCAGCAACTGCCGTTTGTATTCGTGAATGCGCTTGACCTGCAGATCGAACAGCGCATCGGGATCGAACGCCAGCTTCGTGTGATGCGCGAGCCGCTGCACGAGCCGCAATTTGTTCTGCCGCTTCGCCTCGCGGAAAGCCTCGATGAATTCCTCGTCCTTGCGCAGATTGCGCAGCTGTTCGAGTTCGAACAGATTGCTGCGCCAGTGCGTGCCGATGCGCGCGTCGATCAGCGAGGCCATCGACGGGCTCGCCTGCGCGAGCCAGCGGCGCGGCGTGATGCCGTTGGTCACGTTCGTGAAGCGGTCCGGATAGACGCGCGCGAAATCGGCAAAGATATTGCGCGTCATCAGTTGCGAATGCAGCTTCGAAACGCCGTTCACCTTGTGACTCGCGACGATCGCCAGATATGCCATGCGCACGCGCCGCTGCCCGTATTCGTCGACGAGCGAAATGCGGCGGATCATGTCGCCATCGTGGCCCGACTGCTCGCTGACGTGCTTCAAGAACTGCGCGTTGATCTCGAAGATGATTTCGAGGTGCCGCGGCAATAGCCGCGCCAACATTTCGACATCCCAGGTTTCGAGCGCCTCGGGCATCAGCGTGTGATTCGTGTACGAGAAGATTCGCGTGACGTGTTGCCACGCCTTGTCCCACGGCAGATGATGCACGTCGACGAGCAGACGCATCAGCTCGGGAATCGCCAGCACCGGGTGCGTGTCGTTCAGATGCACCGCGACTTTCTCGGAGAAGCGCCCGAACGTGCTGTGGGTGCGCTGATAGCGGCGGATCAGGTCCTGCATCGTCGCCGAGACGAAAAAGTACTCCTGGCGCAGCCGCAATTCGCGGCCAGCCTGCGTCGAGTCGTCCGGATAGAGCAGCCGCGAAACGTTCTCCGACATGTTCTTCGTGTCGACCGCGTTGCGATAGTCGCCGCGATTGAACGCATCGAGGTCCAGTTCCTCGGTCGCGCGCGCGGACCACAGTCGCAGCGTGTTGGTCGCGTCGGTCGCGTAGCCGGGAATCACGGTGTCGTAGGCGGTCGCGTTCACATGCTCGGTGTCGATCCACTCGACCCGGTCGCCGTGCTGCACGGTACGGCCGCCGAAATGCACCATGTACTTGATCTCGGGACGCGGAAATTCCCACGGGTTGCCGGCGCGCAGCCAGTAATCGGGCGCCTCGACCTGCTCGCCGTTGACGATCTGCTGGCGGAACATGCCGTACTCGTAGCGAATGCCGTAGCCGAAGCCCGGAATGCCGAGCGTCGCCATCGAATCGAGAAAGCACGCGGCCAGCCGGCCGAGACCGCCGTTGCCGAGCGCCGCGTCGGGTTCGATCCCGGTCAGCATCTCCATGTCGACGCCGAGGCTCGCGAGCGCTTCCTTCATCGGGTCGTGAATGCCGAGCGCGAGCAGCGCGTTGGTAAAGGTTCTGCCGATCAGAAACTCCATCGACAGGTAGTAGACCCGCTTCACGTCCTGCTCGTATTGCAGGCGCGTGGTTTTCATCCAGCGCGCGACGAGCCGGTCGCGCACGGCCAGTGCGGCTGCATGCAGCCAGTCATGGGGGTGCGCGGTGACGGCATCCTTGCCGACGCCGTACATCATGCGATTGGAAATTGAGCGCCGTAGCGCGTCGACGGTACTGTTGAGCTGGTCGAATTCCAGATCGACGGCTGTCATCGAAGCCTCCGGGAAAGTCGACATGGCATACGCGAACCGCACGGTCGACGGACGGGAGGCGCGTGCCTGTCAGGCGGATTAAGAAAACAGAGTAGGACATTTTACGGCTCGCGCACACCGGCTCGCGCGAGCGGGCTCTGTCGCACATGCCGTGCCTGGCGCGCGCGGCGAAAGCCCCAAGTCTTCCCGAGCCATCCGCTTCGATTATTTTTTCGGTACGTGACCGGAGCGTGACGCCTCGATGCATCGGCGTAAATGCATGTCGGCGTGAATGGATGCGAACCGGCGGAATCGGCAGATCGGCTCGATGCATGGTCGAATCGGCGGGTTTGCATGCGAAACGGATGGATCGCGAGATACAACTGGACTAAGCCAACGCGAAGGTATCGTCAATGTGAAGATATCGCAGCAGATTGACCGTTAGTTGCGTTAAAAAATAAAGACGATGGATGACCCTCAGCCAATCGTCACCCCTCTTCCCCCCCTTCTCCCTGCCCGCGTCCCTGCACGATTTCCACGTCTCTGCAACAATCGCGACATTGCGCCGCGCCAACCGCCTCGCCACAGCGGCGAACCGGACCGCGCGCGCCTCATTCCCACGCAACCCCGCCGCCCGTGCCGCGTCGTCCGACCGGCCGCCGCATCGGCATGCATAACCCGACGAGCCGCGCCTTGTCCGATAAGCTCAGCAACCCCATCAGCGCCGCCGCGCCCACCTTTCCGGCGGACGGCCCGATGTCCGCCGCCAACCGCCGCGCGATGGCCGCGATCATGCTCGCCGTCGCGCTCGCCACGATCGACACCGCCATCGCCAACACCGCCTTGCCCGCGATCGCCGCCGATCTGCACGCGGCGCCCGCGGCATCGGTATGGATCATCAACGCCTATCAGCTCGCGATGGTCGCGACGCTGCTGCCGCTCGCCGCGCTCGGCGACATCGTCGGACACCGGCGCATTTATATCAGCGGCATTGCGCTGTTCACGCTCAGTTCGCTCGGCTGCGCGATGGCGCCGACCCTGCCGCTGCTCGCCGCCGCGCGCATCGTGCAGGGCCTCGGCGCGAGCGCGATCATGAGCGTGAACACCGCGCTGATCCGCTATCTGTACCCGCCGCACCGGCTCGGGCGCGGCCTCGGCACCAATGCGCTGATCGTCGGCGTGTCGTTCGCGGTCGGGCCGACGGTGGCCTCGCTGATCCTCTCCGTGGCGACGTGGCCGTGGCTGTTCGCGGTCAACGTGCCGCTCGGCGTGCTCGCGCTGAGCTTTGCACTACCGGCGCTGCCGCATACCGCGCAGGGCCGACATCAGCTCGATCCGGTCGCGGCGCTGCTCAACGTCGTCACGTTCGCCGCGCTGATCTTCGCGCTCGGCGAGGCGGCGCAGCGCGCCTCGCTGCAGATCGTGCTCGGTGCGGCGGCGCTCGCCGTCGTGTTCGGGCTGCTGCTGATTCGCCGCGAAGCGGGTCATCCCGCGCCGATGCTGCCCGTCGATCTGTTCAGACGGCCGGTGTTCGCGCTGTCGGCGGTCACGGCGGTGTGCTCGTTCGCGGCGCAAGGGCTCGCGTTCGTGTCGCTGCCGTTCTATTTCGAAGACGTACTGCTGCGCAGCCAGGTCGAAACCGGCTTTCTGATGACGCCATGGCCCGTGGTGGTCGCGCTGGCCGCGCCGCTCGCGGGCGGCCTGTCGGACCACTATCCGCCGGGGCTGCTCGGCGCGATCGGGCTTGCGGTGCTGTCGGCGGGAATGGCGTCGCTCGCGCTCCTGCCCGCGCATCCGCACATACTCGACATCGGCATCCGCATGGCGATTTGCGGCGCGGGCTTCGGCTTCTTCCAGTCTCCGAATCTGAAGGCGCTGATGGCAAGCGCGCCGCCGGAGCGCAGCGGCGGCGCGAGCGGCATCGTCGCGACGGCGCGGCTGCTCGGGCAGGCCACCGGTGCGGCATTGGTCGCGCTGTGTTTCGGAATTTCGGGACGGCAGCACGGGCCGACGCTCGCGCTCGCCACCGGCGCGTTCTTTGCCGGCGCGGCGAGTCTCGCAAGCGGCTTGCGGCTGCTTGCGCCATCGCATCGCGCGGGCACGCAGGCGGCGGCGAAAGCGAAGTAAGGCCGTGGGCGGCGCGGGCTTGAAGCCGCGCGCCGATCAGCGCGCCGCGAAATACCCCTTCACCGCGGCGATAAACGTATCGATATCGGCGCGCGACACATCCCGGTGCGTGACGAAGCGCGACGCGTACAGCATCTGCGTGAGGATGCCGCGCGCCTTAAGCCACGCTTCGAGCGGCGCGCAATGCGCTTGCGGGAACTGCGCGAACACCATGTTCGTCGCGACCGACTGCAGCGTTACCTGTTCGATCGCTTCCAGCCCTGCGGCCAGATGCGCGGCGTTGGCGTGGTCGTCGGCGAGACGCTCGACGTTGTGTTCGAGCGCGTACAGGCAGGCCGCCGCGAGCACGCCCGACTGGCGCATGCCGCCGCCGAGCACCTTGCGCCAGCGGTGCGCGAGATCGATCAGCGCGCGGCTGCCGACCAGCACCGAGCCGACCGGCGCGCCGAGCCCCTTCGAAAAGCAGATCGACACGGAATCGAACGGCTCGCACAGCGCCGCGAGCGGCTTGCACGACGCGACCGCCGCGTTGCATACGCGCGCGCCGTCGAGGTGCGTCGACAGACCGTGCCGGCGCGCGAGCTGCGTCGCCTCGGTCACGTAGCCGGCCGGCAGCACCTTGCCGCCGATCGTGTTCTCCAGCGCGAGCAGGCGCGTGCGCGCGAAGTGATCGTCGATCGGCTTGATCGCGGCGGCGATCCGCTCGAGCGGGATCGAGCCGTCGGCGGCATTGTCGAGCGGCTGCGGCTGGATGCTGCCGAGCACCGCCGCGCCGCCGCCTTCGTATTGGTAGGTGTGCGCCTGCTGGCCGACGAGGTATTCGTCGCCGCGGCCGCAGTGCGCCATCAACGCGGCGAGGTTGCTTTGCGTGCCGCTCGGGAAGAACAGGCCCGCTTCCTTGCCGGCGCGCTCGGCAAGCGTCGCCTGCAGACGCAGCACGGTGGGGTCGTCGCCCCAGACGTCGTCGCCGACTTCGGCCGCCGACATCGCCGCGAGCATCGGCGGAGTCGGACGGGTGACGGTATCGCTGCGCAAATCGATCATAGTGTGTCCCTGTGCGTCCATTGAATGCGGCCTGCGGTGCCGCCCTACTTCGGCAACCACGCGAGCGGATCGACCGGCTGGCCGTTCTGGCGCACCTCGAACTGGATCGACGCGACGCCGCGGCTATCGACGCCGACCTGGCCGATCGTCTGCCCTTGCGCGACCGCGTCGCCTTCCTTGACGAACAGCTGGCTGTTCTGGCCGTACGCGGTAATCAACGAATCGTCGTGCTTGATGATGATGAGCGGGCCATACGCCTCGATGCCGGTGCCGGCGTAGACCACCCGGCCGGTCGCGGCGGCCTTGACCGGATCGCCGGGACGCCCGCCGATCACGATGCCGTTGGACTTGCCCGCCGAGAACGTCTTGAGAATCGGCCCGCGCAACGGCCATTGCAGCACGCCCTGCTGCGGCGCGGCCGACATGCCCGGCGCGGTGGGCAGCGCGCCCGGCGCCGCCGGCGTCACGGCAACAGGCGGCGTCACCACGCTGCCGGACGCCATCGGCGGAGACACGCGCAGCACCTGCCCCGGCACGACCTGCGCATTGACCACGAGACCGTTCCACGCCGCGACATCCTGTAGCCTGTGGCCATAGGCCGAGGCGATGCCGGCGAGCGTGTCGCCCGGGTTGACGCGATAGAAGCCGGCGGGCACCGGGACCGTGGAGAGGCTCGTCGCATTGGGCGGCGTGCTGCTGTAGAACGGCGTGCTGTCCCACGGCATCGTCGTACAGCCTGCGACCATCGCGCCAAGCGCCGCCGCCGTCAGCAGACGAACCCCCGTCAGTTGCCATTGTCCTGTCATGTGATTTTCCTCGACTTGTTCTCAATCGGATTCAATCGACGCCCGAGCATGTGCCGTGCCGCCGCCGTTCGCGGTCCGCCATGTTCCGCCGTTGCCGGCGCGCCGATGCGCGCCACGGTGACGCGCCGCGGTAAAGCTCCCGCTACGGATCGGATGCTCTTCAGCGTCGACGAGCAGTTGGAAAGCGCGAAAAAACCGCGGCTCGTGGACCTGAGCCTCTGGCGACAACGCTCGCGCGGCTGGCCCTATTATAGGTCTGATGGCCCGCGAGCCTTCTTCAGCAAGGCACGCCGGCCGATTCGTCCGATTGGCGAGACCGCCAGGGCGTCGCCTATACTCAGTCAAGCCGCGCGCAGCACGCCTCGCGACAATGCGACAACGTCTGGTTTCTGGGAGGAATCGAGGATGAACAAAGCCACCTTTCTGGCCGTGCAACTCAACGTCGACGATATCGCGGCGTCCCCTGGCCTCGTCGAATTGCTGAACACGCATCTCGTCTTCGCCGCCGACGTGGCCGAAGCCGCCGATGCGCTCGTGCAGCTGGCGAGCATCGCGGGGCTGTCGAGCGGCATCGAGGCGAGCGTCGAGATTCCCGCGCTGGCAGTCGAGCGACTGCGCGAAGCGCTCGACAATCTGAGCGGCTACGACGAATCCTGGCTTCTGGCGCTGGAACCGAGCCGCGCGCTCTTCGACGAAATCGGCCGGCGGCATCGCACGCTGCATTGATACGGATCGCATGGCGAATGTGCCGTAAACGACAAAACGCCACCCGAACCAGCCGGATGGCGTTTTTTCTTGCCCGCCGCCTTCGCACTGTTTCGCGAGACGGCGTCTGCTTCGTTACTTCTACTTCTACCGCAAACTTCTGCTGCAACCTCTACTTCAAACTTCAGTGCAACCCGTAGCGGCGCCTGGCTGGCAAATTAGTTGCCGAAGTACACCGAGTTACGGTCGACCTGGAACGGGGTCACTGCGTGTCCGGCTTGCGAGGTACCGGCAGCCGGGGCGCCGTAGCCGCTCGTGTTCGCGGTGTTGGCCGCGACGGCCGTACCGTTTTGCGCCGCGACGCGCGCTTGCGCAGCCTGGATGTTCTCCGGATAGTTCGCGTAGTCGCCGACCGGGCTGTAGCCGGCCTTTTCGAGTTGCACCAGTTCAGCGCGAACCTGAGCGCGGGTCACCGGCTGGCTGGCTTGAGCAAACGAAGCAACCGGAGCAACGAGGGCGGCGGCGATAGCAACTGCGGAAATCAGGGTCTTCATGATTAACCTCCAAATGACTTGTTTGTGATGCGCTTCGGGGGTTTTCTGTTTCTCCCTCAGCGCTTGGAAGCAAGTTTAGGAGGGTCACGATCTAGGGTAAACCCTTAAAACAAGGAAACTCCATTTCGACTTTTGCAACAATCCGCACAAATTGCCGGCCGAGAACCTAATGTGCCGATAGTTTTTAGTAATAATTTTGTCAGCCACCCACGCATTCAAACAAAAAAAGCCCGGCGGTGCCTTCGGTAAGGCGCACGCCGGGCCATCATTCAAACGCCCGGGGAAACGCTCAGGCCCACTGTGCGTGGAAGCTGCCCGGCTTGTCGACGCGCTCGAACGTATGCGCGCCGAAGAAATCGCGCTGCGCCTGCACGAGGTTCGCGGGCAGACGCTCGGAGCGGTAGGCGTCGAAATACGCGATTGCCGAGGCGAACGCCGGCACCGGCACGCCCGCGTTGACCGCGGCCACCACGACTTCGCGCAGCGCCGCCTGGTAGTGCTTCGCGATGTCGCGGAAGTACGGGTCGAGCAGCAGGTTTGCGAGCGCCTTGTCGTTCGCATAGGCGTCGGTGATCTTCTGCAGGAAGCGCGCGCGGATGATGCAGCCGGCGCGGAAAATCTTCGCGATTTCGCCGTAGTCGAGGTCCCACTTGTACTCTTCCGAGGCCGCGCGCAATTGCGCAAAGCCCTGCGCGTACGAAATCACCTTGCTGAAATAGAGCGCGCGGCGCACCGATTCGACGAACGTCTCCTTCGCGGCGTCGAGCGGCTTCGCGGCCGGCCCTTCGAGCACCTTGCTCGCGGCCACGCGCTGCGTCTTCAGCGACGACAGCACGCGTGCGAACACCGCCTCGGTGATGAGCGGCAGCGGCGCGCCGAGGTCGAGCGCATTCTGGCTGGTCCACTTGCCGGTGCCCTTCTGCGCGGCACGGTCGAGAATCACGTCGACGAGGTCCTTGCCGGTTTCGTCGTCCTTCTTGCCGAAGATCTTCGAGGTGATCTCGATCAGGTAGCTGTCGAGCTCGCCCTGGTTCCACTCGGTGTAGACCTTGCCGAGTTCCTCGTTCGACAGGCCGACCACCTGCTTCAACACCGCATAGCTCTCGGCGATCAGCTGCATGTCGCCGTATTCGATGCCGTTGTGCACCATCTTCACGAAGTGGCCCGCGCCGTCGGGACCCATGTAGGCGACGCACGGCTCGCCGTCCGGCGCCTTCGCGGCGATTTCGGTGAGGATCGGCGCGACCAGGTCGTAGGCGTCGCGCTGCCCGCCCGGCATGATCGACGGACCTTTCAGCGCGCCTTCCTCGCCGCCCGACACGCCGGTACCGATGAAGTGCAGGCCCGCCTTCGCGAGTTCCTGGTTGCGGCGGATCGTGTCGGTGAAATGCGTATTGCCGCCGTCGATCAGGATGTCGCCCTGGTCAAGCAGCGGCTTGAGTTGCGCGATGGTCGCGTCGGTCGGCTCGCCGGCCTTGACCATCAGCAGAATGCGGCGCGGCTTTTCGAGCGAGTCGACGAACTCTTCCAGCGTGAAAGCCGGCACCAGTTTGCGGTCCGGATATTCGGCGATGAGTTCGTCGGTTTTCTCGCGGCTACGGTTGTAGACCGACACCGCGTGGCCGCGGCTTTCGATGTTGAGCGCCAGATTGCGGCCCATGACCGCCAGCCCTACCACGCCGATTGCCTGTTTGCCCATGTTGAATTCTCCAGAGTCCAAAAAATGTCGTGTCGCCGCGCGGCAGGAACACCGGGCGCGGCGTCGAGGGTGAAAGGATAAAAGAAATGCGCGCCGGCCGCTTGGCGGCAGGCACCGGGACGCGGGCCGCGGGCGGCGGGTTCAGGTCGCCGCGTCCGCCTTGCCACGCCCCGCCGGCTTCCTGAACACGAGGCTGAAGTTGTTCGCCGGCATCGCGATCGGTTCGTCGCACGCGAGGCCCAGCGCGGCGCCCAGGGCCACGACCGCTGCCATGTCGCGCACGCCCCATTCGAGGTTGCGGCTCTTCAGCCACTGATCGAACGCCTCGTTGCTCGGCGCCGTATGCGCGCCGCCGCGTTTGTACGGACCGTACAGATACAGCACGCCGCCCTCGGCGAGGCGGCGGCTCGCGCCCACGAATAGCGCCTGCGTCGCGCTCCACGGCGCGATGTGAATCATGTTGATGCAAACCACCGCGTCGAGCGTCTCGACGCCCCAGTCCGGCCGATGGACGTCGAGCGCGAGCGGCGCGCGCAGGTTCGGCAGCCCGGCATGTGCGCTCCATGCGGCAATCGACGCGCGCGCTTCGGGGTCGGCATCGCTCGGCTGCCAGTCGAGTCCGGGCAGCGCGCCGGCGAAGAGAACCGCATGCTCGCCGGTGCCGCTCGCGATTTCGAGCACGCGGCCGGTGGCCGGCAGCGCCTCGCGCAGCACGGCGAGGATCGGTGCGCCGTTGCGTTCGGCGGATGGCGAGTGTTGCCGGGCGTCTGTCATGGTGAGGCGTGCGAGAGGTTCGTTCGGGTTAAGGCTTCGGGCTTCGGGCTTCGGGCTTCGGGCTTCGGGCTTCGGGCTTC
>Ga0154001_1000565_pt1 | contig 11858 bp, 10 predicted proteins | sample TSNJ085MetaG_FD_104699 | JGI IMG/M metagenome (GOLD analysis project Ga0154001, IMG submission 104699) | Attine ant fungus gardens microbial communities from New Jersey, USA - TSNJ085 MetaG | ecosystem: Host-associated > Fungi > Mycelium > Unclassified | place: USA: New Jersey, Wharton State...
ATCAAGTTGAGAAAGGAAATTCGAAATGGCGCAGAAGAACAGTGATCCCATCGTTGAGTTGCCGGCTGCACAGGCGTTGATCGAGGCGGTGGGTATCGAGCAACTGGCCGACGTGCTGAAGGCGGCGGGTTACCGGGTGAGCATGGCGGAGCAGGGCGGCACGGTGCAACTGATGAGCGCGAGCCAGGGGATGGGCTTCGCGGTGCGCTTCGGCAATGCGGCGACGCAGAGCGGTTCGCCGGCCACGGGCGTCCCGGTGCGCTATCTGGACTACACGTTCAGTTGCCTGTTGCAGGTGCAGGGCGACCTGCCGGAGGAACTGGTGGCGGGCTGGAACCGCTCCAAACGGTTTGCGCGTCTCGCCAGTCACGGGCCTTTCCTTGCACTGGAGATGGATATCGTCGTCGCCGGCGTGTCCGAGCGCTATCTGCGCGCGACGATCGAATTGTGGGACCGTCTGCTGCAGGAGTTCCTGCTGCATCTGCGCAACCGTCCGGCGATGGCGGCAACGGCCGCCGAAGGCGCGGCAATGGCCGCCGCGCAGGCCGGGCACGCGAAAGCGGTCGGCCAATGATCGACGGCTTGTGCTCGACGGCGCCATGCCGACCGGTTCGAGGCGGGCGGCAGCCGGTTTTTTTCGGGCGCGCGGGATGGCGCTCATGAACAGCAGTCAGGCAGGAACAGGAGAAATCATGAAGACATGGGTCATTGCGATCGCAGGTATTCTGTCGTGCGCGCCGATCGCCGCGTTCTCGCAGGACGACGTCATTGCGCATGCGGCTCAGTCATCGGTGACGCAGTCGGACGTCGAGGCCCTGCTGAAGGGCGTGGATGCCCACACGCGACAGACCGTGACTCCCGCCGCGATGGACGGCCTGGTTCGCTCCGCGCTCGCGCAGAAGATCGTGCTGGCGCAGGCGCAGGAGAAAGGTTGGGACAAGCAGCCGCAGGTGCAGGCCGAGATCGACCGGGCGCAGCGGGAGATCATCGAGCGCAGCTATCTCGCGTCCATCAGCGCGCCGGATGCCGCTTATCCTTCGGATGCCGAAATTCAGTCGGCCTACGACGCCAACCCGCGCGCGTTTACCGTGCCGGCCGCGTTGCATCTCGCGCAGATCTATCTCGAGTTGCCGCCGAACGCGGACGCCGCGGCGCTCGCCAGGGTCCGCAAGCAGGCTGACGATCTGGCCGCCCGCGCGCGCAAGGGCGATTTCGCCGCGCTCGCGAAGGCGAATTCCGGGGACAAGGCGAGTGCCGCGAACGGCGGCGACATGGGCTTCGTGCCGGAGGCGATGTTGCTGCCCGCCGTGCGTCAGGCGGCCGATGCGCTGAAGCCCGGCGAGGTATCGGCGCCGATCCAGACGGCGACCGGTTTTCACGTCGTGAAGCTCGTCGACACGCGGGCCTCGACGGTGCGTCCGCTCGCCGACGTGAAGGAACAGATCCGCGTTCTGCTGCGCGCGCAGCGCACGCAGCAGAACGCCCAGGCGTATCTGGCGAAGCTCGCCGACAAGGCTTCGATCAATGAGGACGCGTTGAAAAAAGCGCTTGCCTTGGCGCAATAAGGGAGGCACATGCGGACCGATCATCCGGGGCCCGGCGTGAATGCCGGCACGCAGCCCGCCGGCGGCCAGCGCGCGTCGGTCGCTCAGGAGCGACGTGTGCCGGTGGTCGAGGCCGGGGCCTGGCTCGCACCCGACGGCGACGGCTTCGGGCGCTGTCCGTTGTGCTTCGGCGCGATGGAGCCGGCGCCGGGTATGGCGGGGTTCGTCCGTCACAAGAATGCGCGGCGCGTGGCGCAGTGCGTGCTGACGACCCCGCACTACCAGCCCGACGATCTGGCGGTCCGGCGTGTCGCGAATCAGGGCGTATCCGCGCTAAGCCGCCGCCGCTTCGTCGAACGCTGGGAATTGCACTACGCGCTCGTCAAGTGGATGTGGCCCGGCGTCACGATTCAGCGATTCATGACCATGCTGGCGCTGGCGGATGTGCTCGGTCTGTGGTCCTACGCCGGATTGCGTGAAGAGGATCTTGCGGTGGTGCTGCTGGTGCTCGCGGGCTTCATCAGGGTTCGACCCGAAGCCGCAGCCGATGCCGGTCAGGGCGTCGGCGCGAGCGGCCAGGCGGGCGGCGCGGACCATTCGCGCGCTCCCGCGGCGTGCTGGGTGCGGTTCTGGTTCGAATCGAGCGTGTGTGACGTCGGCGATCTATGGATGCCGCGCGAGAGCGCGCCGGAACTGTTTCGTGTCGAGTACCGGGAGCCGGACGACACACCGTTTCCGACCGGCCATGAGGTTTTGCGCTGCGAGCGCGTGACGGGGGTGCACGAAGCATGGGCTGCCCAGTGCGAACACCCGGGGCCAGCCGTCGACGCGTCGGAGCGCCAGGCGTTTCTGTCGTTCGCCGCCCGCTCGCAGGTGCCCGGTTCCGGGGAGTCGTCGACACGGCCGAGGCGCCGGGCATCGAAAGGAGAGGATTGACGATGGCATTGCGTTCAGCGCGGTGGTGCGTGGTTGCCGGCATGGCGCTGGCCGGCATGAGTCAGGCGCAGCAGGCCGCGCATCCGGCGGACGCCGCTGGACAGCCCGCGTCGGCGGGGAAATCGGTGTGCGTCGACGCCGAGGTCAACGGGCAACGGGCGCTGTCGTATGACTGTCTGTCGACGCAGCTGCAACCGAAGCAGACGCCTGAGGTCGGCGCGTCGCAGAGCGCGGCGGAGGCTGCCGCGAAGCAGCCGTCGAACCGGGTCGGCACGTTCAATCTGTCGACCGAGAAAAATCGCTTCGGCTCGAACTGGGGAAAGTCGGCGACACCGCAGCGTCCCGCGCCGCCGGTGTCCGTGCCGCCGAAGTGAACGGGCATTCCCGCCTCAACGGTTGACAATGGAAATGAGAAATCGCAGGAAATCGCGCATGAAATCGATCAGGCGTGGCGCTGTGCTTGTCCTGTGCGTGCTGCTCGGCGTGAGCAGTGGCGCGCTTGCCGGCCAGGCTGCAGGCGCTGGTGCGGACGGCGGCGTGCCCGCGGTCACGGTGCCGAATTTCGCCGCGCTCGTGCGACGCTACGGGGCGGCGGTCGTCAATATCAGCGTGACGCGGGAGGTGGCGCGGCTCGGCATCCAGTTGCCGCCCGGCGTGTCGCCGGATAGCCCGCTCGCTCCTTTTCTGGCGCGCAGGGTGATCGGCAACCGTGAAGAGGTGAGCCTCGGTTCTGGCTTCATCGTGAGCGGCGACGGCGTGATTCTGACGAACCGGCACGTGATCGGGGATTCGACCACGGTGGACGTCAAGCTCACCGACAAGCGCGAGTTCAAGGGCCGCGTGATCGGCAGCGACTCGATCTCCGATGTCGCGGTCGTGAAGATCGATGCGCACGACCTGCCGGCCGTGGTTACCGGCGACCCGGCGCGTATCGAGGTCGGCGACTGGGTGATGGCAATCGGCTCGCCCTACGGGTTCGCCAATACGGTGACGCAAGGCATTGTGAGCGCCAAATCCCGCTCGTTGCCGGGAGAGAGCTACATCCCCTTCCTGCAAACGGACGTGCCCATCAATCCCGGTAATTCGGGAGGGCCGCTGTTTGATTTGCGGGGTCGCGTGATCGCCATCAATTCGATGATCTATTCGAAGACGGGCGGCTATCAGGGGCTTTCGTTTGCGATTCCTATCGATATCGCACTCGACGTCAAGGACCAGTTGCTGAGGTCGGGGCATGTGACGCGCGGGCGGCTCGGCATCGTCGCGCAGGAAGTCAGCCAGTCGCTGGCCCGCTCTTTTGGGTTGCCGAAGCCCGACGGCGCGCTGGTCAGTTCGGTCGCGCCGGACGGGCCGGCCGAGCGCGCCGGCATCCATCCGGGCGACATGGTGCTGGCGGTGAACGGGAACGCGCTCGACGACTCCGCCGACCTGCTGACGATATCCGCGAGACTGAAGCCGGGGGCGTCCGCCGATCTCCTCGTCTGGCGCGCCGGTGCGGCCGTCCATGTCAACGTGACGGTCGGCGCGTTGCTGGCTACGACGGGCGACGCGAGGCTCACGGGCCAGCAACGCGCCGGCATCGCTGCCCGCGTGCTGACGCCCGTCGAGCAGCAGAATGCCCATGTGGATCACGGCCTGCTTGTGGAGCAGGTGAGCGGAGCGGCGTCGGGGGCAGGACTGAAGGCCGGCGACATCGTGCTCGCGGTCAACCGCACGCCGGTGTCCACGCTGGCGGAGTTCGCCGGACAGCTGCGGCAGGCGGGAGAGAACGCTGCGTTGCTGATTCAGCGCGGCGACACGCGTTTGTATGTACCGATGCATGGCGATTGATTGATCCGACCTGCCTGTTTCCGGCAGGCCGATGGCGGCGGCACGGCAGTGTCGAACGGGTGCCTTGTCGCTGCCGGCAATCGGGTAAGGACGTGGGCTGCGCAACTCGTGATTATTGACGTCGTGCCGTGTGAGCGATGACGAGGTTGGCCCATGATGCGGACGATTCGAACCGACTGCGCTAATGAGCGCGCGGTCATGGTGGAGACGGTGAGGGCAATGATGGTGAACATCGGTTATTGGCGTCGTCTTGGCGCGGCGGTGATGGCAATGCTGACCGGGATGCCGGTGGCGCAGTCTTATGCCGCAACGACGGACGTGCCGTCGTCGTGGGTCGCGTATGCGCAGCTGGTCGGGCAGAAGTTTCAGACATGGATCGAGTCGGATGACGCGGATGCTGCCCGTTTCCAGCAATACCTCGATGCGCGAATGACCGTCCGGAATGCGGATAGCCTGCCCATGCCGACGATCCTGATACAGGCATGGATTGGTCCCGATGGCCGGGTTGCCGACGTGCGTTTCGATTCTCTCGGGGATGCCCAGGCGGACGCCACGTTACGGGAACTCCTGACTACGCATTCGATATCGAGCGCACCACCGCGGGATATGCGCCAGCCGTTGCGGGTTCGCCTGAGCATCGGGCCGAATCCGGAAGCGGGGCAACAGGATCCGGTTTCTGGAGAGGCGGTGGGTGGCGGCTGGTGACCTCGCCGTGGCGAAAACCTGGTCGTTTTTCAGGGGCGGTTGACGATTGGCGTGTGCTGGCGGGTCACTTTGTTGCGGGAGCCGGCGGGATACCCCTGCTGGCGACTCTTACGGCTTCGACGAACGCTACAGGCAGCTGGAGGCGATGTGGTCGCGTACGAAGGGGCAAATTCTGTACTTTCGAGTCCTCGGTTGCCGAAATGCGACGCTAATGTTCCAAAGAGTCGCGAGGGAATTCAGCGTAGGTTCTGGCGTAGGTTTGTAGGCGAAGCCGCGCCAGCAAAGGCCTCTTCACTACTTCGAGGAGAATGAGTAGTTTAGGGTTGCATAGCGATGGCCCGCTTTGATTTACCTGCGCCGGGGAGCGACAACCTTTCACGCATCGCCACGACACCATCCACCCGGAAGGGTGATCTGCCAGCCAGGCAGTTTGCGCGTATGGCAGTCGATCGCCAGGGCCAGCGTCGCTCAACCGTCACGGCTATTTACATAGGAGCAGAGGGGTACGGGCTTTGTCCGCATTGGTATGCTTCTGTCTCGGCCCGGCTGCGGGTGTAACGGTTGTCGGAACTCCAGTACATATGCGTCGTCACCGACAGCCGCCATTCGATCTTCGAACGATCGGCAAGGCTCAATCCACCACTTTGAAAATGAATATGGCCTGTCAGTATCGCTGACGGCATCTGCGTGACCGCATTGAGCGGAAACGCCGTCTCCAGGATGGTTCGGGAGACTAACAGCAGAATTGACTTCCTAACAGTGTGGAATAATGCCGTGGCAGGCAGGAATCAGGGAGGCCTTCGATCCTGGAGTCAGGCGTCAAACCCGGCATAGACCTGCGGGCAGAATAAAGATGCCTTCGTCCCCGCCGGGCGCCAGGCCGGAATGAAGCTAAGCGCAATGGCGAACATCCGCCTCCGTCTCTAACAGAACGAGGAGTGACGCATGCCCGATTCAACCGACGCAAAGCGCACCAAAGCGGCCACGCCCGCCGCCGACCCAGGCACACTCGCGACACAGGAAGATCCGTCCATGCTGTTTGCGGGGCGCGGCGCATCCGCCAGGCGCGTCGAGGCGGGCAAGGCGGCGCGCAGCAAGGTGCCGCGCGAGAAGCTTGCGGAATGCAAGGTGACGGATCGCGATCCCATCGCGCTGCTCGACGCGTCCAACGCCGGCCGCGTGACCGAGCTGATACCGATCCGCTACGGGCGGATGGTCGCGAATCCGTTCGCGTTCTATCGCGGTGCCGCGCCGTTGATGGCGCACGATCTGTCGAAGCTGCCGCATTCGGATGTGATCGTGCAATTGGGCGGCGACGCGCATCTCGCCAACTTCGGCTTGTTTGCCAGCCCGGAGCGGCGCATTCTCTTCGGCCCCAACGACTTCGACGAAACGCTGCCGGGTCCGTTCGACTGGGACGTGCGCCGGCTGGCCACCTCATTCGTGATTGCCGCACGCGAACGCGGTTTCGCGCAGCGTGACCAGCGCGGTGTGGTGCGCCGGCTATGCGAGACCTTCCGGCAGCAGATCGCCGAATTCAGCCGGATGGACACGCTCGATATCTGGTATGCCCAGTTCAACTCGGACAACATGCTGGCCATTGCCGATTCGGCGCAGGAGCGGCAGAAAGAGCAGGCCGTTATCGACAAGGCGAAGCAGCAGTCATCGCGTTCCGTGGTGAATCATGCAACCGAGCTCGTGAACGGCAAGCTGCGCATCAAGGATCAGCCGCCGCTCGTGTATCACGTGCCGTTTGAAAGCCCGCACGAGAACAAGCAGTACGACGCGATGGTGCGGCGCTTCTTCGCCGACTACCGGCTGACGCTTCCCGACGACCGCCGCACGCTGTTCGATCGCTATGAACTGGTGGATGTCGCGATTCGAGTGGTCGGCATCGGGTCCGTGGGAACGCGTTGCTACGAAGCGCTATTCATGGCCGATGGACAATGCCCGCTGTTCCTGCAACTCAAGGAAGCGCGGGCTTCCGTGCTGGAGGGCTATCTGCCGCCGAGCCGTTATCCCAATCACGGTCAGCGCGTGGTGAACGGGCAGCGCCTGCTGCAGTCGGCCAGCGACATCTTTCTTGGCTGGTCGAAGATGCGTCATACAGGCAACGACTTCTACGTGCGGCAATTGCGCGACATGAAGGGCGCATTCGACTTTACGACTTTCGATGTCGAAGATCTCGGCGAGTATGCGGTGTCCTGCGCTCACGCGCTGGCGCATTCGATGGCGAAAGCGGGGGACCCTGCGTTGCTCAGCGGATATGTCGGCAAGTCGGATGCATTCGACGAAGCGATCGTGCAATTCGCGCTCGCTTACGCGGACCAGAATGAAGCTGACTGGACGGTTTTGAAATCGGCCGTCAAGGCGGGACGCATTCAGGTCATTCGGGAATGAACGGGTCATCCCCGGCGCTGTCGTTTGCTCCATCGGCCAACGACAGCGCAGAAGATTACGCGAGACGGTAGACCTTCGACACCGTGCCCCGGAACAGGGCTTCCCGATCCTGCGCACTCGCCTGCGCGGTCAGGCGTTTAAATGCATTCCAGCCGTTGCTATAAGGATACGAGCCTTTATCGACGGGGAAATTGCTTTCGAACATGCACCGGTCCACGCCGAAAGCCTCGATGCACGTATGCATCCACGGTTTCCACGTTTCGGCGAGTTGACTCGACGAAGGCGGCCGCTCGCCTTTCTCGAAGTCAAACCCGTTGATGCGCATGCCGAGGCCACCGAGCTTCACATACACGTTGGGCAACTGCGCCAGCTCGTGCATCGAACGCGACCATGTTTCGAACACTTCCTTGTGTTTGTCCGCGTAGCTGGCGATTCTCACGACACCGCCGCAATGGTTGATGATGAACGGAATGTCGGGATAAGCCTTGGCCAGATCGAATAGTTCGGGTAACTGAGGAAAGAAGAGCCACGCATCGCAGGAAAGACCCAGTGCCCCGAGTTGCGCCACGCCCGCACGATAGGCCGGATCGAGCAGCAGTCCGCGCGGCGAGGCCGACAACGGATTCACGAGCGTCGCGTCCGCATCCCACGTCGCGAGGTGCCGCACGCCCCGCAAGCGGCCGTCGCCGGCCTGACGCTCCGCTTCGAGAACCTCGCGCACCGCCGCGCCGCGGCGCAGGTCCGCATAGCCCACGATACCTTTTGCGACCTGCGGTTTGCTCTTCTGCAACGGTGACGTTACCTGAGCCACGTATTCGATTTCTCCAACCGGGCGCAACGGTTCCGGGCCCGATTGCCGATAACGCGTGAGTGCCTGCATGTACACCGATGCGATGATGTTGTGCCCCGATCTCGCGTCTTCGAGATAGTCGTCGAGCAGGTACGTCCATCCCGGCCGCTCGTAGAAGTGATGATGCGCGTCGATGATCGGCAGGTCCGATTCGAGCGCGGCTTCGGTGCCCGAGGCGAGCCACGCCGCGCGAACGGGAAGGTAGTTGCTGGTCGTGCTCATGCCGTGCGTTTCCTCTTTTGCGAATCCGTGCCGCGCGGTGACGGCGGGGATCATGATCGATGCGGCCGCCATCTCGAGGAGCCGGCGCCGTCGTGGCGAACGAAGCTGGGTCATCTTCATTTTTCCGTGCTGAAGGCATACAGCGAGAGGGTCAGCAAGGTCGTGACGAGCAGCACGATCGACAGACCGATCATGCCGGCCGTGAACGTACCGAAGCTGTCCTTGAGATAACCCACGAGATACGGTCCCGCAAACCCGCCCAGCGCGCCGATCGAATTGATCAGCGCAAGGCCGCCGGCGGCCGCCTGCCCCGAAAGGAACCTGGCCGGCAACGTATAGAAAATCGTGCGGCCCGCGATCGTGCCGATGAGCGCCAGCGTGATACCCGTCATGGCGGGCACCAGGTGATGGAAGTGGGTCGATACGCCGAGCGCCACGGCCCCGATCAGAAGACCCACCGCCAGATTCGCGACGGGGCCGCCGCGGCGGTCGACGCGCCTCGCCCACCAGAGCAGCGCGATGGTGGCAAAGAAGTACGGTATCGCCGAAACCCAGCCGGTCTGCGTCACGCTCATGCCGTGCGCCTTGAGCATCTGCGGCAGCCAGATGCCGATGCCGTAGGAGCCCATCGTGAAGCCGAACGAGATCATCGCGAGAATGTACGTGCGCACATCCTTCAACGCGGCGGAGAAATCCTTCTTCTTCTGGCTGGCCGAGCCCTCGCGGTCGAAGGCGCTCTGCAGCGCCTGCCGTTCTTCCGGCGACAGCCACGCGGCATCGGCCGGCCTGTTCACGAGCATCTTCAGCACGAGGAAGCCGAGTAGGCATGCGGGCAGTCCTTGCGCAATGAACATCCATCTCCAGCCAGCGAGCCCGAGGAAGCCGTCCATATTGAGCAGCCAGGCGGAGAGAGGCGCACCGACGAACGATGAAAGCGGCGTGGAGACGGTGAACCACGCGAGCACACGCGTGCGATAACTCGCGGGAAACCAGATGGCCAGAAAGAAGATAACGCCGGGGAAAAAGCCGGCTTCGCCGATACCCAGCAGGAGCCGGACTGCGTAAAAGCTCTTCGGCCCCACCGCAAGCGCCGTGGCCGCCGCAAAAAAGCCCCACGTAATCATGATGCGCGCCAGCCAGCGCCGCGCGCCGAAGCGATACAGCGCGAGATTGCTTGGCACTTCGAAGATACAGTAGCCCGCGAACATGATGCCGGCACCCCAGCCGAACTGCGTGGCGCTCAGGCCGAGGTCGTGGTTCATGGTCAGCGCGGCGAAGCCCACGCTGGTGCGATCCAGGTAATTGAAGAAATAGGCGAGCGCGAGAAGCGGGATAAAGCGCCACGCGGCCTTTTTCACGGCCTGCTGCTCGAGCGCGGAATCGGCAAGGCTGTCGGCCGCTATAGTCGAGGAAAGGGATGTCATCTATCGTCTCCTGTCGAATCACTGGCCGAGTCGAGCCATGCCGCTTACGCGCGGCACCGTGATTCTCCGTGTGCTGTTCGGGTATCAGGCGCTGGCGGCTTCGTTCGCCGATGGCCTCGTCGTATCGCCGGGCTGCGGGTCCTGACACCTGACGACGCCCGTTTCGGTCAACTGTCTGAGATCTTCCGGCGTGTAGCCGAGCTGCATGAGAAGCGCCCGCGTGTCCTGACCGAGTGAAGGCGGCGCGGCACGCAGTTGCAACCGGTCCCCGCCGAGCGTCAAAGGCAGCAGCGCGGTTTTCGTGGCGACGGCCTGGCCGGCACCGCTGGCGTCGGCCGGCAACGTCACGTCGGCGAGCCCGCCCGTGGCGAGCAGGTGAGGGTCGTCGAACAGATCCTGAGGCTTCGTAATCGGCGCATACGGCAACCCGTTGCGTTCGAAGATCGTGCTGATCTCGGCCGCGGTGAAGGCTTCCATATGCTTGCGAAGCTGCGGCATCAACCAGTCGCGCGCCTGCACCCGCTGATTGTTGGTCGCGATGCGCGCGTCCGCCTTCAGGTCCGCGAGGCCGAACGCGTCGCAGAAGATCGCCCATTGCGTGTCGGACACGACCGCGAGAAAGATCTGTTCGCCGTCCCTGACCGAAAACACGTCGTAGATGCCCCATGCGGAGATGCGGCTCGGCATCGGCGCGGCGGCTTTTCCGGTCACGGCGAACTGCATCATGTGCTGTGCGACGAGAAACACGTTGTTCTCGAATAGTGCGCTTTGAACTTCCTGGCCCAGCCCGGTGCGCTCGCGTTGAGCGAGCGCCGCCATCGCGCCGATCGCGCCGAACATGCCGCCCATGATGTCGTTGACGCTGGTGCCGGCCCGCAACGGACGGTCTTCCGGTCCTGTCATGTAGGCGAGGCCGCCCATCATCTGCACGACCTCGTCGAGCGCGGTACGGTGATCGTACGGACCGGGCAGGAATCCCTTGTGCGATACGTAGACGAGACGCGGATTGAGCCGCGAAAGCGCGGCATAGCCGAGGCCGAGCTTGTCCATCGTGCCGCTTTTGAAGTTCTCGCTGAACACGTCAGCACCGCCAAGCAGCTTGTGCAGAATTTCGAGCCCGCGTGCATCTTTCACGTCGACGGCGATGCTCTTCTTGTTCCGGTTGAAGGTACCGAAGAAACCGGCTCCGGAGCCGCGCAGTACGCGCGTACTGTCGCCCGCGATCGGTTCGACCTTGATGACTTCCGCGCCCAGGTCGGCGAGTACCATGCCGCACGTCGGTCCCATCACCATATGCGTCATCTCGACGACGCGTACGCCGCTATACGGCAGCGCCTGATTCGCTTGCACCTCGCTCATTGCGCCACTCCCAGCAGGCAGCCTTCCGGTTGCGGCGCGCTCGGTACGCGCCCGTCTGAATAGGTAAAACCTTTTGGCAGCCCGGCGTCCTGCACGTGCCCGTACAACGCTTCTCCCGGCAACGCTTCGGCCAGAATCGCGCGCGCGGCGACGAGTTGGTCGATGTCGACGCCCGTGTCGTAGCCCATGGCTTCCAGCAGGAACGCCAGGTCTTCCGTGACGATGTTGCCGGTGGCGCCCGGTGCATACGGGCAGCCGCCAAGGCCGGCCTGACTCGAATCGATCGTCGTCACGCCGACATCGAGCGCGGCAACCACATTGGCCAGTCCCTGGCCGCGCGTGTTGTGGAAGTGCGCGCCGCCCGCCTTGCCGCCGAATTCGGATTGCAGCCGGCGGAACAGACGGCGAACCTGCGCCGGGTTGGCGTAGCCGCTGGTGTCGGACAGGCCGATCTCGTCCACGCCGCATTCGGCCATCGCGGCGCACATGCGCATCGTCTCGTCGTCGGTGACCGTGCCGGCGATCGTGCAGCCGAATGCGACCGACACCCCCGCTTCGATCTGCACGCCGGGAAACCGCTCGTTACGCAAT
>Ga0154001_1000568_pt1 | contig 11774 bp, 7 predicted proteins | sample TSNJ085MetaG_FD_104699 | JGI IMG/M metagenome (GOLD analysis project Ga0154001, IMG submission 104699) | Attine ant fungus gardens microbial communities from New Jersey, USA - TSNJ085 MetaG | ecosystem: Host-associated > Fungi > Mycelium > Unclassified | place: USA: New Jersey, Wharton State...
AGCCCGCGCGCCGATATCGGCCTGATTCCAGCGCTGCGCAGCCAGTACCTTGCCCGTCACCGGATCGACCCAGAGCAGCGTGCGCCCGTTCGGATGCGGATCGTCGGGGAGATGCAGCCGGACGTGTACGGGCCGATCCGCTTTCGCTGGTGTCTGAACGAGGTAGACGCGCCCGTCCGGAAACACTGCGCGCGCCGCCGCCACGAGCGTATCGAGAGGCAGCGTGGCCTCGCGTCCGCGCGAGGCCACGGGCAATGCTGGCGCATGCAGCGGCGTGGCACCGCTGATCGTGGTGACGAACTTGCGCAGCGGCTGCCAGCCCATATAAGCGCCGGTCGCAACCGATACGGCGATCACGACCCCGAGCGTGGCACCGGCGACCCGATGCAGATCGAAAAGGCTGCGAGTCAGTCCTTTGTGCAACTCGATGCGCCACCCCACTCTCCAGTCGCGCGGCCACCATAAGACGAGGCCGCTTGCCAGAAGCAGCAGATAACCGAGCGCGACGATCGCCAGGATCGACCGGCCCACATCATCCAGCATCAGCGAACTGTGCAGTTTGAACAGGAAGTTGACGACCCCTTCGCTCTCGCCACGCCGCCCCAGTTCGGCGCCGCTGAACGGATCGAGATAGAGCGTGCCTCGCCACGGGCCGCGCACGATAACCGACAGGCTGCCGTCCGCTTCGCGAGGCGGCAGAAACGAGAAGCTCGCCTTCTCGCCGAATCCGGCACGCAGCTTCGATCTGATCGTTTCGAGCGGGAGCGCCTCGCGATGGGCGTGGGTGTTGTGGGTGTAGGCCGGCACCCTGAACAGTTGCGGATGCAATTGTTCGTCGAGAGGCGGCGCGATCACGAGCAGCGCGCCGCTCAGGCCGATGAGCCCGAGCATCCAGCCGAGACTCAGCGCGAACCACCGGTGCGCGCTGAGCCAGAGGTTACGCAGCCGTCGCATGCCGGACTCGTATCGTAAGGAAAGCCAGGTTCATCGCTACGTCAATCAAGGAGTGTCCTGCCTATGAAGCGCCGCGTGTAGTGTCGGGTTGACGATCGATGAGCGGCGTCAGTCGGCAAAGGCCATGGTTGCGTGTTGTCTTCGTCGCTCGAACGCGGCTCACGCTGAGCGTGTGAGTGACGACGGAACGTTTCGCCCCAAGAAACGAGCGCATTATAAATACGAATGGTTACCATTTTCAACTGTAATTTTTCTCCAGCAAATCATGACCTTTTCACTGTTTAAATTTTAAAAATACGGCAAATTTACGTATTTTCCCTAGCCATGACTACCCAACACCTCTCGAAATCATTACACAAACTTTTCAACTTGTGAAATAATGCAAATCATTCGCATTTGCATTTTCTTGAAAGTTGTGGCTCGCGCTCTTGCCTGAAGCGCTTCCAGCATGTCAGGCACTGCGGGTCCTTTCCGCGGTTGTCATCGTTTCTGGTTCTTCACATGATTCATTATTTAGTTAGCCATACTGAATTCCATCTCCACGACGTGAAACGCCGTCCATCGCGGACGCAAGCGGAAGCACGCCCCGTCATGCAGCGATAGCGCGATCGAAATGGACATCGCAGGGCGTAGCGGCTTGCGTCGGTATTCATCGCAGTCCTGGCCGCTTAGCCGCATCGCGCCAAACGCAGGACCGCTTTCCGCACCCGCGCATCCCTCTCTCCCTGTGCTGTTCCGGACCCAGGCGTCAACCGCGTTCGCGTCGTGGCGCCTCATCCGTATGCATGCTCGCCCGCCCCATTCGCTGGACTGCCGATGAACGGCCGCTGACTCCGCGGCGGACTTTGCGCCTGTCTGCACACCCGATCTCTCACCACCGACGTCCCACTTCCTCAGGAAAAGAAGAATGATTCGCTACAAGCGCCTTACCGTGGCCATGGCTTTGTTGCCGTTCGGCATGCCCGCCTATGCCGCCGACGCCGACGCGCCCGAGCCGGCGAAGGAGAACGTGCTGGAATCCATCAAGATCACCGGCAACTGGCTAGGCAGCCCGACCGAGCAGAAGCTGCTGGAACATCCGGGGGCTCGCACCATCGTCGAGCGCAAGGAGTTCGAAGAGCGCGGCGCCATGAACGTGCGCGATGCCCTGCGTGGGATTCCCGGTGTGCAGGTTCAGGATAGCAATGGCACGGGCGGCAGCGATATTTCGCTGAACGTCGGCGTGCGCGGCTTGACCGCGCGCCTCTCGCCGCGCTCCACGATTCTGATGGACGGCATTCCGCTCGCCTACGCGCCTTATGGCCAGCCGCAGCTGTCGCTGGCGCCGCTGTCGCTCGGCAACCTGGAGATGGTCGACGTGGTACGCGGTGCCGGTTCGGTTCGCTATGGTCCGCAGAACGTGGGCGGCATCATCAACTTCGTGACCAGGCCGATTCCCGAGCAATTCACCGCAAACGCCGCGGTCGGCACGGAGATTTATAGCCACGGCGGCGACGTGAAGACGATGCCCAGCGCGTTTATCGGCGGCACCAACGCCAAGGGCCTCGGCGGTGCGATTCTCTACTCCGGCACGCATGGCAACGGGTATCGCGAGAGTAACGACCGCATCGATATCGACGATGTGATCCTGAAGGGCGCCTATAAATTCACGGTCAACGACGATATCGCCGTCTCGCTGCACCATTTCGAAGGACAGGGACGCATGCCCGGCGGCCTCACCACGCAGCAGTACGCCGACGATCCGTTCCAGTCCACTCGCCCCTACGACGACTATACCGGCCGGCGCACCGACGGTTCGATCAAGTACACACACAAGGATGCGCTCAACAGTTTCGAACTCCTTGCTTATTACACGGACTCGTTCCGTGGCAGCCATATCGAACAGGAAGGCAGCGGGGCCACGGCCGGGCTTCGCCGCCTGACTTCCGCGCCGCGCGGCTACCATACCCTCGCGATCGAGCCACGCTATTCACGGCTCATCGACATGGGCAGCATCGTGCAGGAAATCAGCGTCGGCTACCGGTTCCTGAACGAAGCCAGTTCGGAGACGGCCGCCCGTACCGCGTATTACGATCCGAATAGCGGAATCGATGCGCGCACGCTGGCGTCACAGGCCTATCAAACGAGCCAGGGCGGCACGACCGCCAACGCGTTCTATATCGACGACCGTATCGACATCGGGCGCTGGACCATCACGCCGGGGGTGCGCTATGAAATCATCCGCACCTTCAACAACGTGACGAACCTGAGCAACGGCGCCGTGACGAGCGCGCTGTATCCGAAGATCGATTCGCACGTGGCGCTGCCGATGCTGTCGGTGCTGTATCGCGTGCAGGACAACTGGTCGCTGTTCGCCAATGCCGGGCAGTCATTCGGACCCGAGCAGTATTCGCAGCTCGCCTCGACGACGCAAGGGCTTCATCCCGAGAAGGCCACGACCTATGAACTCGGCACGCGCTTTAACGGGCCCACGTGGGGCGGCGAGCTGACGCTGTTCAATATCGACTTCGATCAGGAACTGCAATTGAGCCGCTCGATCGTCGGCGACGGGATATGGACGGACCTCGGCGCGACGCGTCATCGCGGCGTCGAGTCCGCCGTGCACTACGACATCGGGAACCTCGTACCGGCACTGAACGGGCTGTCGGTCTACGCGACCTATACGTACACGCAGGCGATTGCGAAGGCAGGTGTATTTGCCGGACGCGACCTGCCGCTCTACTCCCGGCAGGTCGCAACGCTCGGCGCGACCTACCGGCGCAATCAGTGGACCTTCAATGCCGACCTCTTCGCCCAGACGAAGCAGCATTCGCCGGGCGACCCCAACGCCGGCGCGACGTACGTCACGCAGGAAGACCCGACGGGACGCCTTGGCGACATCCCCGGCTATGCGACGGTGAACCTGCGCGCGGCCTACCATTTCGGCAAGGAACTCAACAACCTCGACGTGGCGGTGGGCGTCAAGAACCTGCTGGATCGCCGCTACTTCACGCGCTCGACCGATAACAACGGCGGGAAGTACGTGGGGCAGCCGCTCACGGTCTATATGCAGGCGTCGCTTTCGTACTGACCTTGAACGCGATGCCTGAAGATGCCGGCGCGACCCGTCGCGCCGGCATCGCGGTGCGCGACATCCTCGCGCTATGTCAGCGATCGCCTACGGTGTGGACAACAAACTTTGCGACAGATAGTCGAGCAATGCCGCAACACGCGCGGAGCGGATAACCTGCGACGGCGTGACCAGACTCAGATAGACCTGCGCTATTTTCCATTCAGGCAGCAGTTCGACCAGCTCGCCATGCCGCAAGGCATCCGCCACGACGAACTCCGGCTGTAGCGCTATCCCCATGCCGGCCAGTAGCGCCGGGATCAACGACTCGGCATTGTTGGTCCGCATCCGGCCGTCGATCGTCACACTGCATTCCTCACCGGATGCATGCTGGAAACGCCAGGCCAGAGACGTCGAATGACTCGCGTAGCACAGACACGCATGCGCGCCGATTTCCCGCGGGTGGTCGATCGGCCCGTGTTGCGCAAGATATGCCGGACTGGCGACGAGTATGCGTCGCATGAGGTACAGATTGCGGGCGCGCATGGACGCGTCTTCCGGCTCGGCAATCCGGATCGCCACATCGAAACCGCCCCCGACTATATCGACGACGGCGTCGTCGAACGATACTTCGATCTTCACCTCAGGATAGCGCGCGAGAAACCCCGGTATCAGGGGCGCCACATACTTGAGGCCGAACGACATCGGCGCCGAGATGCGTAGCAGCCCCTTGGGCGCCCGCGCATGCGCCAACGTTTCCGCTTCGATCGACTCGAACTCCCGGACGATGTGCTTGGCGCGCTCCATCACGCTGAGGCCCGTCGGCGTGAGAGAGATTCGACGCGAGGTTCGATAGAGCAGCGTCGCGCCGAGTCGCTTCTCCAGCCTGATGACCGCCTTTGAAACCGTGGGTTGAGACATGCCGAGCGTTTCGGCCGCTTTCGCAAAAGAGCCTGTTGAGGCTACGCGCGCGAAAATCGCCCACGCTTCTAGATCGGGAAGACTTTGCATGCAATTGTTCTGAGGGTGGATTCCACTTGTTCTATTGGCCCGCCCTGGCAATCGGGTACAGAAGGCACTGCATACTGCCAACAGATGAAAAATGCTTCCAGGTGAAATGTTATCGGACCCGAAGCCAACTACAAATAGAACAAATGGAATAGAAGACATTCCATATCTGTCGCGAGGTGAAGGCTTTCGCGCCCGCAACCCTGGCGCGCCACACCCATTCGCAGCACCCCGCCCCGGCGCCTGAAAGTCGGCATGCAATCGCGCGGTATCGCGATACCATATCGGCTTACGTGATTTTCCCGACATGGCTTTCCCGACATCTTCCCGAAAGAACAGAACGGTATCCGCTCTCTTTTTCCATGCCAACACTCCCTGACCTCGAAGCGTGGGCCATCTTCGCGCGCGTCCTCGAAACCGGCTCGTTCGCGAAGGCGGCGGACTCGCTGGGCATTTCCCAACCGACCGTGTCGAAAGCCATTTCCCGCCTCGAACACAGGCTCGGCACGGCGCTCCTCTACCGCAATTCGCGCCAGCTTTCGCTCACACCGACCGGCGAGGTAGCCAAGGCACGCGCCATTCGCATCCTGAGCGAAGGGGAAGCCGTGGAAGCCGAGACATCGGCTCAGGTGATTCAGCCGCGCGGCATGGTTCGTATCACCGCACCGATGTCATTCGGAATCCGTTACTTCGCGCCGTTGATTCCCGCCTTCCTCGAACGCTATCCAGAAGTGGAAATCGATCTCGTCCTCACGGATCAGATCGTCGATGTGGTGGCCGGCGGTTTCGACATGGCGATCCGCATTGCGGAGCTTCCCGATTCGTCGCTGCGCTCGCGCCGGCTTTGCGTCGTGAATCGACCGCTCGTGGCAACGCCCGCGTATCTGGAACGTCACGGGCGCCCCGCTCACCCGCGAGACCTCGCCCACCACGCCTGTCTGATCTATACAAATCTGCCGACCCCCGAGCTATGGCAATTCCAGCATGTCGTGTCCGGTGAAAAATGCGCGGTGCCGGTGAAGGGCCGCATTCGCAGCAACAACGCGGATGTGATCGGCCCGGCGCTTCTGGCGGCACAAGGCCTCGCGCTCCAGCCCGAATTCATCGTCTGGGACGCGCTCACGCGAGGAGAACTGATCGATGTGTTTCCGGACTGGCGAATCAGCCAGATCAACGTGAACCTCGTGACGCCGCCCAACATCCTGCGCCCGGCGCGCGTTACCGCCTTGCTGGACTATCTGGCGGAATGCCTGGCTTCGGCGCCGTGGGCCACCGTCGTTCCCTGAGTTGTCCTTCGAGTTATCCCCTGCGCTGCGCGGCCTACCACTGGTACTTGAGTTCGACGCCGGCGTAGTCCGCGTTGTGTCCGCCCGTGTGGCGAATCGAGTTGCCCACCTGGAAATGCACGGCTTCGATCGATCCGGTCAGGTTTGAGACGATCGTCCAGTCCGCTCGCAACTGGAGGTACATCCCGGTCCACAAGCTGCCTCTGCCCGCCGTGCCCGGCACGGCCTGATTGGCCTGCTGATACACGGCGTCGCCGGTCGTCTCGCGCCACTGGAAACCCAATGCGCCGAGTAGCGCGAGACTCGCCGTGGGTTTGAGCGTGATAGACGGTTTGACGTGAATGAGGTTCGCGTAGCCCGTATAGCCGGCCAGCGTGAAGTAATAGCCGTTCGGAAACAGCGCATTGAAGGTTTCAATCCGGCCATCGCGTGGATGCCGGTCGCCCGAGGCGGCATCGAGTTGCAGTGCAACGCGCGGCGACCACGGCATATCGAGCGTGTAGCCGGCAATCGAGCCGATCGCCCATGCAAGAATCGTGTTGCTGCCGACCGTTCCAGTCTGCAGCATGCCTTCGACGTCCCAATCAAAGTGCTCATGCGTGCCGGAATAGCGCAGATCCCAGACATCGCGGCGCTCGACACCGCTCGCGTCGAGGAACTGCGCGTTACTACGGTCATAGCGCGACCAGTAGCCGGAAAGATCGCCCGGCCCCACCGATTGCCGCTCGACACGCACGCCGCTGAAGGTGAGATGGCGATTCGACACATCGTCGAATACCGTAGCGTCGCGGTTCTGCACGGGCTGCGTCGCATAGGCAATGAAGCGCCACTTCTGGTATTCGTAATCGGCCCAGAGTGCATCGAACGACTGACGCACATTGGGACCGTCACGCACGGAAATGAAACGCTGCAGGTCGAACGCCATCTGTTGACGCCCGACGCGAAGCTTGAGCGTACCGCCGCCGACCACGCTAGTGTAGGTCACGAAGGCCTGTTCGAGATCGAGCGGATTCTGGTCCACGGGCGTCACCACGTTCTTGCCGAATGCACGTGCGTCTTCGAGTTGCACGAAGAACTGCCAGTGTTCGGCGAGACGTGCATCGGCCTGGACCTCGATACGCTGGATCAGATACGCGTCCGCCTGCGCGGAGCCGATGCCGAACAGGGGTGCGTTATTGCTTTCGACACGCTCGCGCAGATTCGCGCCGAGCGTCAGCCACGACACAGGATCTCCGCCGAGCGGGACGTACTTGAGCGTATCGAGCGGTTCGCGCGGAACACAGGGATTGGCGAGTACCGACCAATCTTCCTGCCAGCGGTTGAACATCACGACCGGCCGTTTGACATCGCACGCGGCAGCCGATGTGTCGGCGCTGACCGCGGTACTGACCTCGGCATCCGCGTATGCCGCGTCCGCGGCAACCAGCAGTAGTCCTGATATCACCGCGATACAGATAGCCGTTTCGCGGCAACGCCTGCGCATCGTCGCCGGCTCGACGCTTGGCGCAACGATTGGCGCGACGATTGCGGCCACGCGCTTATCGTTGCGTAGCCGTGCACGCCACGGCCAGAATCCGCGCCGCCGCGCCCTCTCGCCCTCCCTCATGCGCGCCCCGGCGTGGCCACGCGCTCGTGCTCTCCGGTCGTCAACGACAATCCCACGAGCGCGCAGGCGGGTACGAGCAGTGCCCAGAATCCCGCGTAGCGCAGTCCCATCGCCCCGGCCAGCGCGCCTGCCGCGAACGCGACGATCGCCAGCATCGTCTTCGCGAATCGCGCTCGCACCGCCGCGTGCATGGCCTCGTCCGCGCTTGCGGATAGCATGTCGAGGGCATCGAGGATCGCCTGGGTGACGTTGCCCGTCATCACGGTATGGGGCACACCGGGGCGTTGAATCAGCCGCGAATGCGCATTCTGCACGCCCATCGCGAGCGCGCCGATCACGCCCGTCGCGATGACCGGCAAGCTGTCGGACTGGGTAATCGGCGCCACCGACACGCCCGCGAGGCAAAAGCCGAACATGAGCACGGCCTGTACCGCATGAAGCACGCGCGCGCCCTGTCGGGCATGCCGCGCGGGAAGCGCTCGCACCAGCAGGCTGCTCAGCACGACACCGCAGACAAACGCGGGGAACACGGCCAGTTTGAGCAGAACGCCTGTGCCGAAGCCGGCGAGCGCGGCACCGATCAATACGAAATTGCCCGTCACGTGCGCCGTGAACAACCCGAAGAGCGCGGCGAAACCTAGCGTATCGACGAACCCGGCAATGGCGGCAAGGATCGTGTCCTCGTATTTCATTTCGACGCGACGGCGTGGATTTCGGCGATGTAGCCGCCGGGGAACTGCACGATCGCGGCATCGCGCCCGTCCGAAGTGAACGGCGGCACGAGTACGGTCGCGCCGGCAGCCTTCGCCTTCCCCACCGTCTCATCGAGATTCGATACTTCGTACCCCGTCGTTTCCCGCCCGAACGGATAGGGCAGATGACCATCCGTCACGAGCACGGTCATCTTGCCGAAGCCGGACTCGATCCGGATGCGGCGGTAGGTATCGTTCGGCCGGCCGATTTCGACGCCCGGCGCCCTGGGCTCATCGGACACCACCTTGCCGTGCGAAAACTTCACGAAATCGTGCACCAGCTTGTGCACGCTATGCGGAGAGACGTAGACACGGTTCTCGGGCACGGTCTGCAACGCCGCGTAGTGAGGTACCTGGGTATGCCAATAGATCTGCATGTTCACGCCGTCCGCCCACGACAGGATCGCGTCGCGGCCGATCGGATCGGGGAACGTATCGACGATCACATCCGCGCCATGCGCGCGCGCCGCCTTCACGGCCGCATCCATGTCGGTCACGAGATAACCGGTACGCTCCGCGCCGAAAGGAGACGGGATAGGTGTCTTGAAGCCGAATACGGAAATCGTGCCCACCGGGGTGAACACGAGCTGCGACATGGTCTGACTGGGCGTTGGCGTGACCTGAAAAACGCCCTGCTGCGACTTGCTGCCGCCGAACGTCGCCACGAAGCTGTCGGTGAAGCGGTCGAAATCTTCCGGCGCGACGTAGACGTGCGTCGTGTCGTACTGCGGCGCCACGGCGACGGACGGAGTCTCGGCCTCCATCGCCGGTGGCTTCGCGAACGACACCGACGCGGCAGCGAGTCCGCACACGAGCATCATGCCAGGCAACGTCGAGCGAAGGGTTTTCATAACGGAATGTCCTTGTTGTCGTGTCGAGATGTTCGATCGGTCAGGTGTCCTTTACAGCGGCGCTTGCGGAACCACCGGACATGACCACGAGCACGCAGGCAGCAATCAGGCCAAAATGCTCGAAAAAACTGTTGAACGCCGTGAAGCGCGCAGCGCCCGTTTGATTCCAGAAGTCGTTCGCAACCAGCATCGCCACGGCCGTCAACATGCCGAGGCCGCCCGCGCCGAGCCACGTATATCGGCGAAATATCACGCACAACGAACCGGCGATTTCCACGACGACCGCCAGTGCCGCGTACAGTGCAGGCGGATGCAGGCCGAAATGCGCCTGCTCCGCGATTGCGCTGTCGAAGTGCAGCGCCTTGTCGACGCCGCCGATCAGCCACGCCGACACGAGCGCCATCCGCACGAGCAATCCGACCCACGGCGGCTCAAGAAGCGCGCTGACCCAGGCGGGGTTACCGCGCCCGCTCGTTGCCGCCATATCAGACCGCCCAGCAGGAACAGCCGAACGCCCCCCAGAAGCCCTTCGCGTCCGAAGTCGGCAAGGCGCTGCTCCATGCGCGCGCATGCGCATGGCCGTGCACGCCGCAGGCGCTCACGCAGCCGCACAGCGCCGCCGCGGCGGCACGTTGCAACGGCGCGCCGCCGCGTGACGCAGCGCCCCAGCCACCGTAGCCGCCATACTGGCGAACCGGCGACCAGTCGGGCATCGCCGGCGGAATCGGCGCATCGTACGCAGCGAACGGCCCCGCCCCCCAGACTATCCTGCCGCCCACGACCGTCAGCAAGGCGGTGGTGTCGGCGATATCGTCCTCGGCGCACGAAAAGAAGTCGCGGTCCGGCACCATCAGATCGGCAAGCTGTCCGGGCGCGATGCAACCTTTTCTGCCCTCTTCGTTCGAGAACCACGTCACGTACTCCGTCCACATGCGCAACGCCGTTTCGCGATCAGGCAAATTGCGCCGGGGATACATGCGCAGGCCGGCGATCGTCTTGCCGCTGACCAGCCATGCGAGCGAGACCCACGGGTTGTACGACGCCACACGCGTCGCGTCGGTGCCGGCCGACACCTTGATGCCGTTCTCCAGCATCTTCGCGATGGGCGGCGTGGCCTCCGCCGCCTGCGCACCGTAGCGCTCGACAAAATACTCGCCCTGATAGGCCATCCGGTGCTGCACCGCGATGCCGCCGCCCAACGCGGTGATGCGCTCCATCGAACGTTCGGAGACGGTTTCCGCATGATCGAAGAACCAGTGGATGCCGTCGAGCGGAATGTCTCTCGCGACCTTTTCGAACACGTCGAGCGCGCGGCCAATGGTTTCGTCATAGGTGGCATGCAGCCGCCACGGCCAGCGATTCTGCGCAAGCACGCGCACCACGCCTTCGAGTTCGTCCTCCATCCCGGCCGGCAATTCCGGACGCGCGACGCGGAAGTCCTCGAAGTCGGCCGCCGAAAACACCAGCATCTCGCCCGCGCCGTTGTGGCGAAAATAATCCGTGCCGTCGTGATACCGGACTGCGCGGGTCCAGTTCACGAAGTCCTCCTTCTCGGCCTTCGGCTTCTGGGTAAACAGGTTGTACGCGACACGCACGGTCATTTCGCCTGCATCGTGCAGTTTGCGAATAACTTCGTAATCCTCCGGATAATTCTGCGAACCGCCTCCCGCGTCGATCGCACCGGTCACGCCAAGGCGATTGAGCTCGCGCATGAAATGGCGCGTCGAATTGTATTGATACTCGGGCGGCAGCCTGGGCCCTTTCGCAAGCGTCGCATAGAGAATCGCGGCGTTCGGATTGGCCAGCAGCAAGCCGCTGGGATGGCCCATGTCGTCGCGCTGAATCGTGCCGCCGGGAGGCTCCGGCGTATCCTTCGTATAACCTACCACGCGCAGCGCGGCGGCATTGAGCAGTGCACGGTCGTATAGATGCAGGATGAACACGGGCGTATCGGGCGCCGCCTCGTTGAGCTCCGCAATCGTCGGCAAGCGCTTCTCCTCGAACTGATGCTCAGTAAAACCGCCGACCACCCGCACCCATTGCGGCGCGGGCGTGATCGCGACCTGCCGCCTGAGCATCTCCATCGCGACGGCGAGCGAGCGCACGCCATCCCAGCGCAGTTCCATGTTGTAGTTCAGGCCGCCGCGAATCAGATGCAGATGATTGTCGATCAGACCCGGCAACACAGACCGCCCGGCGAGATCGATAACCTGCGTCGCGTGGCCCGCGAGCGGCATCACGTCCGCATCGCTGCCGACCGCGACGAAG
>Ga0154001_1000576_pt1 | contig 11680 bp, 18 predicted proteins | sample TSNJ085MetaG_FD_104699 | JGI IMG/M metagenome (GOLD analysis project Ga0154001, IMG submission 104699) | Attine ant fungus gardens microbial communities from New Jersey, USA - TSNJ085 MetaG | ecosystem: Host-associated > Fungi > Mycelium > Unclassified | place: USA: New Jersey, Wharton State...
AAGAACTCAATAGAGTTCCTTGTTGGATTCTTGTAGGTACTTATACAAATATTAGATGGTCTGTATGCCTATCTCCCACAATCACATGACCTTTACTAAGAACTATCCATATCTTACATAATCCTTCCCACACTATTTATATCTTTCCTGCATTGTATTCTTGGATGTCTCATAACATAGCCTTCCCTTCAAGTTTCCTCATCCTGAGGAATTTTTCCATTGTCTCCAGTTTTCCTCCCATCTTTTTTCCCTTTGTCTCTCATACTCCTTGTTAGACTATCCCCACAGTATTTTCACTATAAACCTCCCTGGTAGTTCTCTTGAGAATACCTTTTTGTCCTCTTCTTCTTTCTATTATTGTACTTCTTTAGTTTCTTTGCCATACTCTTTTTCAAACTCTTCTACCAACTCTTTTGTGTTCTCCAGATTCTTGCTACTTTCCCATGTATCTTCTTCTGCCATATATCCCTTCCATCATACTAGGAACTTCTCTTTTCCTTGTACTACTCTTTTGTTTAGTATTTTTTCCACTTCAAATTCTTTCTCCCCTTTGATAATAACTGGTTTTGGTGGTACCTTCTTCTGCCCCTCTACTTGTGGCTTATACAGGTGTACTCAACTTACATTAACTACAGGGTGTATTCTAATAGAACTAGGCAATTCTAATTCTACTGCATTACTTAAGACAATCCCTTTTATTCTATAAGGCCCCATAAAGTGTTCTGTCAATTTCTCCAATTGTCTTCTCTTCATCTGCCACTTGAGGTCTTTGGTGCTCAGCAATACTAAGTTCCCTACTTTATACTCCTCCCCTTTACTTCATTTTCTGTCTGTAAACTTCTTTATTTTGTTCTGAGCCTTTTTCAAGGCTACTTTCACTTTCTTCTGAATTTTCTGTATTCTTTCTGTAAACTTTCCCACCACTTTGTACTTCCCCTTCCTTCTCCCCTCAAATCCCATCCTTGGATCTTAACCATAATTAGCCTTGAATAGTAACACTTTTGTAGCTGGATGTATCTTGTTATTATATGCAAATTCAGCTGTCCCCAACTAGTCTGGCCATTGTCTTGTCTATAGTTGATAAAGACCCTCAGGTACTGCTCCAATTCCTGGTTCACCCTCTCTGTCTGTCCATCTGTCTAGGGGTAATAAGCCATCAACAACTTAGTCCAGATTCCCAATAACTTGTTCAACTCCTTTATTATTTCTGCTATGAACTGTACTCCCCTGTCTGATATAATACTTTCCAGAAGCCCGTGCAGTTTCTAGATATGGTCTCTAAACAGCCTGGTGAGTCCCTCTGCTGATATTTTCTCTGTAGTTGCTATAAAGTATGCCATTTTGCTAAATCTGTCACATACCACTAAGATTGCATCATATCCTTGAGCTAAGGGTAGCTTTGTGATAAAGTCTGCTAAGATATGGCTCCATGGTTTCTCTGGGATTGCATTTGGCATTAACTTTTTTGCCAGAGTCTCACTCTTATTTTTATATTGCTAGTAGATGTCATACCTATCTACATATCTCCCTACTTTCCTTATTACTCCTGGCCACCAGTAGTTTCTTGTAACCAGCTCCACTATTTTCTATCTTCCTCCATGTTCTCCTACTAGCATGTCATGATGTAGACATACTACCTCTCTTTTCAGTTCTCCCTTGGGTATGTATATGCATTCTTCCTTCATAACAACTCCTTCCTCTATCAACTATTCTTCATCTCTAAGGTTTTTCATCTCCACTCTCTTTAACTCTTCTACTGCTTTTACTACTTTCTTGTCTTCTTCCTGCACTTTCTTAATTTTCTCCCTTAGACTCCCATCTTCTACTAGTGTTTCTATTCCTCTTATCCATTCTGGCCTAATTAATGTCTGATCCTTGTTCTTATTCTCCACTTCCTCCTACTAGTCTGCTCTTTGACTTAGTCCATTGGCTTTACCTATACTTTTTTCAGGGATGTGCTTCAAGGTGAAGTTGAAGCATGACAAGTACAAGGCCCACTGGACTTGTCTCCAATTCAGCTTTTAACTCATTATGAAATACTGGAGGTTTTTATGGTCCATCCAGATCTTGAACTCCATTTTTGCCCCTTCTAGGTAGTATCTCCATGCTTCTAGACATCAAATTACTGCCAACATTTCTTTGTTGTGAATCTTGTAGTTTCATTCTGTTGTGTTTAGTGTCATAATACAGTCAAAATGGCTAAGTCATTATTTATTTTCTTTTTCTTTGTCTTTTTCTTTTCTTTTAATTAGGAAACTGGGGAATGACTAAAAGAGATATGTGGGAGTCCATAAATAGAGGTCAACATAGGATATGTATAAGTAGTGTACCATAATCAAATGAGAACTCTATCAAGTTCTCCCTGTCAACTTGGACTAGAAGCAGTTCTAAGATGCCTCAGTCTAAGTTCTTATACTAGAACTCAATTCCACATCTAGAGCACTGTCCACCTTGGACCTTGCTCATCCTTACTCTCATAACCATCTCAACCCTCAACCAGTGGTCACTACAATTACTAGTCACCTCCATACATAGCCAGGCCCTTGGCTTAAGGGGACTTGTCAATCAGTTAGGGATTGATGGTAGAAGTGCAGTACCAAGCTCAGGTATTGTGTCTAAGACCTGACCTTGCAATTGAGTAGTGCTCAGTAGTTTACTTGTATTCCTTTTACTCTATAAATCTTGTGCTAAAGTCCCATTGTGGGCTATACATGCAAAGGAGTAACGCTGTATCTTTAGGAAGGCATTTAGGTTAGAGATCCTCTTCTTGGGGTGATAGTATAACCATAGTATTAGAGCAGTAGCAAGTAGAGCAGTAGGTGTCTAGCTGGATGAAGATCTTGTGCCCTAGTAGATATAACATTAGTAAGATCACTCCTATTTTGACTTCTCTGGAGACATAGCATCATGTCTTAGGAACAATACAACTCTCTTATGGGCAGTATGCTCAACCAATGGTGTACCCTGGCCAAACTAAGGGCAGAAATAGAGGGAAGGAAAGAAAGAGTATGTTGGGGGTGTAGAAAGTTTGGGCACCTGGCCCATAACTGTAGGAATATGAGAGAAGCAAAAGGGAGACCGGTTCCCCAGAATAAATTTGAGGTGATAGCAAGTAGAGTAATACAATGTGGAGTGAGGGAGGAAGCAAAAGTAAGGAGGCAGGAGACAGTTGAGAAAGGGGTATGATGTTTCAGATGTTAGGGGGTAGGACACTACAAATGGAAGTGTCCAAATATTAAGGTGGAGAAGGAAAGGAGAAGTGAAGAAGCAGCATATGCAGCTAGTCTGCAAAAGGTGCAGCAAGAGGAAAGACTGGTATGCTCCTTATGGAGAAAGGCACAGAAACACAGTGGTGCATGGGGAATGCCCCCAAAAAATGCAACACTAGAGCAGAGAGGGTAGATAACCAAATGGGAGGTTGTGACATTTGTGGAGTGTGGAGGATGCAACTACAAAGGTACCAAGACATATAAAAACCAAGGGCAAGGGTTCATCCCTGGTGAACAATTAAGAAATGTGTGGTGCAGCAGTTTCTTCAAAGCATGGAAGTGGAGAGAGGACACAGTAGGAGAGAGAGGAGCAGTTGTCATGAAGTGTAGTCAATGTGGAAGGAAAGATACAGTTGAGAAGATACCAGAGAAAGATAGGAAGAAAATCTTGTACCCAGAATATGGGATGGAAAAGAAGCAGCCATGGTGGGACTAGAGAGTAGCAGTGCACCCTGGAAATGGAGAAGTGCAGCAAAGCGGCACAAGGAAAGGAGCTCCAAAAAGCACAGAGAAAGGGAAGGACAGACAAAGGGATGTCAGGAGAATGTTCAAAATGTTAAGAGAAGTATGGTTAAACATAGGGGTAGAGAAGGTAGACATACATGAAGGCATAACCATAAAAGCACTCCTGGATAGTGGTACAACAGGAATGTTCATGGATAAGAAGATAGCAGTAAAACATGGGTTTAAGCTGCAAAAGCTAAAAAGACCAATAGCAGTCAGAAACATAGATAGGACAAACAATAGTGGAGGGGCTATTACACACCAAGTGGAAGTAAACATGTACTACAAAAACTATGTAGAAAGGATGAGAATGGATGTGTGTGACTTGGGAAAAACAGATGTAATATTGGGGATGCCATGGTTGCAAGCACACAACCCAGAAATTAATTGGGAAATGGGGGAAGTCAAGATGACAAGATGCCCTCCATTATGTGGGAAAAATACAAAACTGGAAAAGGGACAGAAAGCAAAGAAAGGAAAGAGAGTAGCAACACTAGAAGAAGAAAAGGTAGTAAGATGGGTGGTGGAGAATAAAGAGGATTGGGGGAGAGAGGAGGAGGTTGAAGCAGATCATAAGAAGATCAAGGAGATGGTTCCACAAAGGTTCCTAAAGTGGAGAAAGGTGTTTGGAAAGGTGGAATCAGAAAGAATGCCAAGGAGGAAAATTTAGGATCACACTATAGATCTCAAAGAGACATTTAAACTATGAAAGGGAAGGATTTACCCTTTATCCAGAGATAAAAGGGAGGAAGTTTAGAACTTCATAAATAACCAACTGAGAAAGGGGTATATTAGACCATCAAAATTCCCTCAAACATCACCAGTATTCTTTGTAGGCAAGAAAGATGGGAGTAAGAGGATGGTAATGGACTACTGTAACCTAAACAACCAAACAGTGAAGAATAACTATCCACTTCTATTAATCACAGACTTAATTGACAACATGGAGAGTAAACAAGTATTCACAAAAATGGATCTTTGGTGGGGGTTCAACAGTGTAAGGATTAAGGAAGGAGATGAGTGAAAGGGAGTATTCACAACCCATGTGGGGTCCTTTGAGCCAATGGTCATGTTTTTTGGAATGACAAATTCACCAGCCACATTTTAAGTAATGATGAATGAAATTCTGAGAGACATGATTAATGAAGGAAAAGTGGCGGCCTTTGTGGATGACATATTAATAGGGATAGAAACAGAAGAAGGGCATGATAAAATTGTGGAAGAAGTGCTAAAAAGGTTGGAAGAAAATAACTTGTATATCAAGCCAGAAAAATGCATGTGGAAGGTATGAAAAATTGGGTTTCTGGGAGTTGTTATAGAACCTGATGGGATTGAAATGGAGAAGGAAAAGGTAGATGGAATACTAAGTTGGCCAGAGCCAAAGAATGTGAAAGACATCAGGAAGTTTTTAGGCCTTGCCAACTACTATAGGAGGTTCATCAAAAACTTCGCTCAAGTAGCAAGGCCAATAAATGTGCTGATGAGAAAAGATATAAAGTGGCAGTGGAAAGAAGAGTAGCAGAAAGCATTTGATGAGCTTAAAAGGATCTTTACAACTAAACCAGTACTGGCAGCCCCAGATCTAGACAAAGAACTCAGGGTAGAGGCAGATGCTTCAAACTACACTACTGGAGGAGTATTATCAATGAAGGGTTCCAACAAGCTGTAGAGGCTGGTCACTTTTATTTCTAAATTTCTAAGTGATACAGAAAGAAACTATGAGATTCATGACAAAGAAATGTTAGTGGTAGTCAGATGTCTGGAAACATGGAGACATTTTCTGGAAGGAGCAATGATGAAATTTGAGATTTGGACAGATCATAAAAATCTTGAATATTTCATGAAGGTGCAAAAATTGAATAGAAGACAAGCCAGATAGGCATTGTACCTATCGAGGTTCAATTTTATGTTAAGGCATGTTCCAGGGAGTAAGATGGAAAAGGCAGATAGCTTAAGCAGGAGGCTGGACTGGGAAGTAGGAGTAGAAAGGGACAATAATGAGGATGAGACGTTGGTAAAACCTAAGTAGTTAAAAGTCAGAAGAACGGAAAGGGTAGAAGTAATTGTAGAAGGAGTGGATTTGTTAGAGAAAGTGAGAAAGTCAAAGGTAAAAGACAATGAAGTAGTCAAAGCAGTAGAAGAAATGAAATGAGCAGGAGTAAAGATGCTGAGAGACAAAGAGTGGAGGGAAGGAGATAGCATAATATATAAGGAGGGGAAGGTGTATGTACTTAAAGACAATATATTAAGAGCAGAAATAATTAGGCTACATCACGATATACCAGTGGGAGGACATGGAGGACAATAGAAGATAGTGGAGTTGGTCACCCAAAACTTCTGGTGGCCAGGAGTAACTAAGGAGGTGAAACAATATGTGGAAGGATGCAATTCCTGTCAGAGAAACAAAAACCACACAGAACAGCTGGCAGGCAAATTAATGCCCAATTTAATACCTGAGAAACCTTGGATGCATATATTGGCAGATGTTATCACCAAACTGCCAATAGCACAGGAATATGACTCAATCTTAGTGGTAGTAGACAGATTAACAAAAATGGTCCATTTTATCCCTACTACAGAGAAAACATCAGCAGAAGAGCTAGCCAGGTTGTTTAGAGACAATGTGTGGAAGCTGCATGGGCTACCCAAGAGTATCATCTCAGATAGAGGACCACAGTTTGTGGCAGGAATAATGCAAGAGCTGAATAGAATGTTGGGAATTGAAAGTAAACTGTCAACAGCATTCCACCCTCAAACAGATGGGCAAACAGAGAGGGTTAATCAAGAACTAGAGCAGTACTTAAGAATGTTTATTGACCATAGGCAGGAACAGTGGCTAGATTGGTTAGGAACAGCAGAATTTGCTTACAACAACAAAGCACACTCAAGTACCAAGACATTACCCTTCAAGACAAATTACAGACAAGATCCTAGAATAGGGTTTGAAATGAGAAGGAAAGGAAAATATGAGGGGGCAGAGAAATTTGTGATAAAAATGAAGGAGGTTCAGGAAGAAGCAAAAGCAGCATTAGGAAAAGCACAAGAAGAAATGAAAAAATATGCAAATAGGAAAAGGGCAGAAGTTGATGAGTATAAAGTAGGAGACTTAGTAATGCTAAGCACTAAGGATCTGAAATATCAGATGGTCAGAAGGAGGACAGAAAAGCTGATGGAAAGGTTTGTAGGCCCTTGCAAAATAAAAAAGATTGTATCATCAAATGCAGTGGAATTAGAACTACCTAATACATTTGGTAGTCAATATCAGTAGAATACAAAGATATGTAGGGCAAGTAGAAGGGCAGAGAAAGGAGCAACCAGCTCCAGTCATAATCAAGGAAGAAGAAGAGTGGGAAGTAGAGAGAATCCTGAATAAATGGCAGATACAAGAAAAGGATAAGTACTTGGTACAATGGAAGGGATTCATGGCAGAATCAGATACTTGGGAAGGAAGGGAAAACCTGGAAAATGCAAAAGAGGCAGTCAAAGAATACAAAAAAGAATACCGATGAGACATAGAAGATGTAAGACAACAAGAGAGAGAGGAAGAAATATTTAGAAGGGGAGAACTGCCAGGATGATTTACAGCAAAAAAGCTATTTGGGTGGTCAGACAAACAATATAATGAGGAATATTGGGGAAGACTAGAAAGAAATTGGAAACAATGGAAAGGAGGACAAACAAAAGGATAAAGAACTATGGAAACAATAAAAGAGGAAGAAGAAGAAATTGAGCAGGAAAGTTTAGGGCTCAATGTCATGACTTGGCAAAATGGCTAAAGTCATTATTTACTTTACTTTTCTTTTCTCTTTTCTTTTCTTTTTGGGACTTACTACACAAGGATAGAGTGTGAGAAAGTATCATGTGACTAAATGTCACAGAGTCACAGGATTATGAGTCATAGTCAGGTGATGTCACATGACTAATGGAAACCATGGGAAGATAGTGCACAGACCATGTAGTAGTTGTATAAGTAGTATAGGAAAATTAATGGAAACTCCATCGAGTTCTCCTTGTCAACTCAGACTAGGAGTAGTTCTAAGACATCTCAGTCTAAGTCCTTACACTCAAGGAGTGGACAGAAGAAGATGACAATAAAATGGGGAACATTTGTGACCCATACTACAAACTATAAAAGTCCTTGGGACAAGGAATCTTGAGAGAGGGATGGTGTCATGACATAGTCAAAATGGCTAAGTTATTATTTATTTTCTTTTTCTTTTCTTTTAATTAGGAAACTAGGGAATGACTAAAAGAGATATGCAGGAGTCCATAAATAGAGGTAAACACAGGATATGTATAAGTAGTGTACTATAATCAAATGAGAACTCTATCGAGTTTTCTTTGTCAACTTGAACTAGGAGTAGTTCTAAGATGCCTCAGTCTAAGTTCTTATATTTAGTGACTTAGAGATAAAGGCTACTGACCTCCATTTCCTATCCTTACACTTTGTTGACAACACTCCCCCTGTTACATAGTCCAATCCATCTGCTTCTACTTGTATTTCTTTGTCTAGATCTGGTATTGCCAAGATTAGCTCTGTCATGAATACCTCTTTCAATTTTTCAAATACCTCCTCCTGTTCCTTCCCCCATCTCCACTTCTCCTCCTTTCTAACTAATACATGTAGTGGTGCTGCAAGCTTTACAAAGTCTTTAATGAATTGTCTATAGTAGTTGGCAAGTTCTAGAAACTTTTGCATCTCTTTTACATTTCTCAGCACTGGCTAGTTTAAGACCCCTTCCACCTTCTCCTTCTGCATTTCTACCTTCTTTGGTATTATTACTACTTCTAAAAACTCCACTTCCTTTACCTTCCACCAACACTTCTCTGGTTTTACAAAGAGATCATTCTCCTCAAGTTGCTTCAACACTTCCTCTACTATCTTGTTGTGTCCCTCCTCTATCTCTGTTGCTATAATAATATCATCTATGAAGGTGGCTGTATTCCCTTAATTCATCATATCACAGAACAGGTCATTCATCATTGTCTGGAAGGTAGCAGAGGAGTTTGTGAGCCCAAAGTACATTACAGTTGGTTCATAGGCTCTGATGTGCATTGTGAACACTATCTTCTATTTGTCTCCTTCCTTGATTCTAACATTGTTATACCTCTACCTTAGGTCTAGCTTTGTAAAAACCTTCTTACTGCCTATACCATCCAGGATATTGGTAATCAGTGGTAATAGATATCCATTCTTGACAGTCTACTGGTTCACATGTCTATAATTTTGCACCATTCATTGTTTGCTATCCTTTTTGGCTACAAAATGTACTGGTAATGTCTGTGGTGATTTTGACAGTCAGATATAACCTTTTTGCAGTTGATCTTCTACAAATGCTTGTACCTCCTCTTGCTCTTCCCTTAACAATGAATACATCTTCCCTTTCTTAGGCAAAAAACCCTTCTTTAGCTCTATTGCATGATCCCAGGCCTTTTGCACTGGTATTCTTTCTGACTCCACTTTTCCAAACACCTTTTTCCACTTCCAAAACCTTCTTGGTACCAGTTCCTCCACTATCTTCTTCTCTTCTATTTTTCTAACCTCTTTGTCTTTTTTTTTCTTTCTCTTTCTTCCACAGATAGGTGGGCATCTCATCATTTTTACTTCTCCCTTTTCCCAGTCTATTTCTGGATTATAGGTAGTTAGCCATAGTATACCCAGTATCACTTTTGTCTTTCCCAAGTTACATACATCCATTCTCACTCTTTTTATGTGTCCCTTGAAAAACATATTGCACTCTACCTAGTGTGTGATTGCTCCCTCCACATTTACCATACCATCCATGTTTCATACTAGTAGAAGTTTTTTCAATTTTTCTAGTTTAAACCCTTTCTCCTTTGCAAACTTTATGTCCATGAATAGACCTATTGCTCCGTTATCCAATAATGCCTTCACTGTTACCCCCTCATGGTTTTCCATCTTTTCCAATTCTACTTTCATCCACACTTCTCTTAGCAGCCAGAGGGTGTACTATACATCTCTTACTCCCTCAGTGTTGCTTTAACAAGAAACTTTATTTCCCAGTTTTTCTGGGTGCAATATACTGTACATATTTGAGGAGGGCAGTCAGGAGCTTACTGTCCCCCATTGTCTTTTGCTGACTCTTGCAGTGTTTCTACTATTCTCCCCTCTCTTCCCTTCCTTTGCCAACAGTTTTTGGCTATATGGCCCCACTTTCCATACACATAGCATATTCTATCTCCCCCTCTTCCTCTATCAACATCCATTGCATTGGGGTCTCTTCCTAGCTTCTGTCCTCCTCAATTGTTTTGTGCTCCTTCTCTAAAGTTTTGACCTCCTGCCCTCTATATGATCTGTCTCCCTCTTCCTCTATATGATCCTCTACTGAAGCCTCCCCTGGGCTGTGCATTTCCCTGTGGGTGCACTACATTTCTCTCCAATATTCTTTCTTTTACTCTGCTCTGTCTCTGGTTTCTGTCTAGCCTCACTGCTCTCTCCTGCCACTCTTCTATTGTGCTGGGGGGATTCTCTACCTCTGCCAATTTCCTTCTCAGTACTCCACTTAATCCCCTCTTGAATTCTTTGATAAGGGACCATCCCTCATAGCCACTTTCTCTCGCCACCTTCTTGAACTCCTGGACATATTTGTCACAGGTTCTCCCCCTTTGTTTGATTGTCCTCAACTGTCTACTTGATGTAGAGGTCAGGTCTCAGGTAGGGACATAAGTTTTGTCCAGGCCATCTATCCACTGTCCCTAACTAACAGTGAAGTCCCCTTTACAGCTAGGGCCTGCTTTCCAAAAAGCTTCCAAGTGCTATACTTGTTAGCAAGGATGATGAGAGAGTAAGTGAAAAGTGAAATGTTGAGGCTGCAAGGTGCAGGGTCAACAATAGGTATTGAGTTCTTGTATTAGCATGAAGTTGTGAGGACTCAGAGCTCAACCAAGGTAGTTGTTCAGAAAGAACTCAATAGAGTTCCTTGTTGGATTCTTGTAGGTACTTATACAAATATTAGATGGTCTGTATGCCTATCTTCTACAATCACATGACCTTTACTAAGAACTATCCATATCTTACATAATCCTTCCCACACTATTTATATCTTTCCTGTATTGTATTCTTGGATGTCTCATAATACCCTTTCTTAATCCTTGTATTGTTGAACCTCCACCAAAGATCTATTTTAGTGAATACTCATTTGCCCCCTATGTTGTCTATTAAGTCTGTAATTAATGGAAGTGGGTAGTTATTCTTCACCATCTGGTCATTCAGGTTTTGGTAGTCTATTACCATTCTTATTATGAGATAGTTTGTTATAAGATGGTTTCTAAAGAAGAAACTATTTCCCATGCATTCATTAATCTAATGGAAAATATCCAGGAATATAACATGAGAAAGATATAAATAGTGTGGGAAGGATTATGTAAGATATATATAGTTACTAGTAAGGGTCATGTGATTGCAGGAGATAGGCACACAGACCAACAGACATTTGTATAAGTAGCTAGGAGAATCCAACAGAAAACTCTATCAAGTTCTTCCTGAACAGTCATCTTGGTTGAGCTCTAAGTTCTCACAACTGCACACTAATACTGTTCCAGACTACCAATGAGCCCTGTTATAAATTGTTTATTTTTAAGAAAAAAAGAAAAAAAAGGTCTGGATATTTTTGTAGTCATGGTGCCTGGAACCTATGCCTAAATATGGAGAGATTTTCCCTATCAATTAGTTTATCACTCACCTGCTAAGAGCATCAAGTTCTTAGTGTTCCCTGGAATAGTTATCTTTCTCCTGGGCCATTCACACATATATGTGGTTGCTTCTTCTATCACTGATGTAAATACACCTTGTGACAATAGATATCAACCAATGATCCAATAATGGTAATAAATCAATTGATATAATATACTATATTAATTGTGTTGGGTAGCAAGTTGCTAGGACA
>Ga0154001_1000583_pt1 | contig 11626 bp, 25 predicted proteins | sample TSNJ085MetaG_FD_104699 | JGI IMG/M metagenome (GOLD analysis project Ga0154001, IMG submission 104699) | Attine ant fungus gardens microbial communities from New Jersey, USA - TSNJ085 MetaG | ecosystem: Host-associated > Fungi > Mycelium > Unclassified | place: USA: New Jersey, Wharton State...
AGAGTCCCATGGTCACATGTCCTTTCCAGAATGTTCTATGGTCACCTGACCTTGTCACGTGACTTGGCTTACTAAGTCCCTATCCTGTTTATGTCTTTACTCCGTTGTGTGCTTGGAGGTTTTTAGTTGGAGTGTTCAGATGCGTGGGAAACCTTTTCCTGCTCAAGGTTCTCACAACAATCTTGTGCCCCAGTAGACATAACATTAGTAAGATCACTCTTATTTCAACTTTTCTAGAGACATAGCACTATGTCTCTGGAACAATACAACTCTCTTATGGGCAGTATGCTCAACCAATAGCATGCCCTGGCCAAACTAAAGGCAGAAATAGAGAAAAGGGAAGGAAGGGTATATTGGGGGTATAAAAGGTTTGGGCACCTGGCCTGTAACTATAGGAATATGAAAGAAGCAAAAGGGAAACCAGTTCCCTAGAATAGATTTGAGATAATAGTGAGTAAAGTAATACAATGTGGAGTAAGGGAGAAAGAAAAAGTAAGGAGGTAGGAGACAGGTGAGGAAGGGGTACAATGTTTTAGATGTTGGGGGACAGAACACTACAAGTGAGAGTGTCCAAATATTAAGGTAGAGAAGGAAAGGAGAAGTAAGAGAGCGGCGCGTGTGGCCAGGCCACAAAAGGCACAGCAGAAGGGGAGACTGGCACATCCCAACTGGAAAAAGGTGCAGGAATACTATGGAGTGGAGAATGTGCCAGAAGATACATGGCTGTTGGAGTTAGGATAGATGACAGAAGAGGTCATAGCAACCTATATAGAATACAAATGGTGTAGAAAGAAAGGAATGCATAGGGAGGACAACAGAGAACAAGGAGTTCTTAGAGGAAGAAAACTGGAGGAAGCTGAGTGGTATAGATGCCCAAAGCAAAAGAGAAAGGAAGAAGAAGCGGTATGCCCCACAAAGAGAAAAGCGCAGCAAAGCAGGGTACAGGCAAAAGGTACAGCAAGAGAAGTGAGAAGAACATTCAAAATACTGAGAGAAGTATGGATGGACATAGGAATAGAAAAGGTGGATATGCACTGTTACAAAAAAGTAACTACCAAATAATGACATGGAGGTATAACAAAATACCTGTTCAAAGAACTACATAAATAGCTGAACCCTCATTAGCAAGTAGCCTTGCTAATATCACCCTTTTAGTGTAGTGGTAAACCATACAGTATATGACTACTGGTCCATAGTACAACTGTGACATGTACAAAGGCGTAACAGTAAAAGTGCTCCTAGATAGTGGTATAATAGGAATGTTTATAGATTGGAAGATGGTAGCAAAATATGGATTTAAAGCTGCAGAAATTGGAGAGGCCAGTAATAGTTAGAAATGTTGATGGGACCAATAACAGTGCAAGAGCTATTACCTATCAGGTGGAAGTGAACATGTACTACAAAGGCCATGTAGAAAGGATAAGAATGGATGTGTGTGATCTAGGAAAAAAAGATGTTATATTGGAGATGCCATAGTTGCAAGCACACAACCCAGAGATAAATTGGGAGACTAGGGAAGTCAAGATAACGAGGTGTCCACTATTGTGTAGAAGGAATACGAGGCTAAAGGAGAAAAGAGTGAGAAAGAAAGTAAAAAGAGTAGTAACATTGAAAGAAGAGAAGATTGTGAGGTGGGCAGTGGATGATAAGAAAGACTAGGAAAGGGAAGTGTTATAAGAGCCCCAAAATGGAAATAGTTTCCTGTGTAGTTGAATACTCAATCTAAAACCTCAAATTATACAATGGGGTCAAGATATAAACAGCATGGAAACTTAGGTAATCAGATCACATGACAAGGTCAGGTGATCATAGAACATTCTGAAAGGATATGTGATCATGAGCTAATAGTAGCACAGCCACTGTAAAGTAGTATAAGTAGTAGTCCAATCTAATGAAGAACTCTATCAAGTTCTTCTTGAACATCCATCTAGGGTGATCACTAAGGACATTCACTGTCTATTGGTAACATAAGAACTCGATTCCCAAATGGTGACCTTGCACCTCATGGCCTCACCACCCACTTACTCTCTTATCTCCCTCACTAGTGAGCATAGCGCTCACAAGCATTTTGGATAGTGGGCCCTAGCTGTAAAGGGGACTTCTCAGTCAGTTAGAGACTGAGGGAGAAGACTAAATACCAAGTCCAGGTATCCTGTTTGAGTTCTGACCTTATAATTGGATGTTGTTCTTTACATTTTTCTCTATATAAACTCTATGCTGCACTCCATTATGAGTAGTACATGTAGGAGAGTAGCAGTCATTCCTTAGGAAACTGCTTAGCTTAGGGGTTCTCTTCTTAGAGGCAATTGTATACCAATTTGATTAGGGCAGTAGTCAGTAGGATAGTAGAAGTCCAGATAGATGAAGGTTGTGTGCCCTGTTGGACATAGCCTTAGCTAGTCACTCTAGATCAAGAATCATCAGAATACGAATCATCATCCCTATTACCACCACCATGCAACATGTTCTGCCAACAACAACAACAACAGCAATGAAAGGAGCCTTCTCCAGCACCCATCCCTCGAGAGGAACAACTCCTTGCCATGATTGCAACCCTGCAGTAGTAGGTTAACACCATGCTCCTTCAGCAACAAGGGAGCAGAGTAGAGGTTGCCAAACCTCAAACCTTTAGTAGAAGAATAGAGGAGGTGAGTGCATTTGTTAATGCAGCTTGCCTATATATTAGGATAAAGATGGCAGAAGAAGCAGTAGTGACCCAGGTGGCCTAGATGTTGTCATATGTGTAGGGAGGAATAGCAGAAGCATGGAAGGACAACCTGTTGGATGAGCTAGCAAAGGGAGAATCAGAGGTAGAATCAGCAGAGTAATTGTTTGCAAAAATAAGAAATGACTTTGGGAAGATATCAGAGGAAGAAAGAAAAATAGAGCAGCTGAGAACAATTGAGCAGGAAGGAAGAACCTGCAATGAGTATGTGCAGGAATTTAAAAAGGTTGCCAGGGGAAGCGGCTATGAGAGAAGATCCCTCATTGAAGAATTTTAGAGGGGACTAAACGGCAGTATTAGAAGGAAGCTAGCAGAAGCAGAAGAGCCGCCAACCACTATTGGAAAGTGGCAGAAGAGAGCAGTGAGATTGGATAGAAATAAGAGACAAAGTAGGATAGAAGAAAGAATGTTGGGGAGAAATGTGACATGCCCAGGAGAAAATGTGCAGCCAAGAGGAGAAGGATCATATGGAGGAAGAGGGAGACAAATAATATGGAGAATGGAGGTAGGATACAGAGGGGAAGGAGGAGGAAACACATTCAATAGAGGAGGAGCTCAAATAGGTCCAAGAAGAGACCCAAATGCAATGGATATAGATAGAGGAAGAAAAGAGGATAGGATATGCTATGTATGTGGAAAGTGGGGCCATATAGCCAAAAATTGTTGGTAAAAACACAAGAGGAGAGTAGTAGAGACGCTGCAGGAGTTGGTAAAAGAAAATGGAGGACAGTAAGCTCTCAGCTGGTCTCCAATAATTTGTACAGTGTATTGCACCCAGAAAAGCTGGGCAATAAATCAAATTTCATCAATACAACTGAGAGAGTGAGAAATATATAGTGTACACTACAGCTGCTAAGAGAAGTCTGGATGAAGGTGGGACTAGAGAAGTTGGAAAACTATGAAGGGTTAGCAGTAAGAGCGCTGCTAGACAGCGGGGCAACAGGTCTATTCATGGATACAACCTTTGCCAGAGAAAAGAAGTTTAAAATGAAAAAGTTAAAAAACCCCCTTGTCATGACTTGACCAAACGACTAAGTCATTATTTATTTTTCTTTTCCTTTTCTTTTCTTTTATTAGGAAATCAATGGATGTGAGAGGGGATGACTCAAAAGAGATATGCAGGACTTTGTAAATAAGGGTAAATACAGAATGTATACAAGTAGTGTACAGAAAGCAAACGGGAACTCTATCGAGTTTTCCTTGTCAACTCAGACTAGGAGGGTGGTTAAGTCATCTCGGACTAAGTCACTATATCCCTATTAGTTAGAAATGTAGATAGAACGGTAAATGCAGGAGGGGCCATAACACACCAGGTAAAGTGCAACATGTTCTTCAAAGGACATGTGAAAAGGGTAAGGATAGATGTATGTAACTTAGGAAAAACGGAGGTGATACTGGAAATGCCATGGCTAGCAGCCCATAACCCAGAGATAGATTGGGAAAAAGGGAAAGTAAAAATGACATGTTGTCTACCTATATATGAAAGGAAAAAGCAAGAAGGGAAAAAGAAGGAAGTAAAGAAGATAGAAAAAGATGAAAATGAAGAAATGTTGAAAAGACTAGTATCCAAGAGGTTTTGGAAGTGGAAGAGGGTGTTTGGAAAAAAGGAGTCGGAAAGAATGCCAGTGCAAAAGACCTAGAACCATGCCATAGAATTGAAAGAGGGGTTCACACCAAAAAAGGGAAAGATGTACTTGTTGTCGAGGGAGGAAAGAGAAGAAGTACAAGCATTTGTGGAAGATCAGTTGAGGAAAGGATACATCCAGCCTTCCAAGTTGCCCCAAACATCACTAGCACACTTTGTAGCAAAAAAGGATAGCACACAGAGAATGGTACAGGACTATTGACACATGAATCAGTGGATGATAAAGAATGGGTATCCTCTACCCCTCATTGCAGACATACTGGATAGAGTAGAAAAGAGAAAGGTGTTCACGAAGCTGGACCTGAGGTGGGGATACAATAATGTCAGGATCAAAGAGGGAGATAAATAGAAGGCAGCTTTTACAACACATATTGGGGCTTATGAGCCCACAGTATCACAAATGGCTACTTACTGATTTGTGATTGCTTGATTTGATAATCAAAGTGCTCAAAAAAGCAAAGTTAGACAAGTAGCAAAAGATATTGTTAAGTCTAAGGTTTATTCTCAGACATACAGTTCTTAAATACATAATTGTGGTGGTTTGTGCACCAGAACAGCCTACCATATGATCACTACCTATTGTTCTACATATAGGAGTGCTATTGTTCTTGAAATAGAGATAACCTAACCATCTTAGGGTAGTCCTTTGTTCTATTCAAGGACAGATAATAATCTATGGGTAAAGATCAGTGTCATGTACAAACATTGAGGACCTTGTATCTCCATGGGATCTTATCACCTCGGGATCTATTTATAGCTGAAAGAAGTGCATTGAAGAGAACTTCACAATGGTCATTGAAGCAAACAATTACATTAAGCAGTTCCCAAGGTATTGGTGATTTAGTGTCTGGTGACTTGGTAATCACTGACTGATCTGCTGATAACTTGGTGAATACTGATCACATTGAGACGTTTTTGGTACAATTTGAAAGGTCTCTTTAAGGGCTTTTGGTGGCCATTTAGATCGTCAAAACTGGTCAAGTATTCCTGGAGTTATGGTCTGAATGAAGTTTGTGACACACAGTCATATATTTTGGGTTAACAAACTCCCCTGCTACCTTCCAAACAATAATGAATGACCTGTTCCGCGATCTCATAAATTAAGGAGATACAGCAACATTCATTGACAACATCTTAGTAGCCATGGATATAGAGGAGGGGCATGATGAGCTAGTAGAGGAGGTATTAAAAAGACTAGAGGAGAATGACCTGTTTGTCAAGCCAGAAAAGTGCAAGTGAAAAGTAAGAGAAGTAGAGCTCTTGGGAGTAGTGATCGGACCAAAGAGAGTAGAGATGCAGAGAGAGAAGATAGAGGGAGTCCTGAACTGGCCGGCACCCTAAAACATCAAAGAAGTATAGAAGTTTTTAGGCCTCGCCAATTATTATAGAAGATTTATAAAAGACTTCACTAGGTTAGTAGCACCACTGCATGTACTGGCCAGGAAGGAGCAGAAATGGAAATGGGAAAGAGAACAGGAGGAGGCATTTGAAAGGCTTAAGATAGTATTCACTACGGAGCCTGTTTTAGCTATTTCAGATATTGATAGGGAGATGAGAGTAGAGGCAGATGCTTTAGACTACACAATAGGGGGAGTGTTGTCGACAAAGTGTGAGGATGGGAAGTAGAGGCCAGTGGCCTTCATCTCCAAATCATTGAATGCCATAGAGCAAAATTACAAAATTCAGGATAAAGAGATGCTGGTAGTTATTAGGTACCTAGAAGCATAGAGGCACTACTTGGAGGGAGCAAAGCTCAAATTTGAAATCTGGATAGACCATAAGAACCTCCAGTATTTTATGACAAGTCAAAAATTAAACCATAAACAAGTGAGATAGATCCTATACCTGTTATAATTTAATTTTACATTAAAACATGTTCCAGGAAAGAGCATGGGGAAGGCAGACAGACTAAGCAGGAAACCCAACTGGCAGGAGGGAGTGGAACAGGACAATGAGGACCAGAAACTGATAAAACCAGAATAGATTAGAGGAGTGAAAATGATAATAGAGGAAGAAAATCTAAAGAAAAGAATCAAAAGGGCATAGGAAGGGGATGAGAGGATAGTAAAAGTGGTAGAGGAGTTGAAGAGGGCAGGAATAAAGATGTTGAAAGATGAAGAATGGGAAATAGAAGATGGAATAGTAATGAAGGAAGGAAAGATATATGTACCAGAAGGAGAGCTTAGAGGGGAAATAATATGATTGCACCACAACACCCCAGTAGGAGAACATAGAAGGAGATGGAAGATAACAGAGTTGGTCACCAGGAATTACTGGTGGCCAGGAATAACAAAGGAGATAGGAAGATATATGGACAGATGTAATGCTTGTCAAAGATACAAGAATCAGAGCGAAGCACCAGCAGGGAAGCTGATGCCCAATACAGTCCCAGAAAAACCATAGAGCCATATCTTAGCAGATCTTATCACCAAACTGCCATTAGCCCAAGGATATGACACTATTTTAGTAGTATGCAACTGCTTTAGTAAAATGGCATATTTTATAGCAACAACAGAGAAAACATCGGTAAAAGGACTTGCAAAGTTGTTTCAAGATCATGTATAGAAGTTGCATGGACTTTCAGAAAGTATCATATCAGATAGAGGAGTACAGTTCATGGCAGGGATGATGAAGGAGCTGAATAACTTGTTGGGAATCCAGACAAAACTCTCAATAGCCTATCACCCTCAAACAGATGGGCAGACAGAAAGGATAAACCAGGAGTTAGAAGAATATCTGAGGGTCTTCATCGACTATAGACAAGAGCAGTGGCCAGATTAGTTAGGAATAGCAGAATTTGCATACAATAACAAAATTCACATGGCAACAAAAATATTGCCATTCAAAGCAAATTATGGTCAAGATCCAAGAATGGAATTTGAGGGGAAAAGAAAAGGGAAGTACAAAGCAGCAGGAAAATTTGTAGAAAGAATAAAGAAAATACAAGAGGAAGCAAAAGCAGTGCTAGAAAAAGCACAGGAGGAAATGAAGAAGTTTGCAAACAGAAAGTGAGAAGAGAGAGAGAAGTACAGGATAGAGGACTTAGTACTGCTAAGTATGAAGGACTTGAAATGGCAGATAAAAGAGAGAAGATCAGAGAAGTTAATAGAGCATTTTGTGGGCCCCTACAAAGTTAAGGGAGTTGTCTCTAGTAATGCAATAGAATTAGAACTACCTAAGTTTATTAAAATACACCCTGTAGTTAATGTAAGTAGAGTATAGCTCTATAAACCACAGGTAGAGGGACAGAAGAAGATACCACCAAAACTGGTCATTATTAAAGGAGAGGAGGAATTTGAGGTAGAAAAAATCTTAAACAAAAGAACAGTTAGGGGGAAGGAAAAGTTTCTGGTAAGGTGAAAGGGATACACAGTGGAAGAAGATACTTGGGAAAACAAAGAAAACTTAGAAAATACAAAAGAGTTAGTAGAAGAGTTTGAGAGGAAGTATGGGGAAGAGGTTGAAGAACTAAGACAACAGGAGCTAGAAGAAGAAAAGAAGGAATTTAGTCGGGAATTATCTAGAGAGTTCACGGCAAAATTGCTATATGGCTGGAGAAAAAAGAAGTACAAAAGAGAAAGGGAAAAGAGGTAGGATGAGAACTGGAGCCAATGGAAGAGTTCCTTGGGACAAGGAAACTTAAAGGGGGGACCATGTTATAAGAGCCCCAAAATGGAAATAGTTTCCTGTGTAGTTGAATACTCAATCTAAAACCTCAAATTATACAATGGGGTCAAGATATAAACAGCATGGAAACTTAGGTAATCAGATCATGTGACAAGGTCAAGTGACCATAGAACATTCTAGAAGGACATATAATCATGAGCTAATAGTAGCACAGCCACTGTAAAGTAGTATAAGTAGTAGTCCAATCTAATAAAGAACTCTATCGAGTTCTTCTTGAACATCCACCTAGGGTGATCACTAAGGACATTCACTGTCTATCAGTAACAGGAAGAAGAAGTCAAGGTGGACTATAGGAAAATTGAGGAAATAGTACTGCAGAAATTCCTTAGGTGGAGGAAGATATTTGGAAAAATAGAGTCAGAGAGAATACCAACAAGAAAAATCTAAGATCATGCCATAGATCTCAAGGAGATATTTAAACCATGAAAAGAAAGAATCTATTCTCTTTCCACAGATGAGAGGGAGGAGGTTTAGAAATTCATGGATAACCAGTTAATAAAGGGGTATATTAGACTATCAAAGTCCCCTCAGACATTACCAGTTTTCTTTGTAGATAAGAAAGATGGGAAGAAGAGGATGGTTATGGACTATCATAGCCTAAATGAGCAAACCATAAAGAATAATTACCCCTTGCCCCTAATTACAGATCTAATTGATAACATAGGGAGTAAGAAAGTATTCACCAAAATAGACTTACAATGGGGCTTTAACAATATGAGGATAAAGGAGGGAGATGAGTGGAAGGGAGCATTCACCACACACATTGGATTCTTTGAGCCAACTGTTATGTTTTTTAGGATGACAAATTCACCAGCTACGTTCCAAGCAATGATGAACAAGATCCTGAGAGATATGATTAATGAAGGAAAAGTAGCAGCATTTGTAGACAATGTGTTAGTTGGAACAGAAATAGAGGAGGGACATGATGAGATAGTAGAGGAGATCCTGAGAAGGTTAGAAGAGAATAACTTATATGTCAAGCCAGAGAAGTATGCATGGAAAGTAAAGAAAATTGGATTCCTGGGTGTAGTCATAGGACCCAGTGGAATAGAGATGGAGTGCTGAGTTGGCTAGAGCCAAGAAATATGAAAGACATTAGGAAATTTTTAGACCTCACAAATTATTACAGGAGGTTTATTAAGGACTTTGCTTGAGTAGCTAGGCCAATAAATATACTGACAAGGAAGGACATGAAGTGGAGATGGGAAAGGGAAGAACAGGCTGTATTTGACAAGCTCAAGAAGGCCTTCACAACGAGACCAGTACTAGTAGCCCCAGACTTAGACAAAGAGTTTAGGGTAGAGGCAAATGTCTCAAATTATGCAACTGAAGGAGTGCTCTCAATAAAGTGCTCCAACAACTTATGGAGACCAGTAGCTTTCATTTCAAAATCTCTAAGTGATACAGAAAGGAATTACAAGATACACGACAAAGAAATGTTAGCAATAGTTAGATGTCTAGAGGTGTAGAGGTATTTCCTAGAAGGAACAGTAGTAAAATTCGAGATTTGGACAGATCATAAAAATCTCGAATACTTTATGAAAGCGCAAAAGTTGAATAGACAACAAGCTAAATGAGCACTGTACCTGTTAAGATTTGACTTTGTGTTAAAACACATTCCTGGAACAAAAATGGGAAAGGTAGACAGCCTGAGCAGAAAACCAGACTGGAAGGTTGGAATGGAAAGAGATAACAAGAACGAGACATTGGTAAAGAAAAAATGGTTAGAGAATAGAAGGACAGAAAAGATGGAAGTAATAGTGGAAGGAGTAGATCTATTGGAGAAGATAAAACAGTCAAGAGTAAGAGATAACAAAGTAGTTAAGGCAGTAGAAGAGATAAAACAAGCAGGAGTAAAAGTCCTAAGGGACAAAGAGTGGAGGGACATAGATGGGGTAATATATAAAGAAGGAAAGGTATATGTACCCAAGAATAAGATGTTTAGAGCAGAAATAATCAGGCTATATCATGATATACCTATAGGAGGACATGGAGGACAGTAGAAGACAGTAGAGCTAGTCACAAAAAACTTCTGGTAGCTAGAAGTAACGAAGGAAGTGAAGCAATATATGGAAGGTTGTGACTCTTGCCAGAGGAATAAAAACTGCACAGAGCAGCCAGCGGGCAAGCTGATGCCAAACTCAATTCCAGAAAAACCTTGGATACATATATCAGCAGACTTTATTACTAAACTGCCTTTAGCTCAAGGATATGATACTATCTTAGTAGTAGTGGACAGGTTAACAAAGATGGTTTACTTTATACCAACTACAGAGAAAACAACAGCAGAAGGACTAGCTAAGCTGTTTAGGGACAATGTGTGGAAGTTACATGGTCTACCCAAAAGTATCATATCAGATAGGGAGCCACAATTCATGGCAGGATTAATGAAGGAGCTGAATCAAATACTAGGAATTGAGAGCAAAATGTCAACAGTGTTCCACCCTTAGACAGATGGCCAAATGGAGAGGGTTAATCAGGAATTAGAACAGTATTTAAGAATGTTCATTGACCACTGACAAGAACAGTAGCCAGACTGGTTAGGAACGGCAGAGTTTGTCTACAACAATAAGGCACATTCAAGTACAAAGACATCGCCCTTTAAAGCAAATTATGGGCAAGATCCTAGGATGGGATTCGAGATGAGAAAGAGGGGAAAGTACAAAGGAGTGGAGAAATTTGTAGCAAAAATAAAAGAAATTCAGGGAGAGGCTAAAGCAGCTTTAGGCAAAGTGCAGGAGGAAATGAGGAAGTATGCAGATAGGAAGAGAGGAGAAGTCAACGAGTATAAAGTAGGAAACTTAGTAATGCTCAGCACAAAGAATCTGAAATATCAGATAATCAGAAGGAGGATAGAGAAGTTGACGGAGAGGTTTGTAGGCCCTTACAAGATCAAGAAAATCATATCAACAAATGTGGTTAAATTGGAGTTACCAAGTACAATAAGGATACATCCAGTAGTAAACATTAGTAGAATATGTAGATATGTAGGGCAAGTGGAGAAACAAAGGAGGGAGCAACCCACTCCAGTCATAATTGAAGGAGAGAAAGAATGGGAAGTTAAGAAGATCCTGAATAAACAACAGATACAAGGAAAAGATAAGTACCTGGTATGATGGAAGGGATTCATGGTAGAATCAGATACTTGGGAAAGAAAAGAAAATCTGGAAAATGTGAAAGAGGCAGTTGAAGAGTACAAAAAGGAATACCAACAAGACATGGGAGATGTAAGATAACAAGAGAGAGAGGAAGGAACATTCAGAAGGAAGGAACTGCTAGGACGATTTAAAGCAAAAAAAGCTATTTAGATGGTTGGACAAACGATATGACGAGGAATATTGGGGAAGACTGGAAAGAAATTGGAAACAATGGAAAAGAGGACAAATGAGAGGACAAAGAACTATGGAAACAATAAAAGAAGAAGAAGAAGAAATTGAGCAGGAAAGTTCAGGGCTCAAGGAGTGGACAGAAGAAAATGACAATGAAATGGGGAATATTTGTGACCCATACTATAAACTATGAAAATCCTCAGGACAAGGAATCTTAAAAGGGAGGTGGTATCATGATAC
>Ga0154001_1000585_pt1 | contig 11625 bp, 10 predicted proteins | sample TSNJ085MetaG_FD_104699 | JGI IMG/M metagenome (GOLD analysis project Ga0154001, IMG submission 104699) | Attine ant fungus gardens microbial communities from New Jersey, USA - TSNJ085 MetaG | ecosystem: Host-associated > Fungi > Mycelium > Unclassified | place: USA: New Jersey, Wharton State...
CTGGCAGGCCGTCAAGTACGGCTATCCGCGCCGCCCCGACGGCTCGACCGAACTGCAGCGCTTCCCGGGCTGGATGGCGGTGCTGCGCACCTTCATCGGCGCGGTGCCGGGTCTGATGGTGATCGCGATCATCCTGTTCTGCGTGGCGCGCGGTATCGCCACCGCGACGGAAGCCGCCGCGATTGCCGTCGGGTACTCGCTCGTGCTGACCATCGTCGTGTACCGCTCGATGACGCTCAGCAAGCTCGCTCACGCGCTCGGCAAGGCCGCGAAGACGACGGGCGTGGTGCTGTTGCTGATCGGCGTGTCGAACATGCTGCGCTTCCAGATGGCCTATCTGGAGATTCCGGATGCGATCGAGCGCATGCTCGACGGCGCGACCTCGCTGCCGTGGCTGATGCTGCTGTATATCAACGTGATCCAGGTGTTCCTCGGGACCTTCGTCGACATGGCGGCGCACATCCTGATCACGACGCCGCTGTTCCTGCCGATGGCGATGCACAACGGCGTGGGTCCGGTGCAGTTCGGCATCATGATCCTGTTGAACTGCGCATTGGGTCTCGTGCATCCGCCGATCGGCTCGGTGCAGTTCATCGGATGCGCGATTGGCAATGTGTCGATTGGTGAAACTACTAAGGTGGCGTGGCCGTATTACCTCGCTATCTTCTCGGCCATCAATATCGTTACCTACGTTCCCTGGTTCTCGACCTGGTTGCCAAGTCTGATCAATGGCCACCCGGTGTTCTGATCAAAACAATCCGCTTTTCCACACTCAGCGGCGCTTGGCCCAGGCCGCACAAGAAAGTTTCTAACAGAGGAGTAAAAATGAAGAAGGCACTCGTCACTTCGGCCTTGGGGTTGGTCGCCCTGGGTGCGCATGCTCAAAGCAGCGTAACGTTGTACGGTATCGTCGATACGGGGTTGGGCTGGCAGAACAGTTCCACGACGCTGAGTTCCGGCGCGAAGCCGTCGCCGGGTGGCCGTTCGCAAGTCAAGATGATCAACGGCATCTGGGCCGGCAGCCGTTTCGGCCTGAAGGGTTCGGAAGATCTGGGCGGCGGCACCAAGGCCATTTTCCAGTTGGAAGAAGGCTTTAACAGCGCAACCGGCGCAGAAAGCACGTCGGGCCTGATGTTCAGCCGCCAGGCATGGGTCGGTATGACGAACGCTCAGTTCGGTACGCTGACGGCTGGTCGCCAGTACACGTCGTACTACACGCTGCTGTCGACGTACAGCCCGACCAACTGGCTGACGGGCGCATACGGCGCGCACCCGGGTGATATCGACTCTCTGGATACGCTGTACCGCGCGAACAACTCGCTCGTCTACACGTCGCCGAACTTCTCGGGCCTGACGGTCAGCGGTTCGTACTCGCTGGGCGGCAATCCGGGCAGCTTCGCCGCAGGTCAGACCTGGAGCGTGGCGGCACAGTACCTGCATGGCCCGTTCGGTATCGCAGCCGGTATCCAGCGCATCGACAACGCGGCAACCGTCGCGAACCCGGCGTGGAACTCCACGATGTCGAACAACGGCGCGCAAACGGCCGTGTCGGCGATCAACAACGGCTTCCAGTCGGCAGCGAAGCAGCAGCGCGTTGCAGTGACGGGCGGCTACGCATTCAACTCGCAGTGGGACGTGTCGTTCGCTTACTCGAACGTTCAATACGCTGCGGGTCAGGCGTCGCTGTTCCACGGCACGCAGATCTGGAACACCGGTGGCGCAGTGCTGCACTGGAAGCCGATCTCGGTGCTGGACCTGGGCGCTGGCTATAGCTACACCCGTGCAACGTCGTCGAACGGCATCTCGAACACGGCCAGCTACAACCAGTTCAACCTGTCGCAGTACTACACGCTGTCGAAGCGTACGGGTCTGTACGCGCTGGAAGCTTATCAGCGTGCTAACGGCCAGACGCTGGCAGGCAACGGCAAGACGATCATCGACGCAACCGCAAGCATCGGCGACGCTCAGAACGGTGCTCCGGCATCGTCGCGCAGCCAGGTTGCTGTTGGCGTCGGCATGGTTCACCATTTCTAAGTAGTTACTGAAAACGTGGCGGCGATGTTGTTTTGCCGCCACGGTAAGCGTGTTTTTTAACGCCTTACCAGACCATGTTGCTGCGCGCCTTTGGCGCGCAGTTTTTTTTGCGCGGCCGGTTTTTTTCCCGGATTTTTCCTGTTGGTGCGCGCGCGGGTCTAGCTGGTCCTGGCTGGCTTCGCTTTCGCGCTTCAATTCGGCGACGTCGCGCCTTCGGCGTGACGCCATCGCTTCCAGGCTGCTCAGGCCTCGGTCTCCGACCACAAACGTCCCCCCGTTGCCCAGTTTTCGCGCTTCACTTCGGTGAGGATGATGTCGACCGAGTTCGGCTCGACGCCGAGCGATTCGCAGGTCGCCTGGGTGATCGCTTCGACGAACTGGCGTTTCTGTTCCAGCGTGCGGCCTTCGAAGAGTTCGATATGAAACGTGGGCATGGCATGACTCCGTTGGGAAAGGTGGTCGAGAGTGAAATGAAGCAGGGAGTGAAGCAGGTGGTGCGCATCCGCTCGTGCATCCGGCCGCGCCGCTAGTCGCGATAGCCGCGATCGAGCCGGTCGAGCTTGCGCAGCAGCGCGGGCCATTCGAGTGCGCCTTCGATCGCGCCGCCGTCGTAGAGCTGCTCCGCCGTGCGCGCGGCGATCGCCTCGTTCGGCACCACCAGCGGCGCGCCGCCTGTTTGCGCCTGCAGCTGGATCTCGCAGGCCTTGATGAGCGTCGCCATCAGCACATAGGCTTCGGCGACCGTACGGCCGAGCGTCAGCGTGCCGTGATTGCGCAGCAGCATCGCGGGTTTGTCGGCGAGATGCGCGACGAGACGCTCGCCTTCGGCGGGCGTGAACGCGAGCCCTTCGTAGTCGTGGTAAGCGAGCTGCCCGTAAAAACGCAGCGCGTGTTGCGACGCCGGCAGCAGGCCGGCCGGTTGCGCCGATACCGCGACGCCCGCGGTGTTGTGCAGATGCATGACGCAGAACGCCTCGGCGCGCGCCGCGTGTACGGCAGCATGCAGCGCGAAGCCGGTCGCATTCACCGGATGCTCGCTTGCGCCGACGATATTGCCCGCGATATCGATCTTCACGAGATTCGACGCGCACACCTCATCGAATGCGAGCCCGAACGGATTGATCAGGAAGTGGCCAGGCTCGCCGGGCACGCTCGCGGAAATATGCGTGTAGATCAGATCGTCCCAGCCGTTGAGGGCGGCAAGCCGGTAGGCGGCGGCAAGATCGACGCGGGTCTGCTGTTCCGCCAGCGAGAGCGGGCCGGATTCGGCGATGCGGCCGGCGGGGGAGTGGGTGAACGACATGGCTGACTCCGATCCCTCGCGGGAGGGGGCTGAAATGCGCGGCCGCGGCAGGCGCGAACCGGCTTGCGATGCTACCGCACAATGCCGGCTTGTGGCGATGCGCGGCAATGCGCGGGGCGGGCGCGGCGCGTGTTCTCGCCCCTGCGCCGATAACGGCTCTCACGGCGATGTGCGGGCGAGACCGCGCTTGAGCCACTGAACGCTCCACGTCGCGAGCACGAACGGCGCCGTCATGACCGGCCAGCCGGCATGCGCGGCCGCCGCTTGCAGCAGCACCGACATCGCGACGCCGCCGAGCATCGGCGCGAAGCCGGCATCGCACAGCGCGAGTGCGGTGAGTATGCCGTTGAAGCCCGACAGGCCGGCGTCGAATGAAGCGGCGTTCGCGCCGCTCAGCAACTGCGCGGCGCTCGCGAAGCCCGCGCCGACGAGCGCATACAGCGCGTGCCGGCGTGAAGCGGCGGCGATGCCGAGCAGCACGCACACACCCGCCAATGCACCCGACGCAAAACCGGTTTGCGCGAAACCGGCGAGCACGCCGGTGCAGAAACGCAGCGCATCGAGGGGATGAACGGGCGGCGGGCTCGCGTGCCGCGTGCCGTCCGCGATAAACGGCAGCCATAGCCACGTGACGATCAGGCACGGGCTCGACAAGCAGCCGAGCCCCCGCGCGCGCAGCCATCGCGACCACGGTTGCGAAAGCCACGCGGTGCCGGTCGCGGCAAGAATCGCAACCGCCGCCGCAGTCGCAGGATCGGCGATGAAACTGAAAGCGGCGAGCCCCGCGAGTGCGCCATTGAAGCCATGCAGGCCGGCGCTCGTGTCGGGTGCGGGATGGCCGGCGAGCACGGCGCTCACGTTGGCCGCGCTTGCACCTAGCAGCGCCGCGCATGCGAGGCGCGGGTCCGCCAGCAGCCACGCGGCGATCAGGCAGGCGCCGGTGAACGCATTCGCTTGCAGCACGATCTGCCCGAAGCTGCGCAGCAGCGTGCGCAGCGGGGCGCCGAACGAAGGAGATGGCGCGACGGTATGCATCGGGGACGGGCGTGGTTGAGGAATCACGGCAAACCGCGAGCATAGTCCGGCGACCCCGCATGAGGCATCGCTGTGCGTTGATAGTGGCTATTTGTGCGCGAGGCTTTCCACATCGTGCCCGATCCGCTTTCGCGCTACGATAAACAACCGGCGCGCGCCGCGCCGTTTCGCGAGGAGACAGGCGATGCGTGAACTACGGTGGGCCTCGGAAGAGGGCGACGGCATCGAACATCTGATGTTCGATGCGCGCGACGACGGCTTCGCGGTCGAGAGTGTCGTCGTCGGGCAGCGCTACGGCAAGACGTATGGGCTGCATTACAGGGTGCGCTGCGATACGCAGTGGCGCACGCGCCATGCGTGGCTGAAGATCGTCGGCGGCGGCGAACTGGAATTGCACGGCGACGGCGCGGGGCGCTGGCACGACGGACACGGTCTGACGCTGGGCGCGCTCGAAGGCTGCATCGACATCGATATCGCCGCGACGCCGTTGACGAACACGCTGCCGATTCGCCGGCTCAAACTGGCCAAAGGCGAGCGCCGGCCGATCGAGGTCGCGTATGTCTCGACGCCGGAGTTGCAGGTCACGCGCGCCGAGCAGGCGTATACGTGCATCGAGCCGGATCGCGAGTATCGCTATGAAGGCCTATTCCGCGACTTCACCGCGGATATGCGGGTCGATCGCGATGGCCTCGTGATCGACTATCCGACGTTGTTTACGCGCTTGCCGCGCGCGCGTTGAGCGTTGTGTCGGCTGTCGTTGTGCTTGTAGTTGCGGCTGCCGTTGCGGTTGCCGTTGTGGCTGTCGTTGTGGCTGTCGTTGTGGCTGTCGTTGCGATTATGCTTGCGGCGTTTTCATCCGCCGCCTGTATTGGCCGTGCGTCGACAAACCGCGCGACATGCGCCGCGATCAATGCGGGATCGCGCAGCACGACCCAGTGGCTCGCGTCGATCTCGGTGCGTTCGTAGGCGCCGAGCCATCCTTCGAGTCCCAGCGATAACGCCGGTCCGACATAGCGGTCGCGCAGCGGCACGATGAACTGTACCGGCGCATGCGCGTGACGTGCGCGCGGCCGCAGCAGTGTGTCGATGAAATTCGCGCGATAAAGATTGAGGCCGTTGATCGCGTTGCGCTTCTGCGCGGGATCGCGAGCCGTGCGTACGTGCTCGGTCGCACGCAGCCATAGCGGCCACGCGTATGCGCCGCCCATGCGCCACACGAGTTCCGGCAGCCACGGCAGATGAAAGAAGAAGATGTACCAGGATTTCAGCGCTTGCCGCACGCCGCTGCCGAACGGGCGCCGCGTTTTGCGCTCTGCCGTTGCGTGCGTTGCGTGCGTTGCGTGCGTTGCGTGCGTTGCGTGCGTTGCGTGCGTTGCGTGCGTTGCGCGTGCCGTACGCTCCGCGCCACCGCCGCGCAAATCGAGCGAGGCGTGATCGAGGCACGGTCCCGAGATCGATGTATACGATGCAATACGGCCCTTGAACGCCGGATCGGTGACCGCTTCCCAGCTTTGAATCGAGCCCCAGTCGTGACCGACGAGATGAAACGGCTGCGCGCCGCAGGTTGCATCGGCGACCGCGGCGAGATCGGCGGCAAGACGTTCGAGCCGGTACGCGGCGCGCGTGGCCGGTGCGCCGGACGCGCCCGCACCGCGCACGTCGTAGGCGATCACCCGATAGCGCGCCTCGAGTTGCGCGCGCACCGGTTCCCACACCGCGGCCGAATCGGGATAGCCGTGCACGAGCACGATCGGCGTGGCGTTGCGCGGTCCGCTGACGTAGACCGCGAGCCGCACGTTGCCGGCATCGACCGACAGCGTCTCGCGCATCACGCGGCCGCCCGCACGCCGCGGCGCGGTACATTGCGCGCGACCGGCGAGTGCGCGTTGGCGGCTTCGACGGCGGCGACGAGCCCGTCGATCCGCGCGAGTTGCGAACGGTTGTCGTGATCCCACGGATGGAAGCCGGGCCGGAAAAAGCTCAGCCATTCGCCGGCGATGCGTGCAAACACGCCATGGCGCGGACCGTACAGGTACTTCGTGAGACGCCACATGCCGCGCAGGTGTCCGCCGCGCTTGCGATCGGCGACGATGAGCCGCACGTTGTAGTCGAACACGATGAGCCAGAACGTCAGCGTGGTGGCGAGCATCGTGCCGGTGCGCAGCAGGTAGCGCCCGAGGCCGGGTTTGAGCACCGTATTCCAGACGTCGTACGAAACGGACTTGTGCTCGGTTTCCTCGAGCGCGTGCCAGGTCCACATCTGCGTATAGCCTTCGACCGAGCCGGCGATGCGCGTCGAGTCTTCGAGCAGCAGACCGGCCAGCATCGCCGTGTAGTGTTCGAGGCAGACCGTGATCGCGAGCTGATACGAATCGGGCAGTACCTTGCGGAATAGATTGAGCAGCCACCACAGCCGCTTGTCGAGCTTGTGCGCGGGCAGTCCCGCCTGTTGCAGCAGGTCGTTGTACTCGATGTGCTCGCGCGTATGCATCGCTTCCTGGCCGATGAAGCCGAGCACCTGCTTCTTCAGCTCGGGGTCGTCGATCCGGTCGCGATAGTTGCGCACGGAATCCATGAAGAAGCGCTCGCCGGCCGGAAACAGCAGCGAAAGCGCATTGAAAAAGTGCGTGACGTGCGAGCCTTGCGCGTGCCAATCGCACGCGCGTTCCGGCGGCAGATTGAAACGCAGGTCGCGGCGAACTGGCATCATGGCCTGTCTCCCTTGTGATCGCCGGCACGATGACGTGCCCGGTCTTGCCGATTGAGCGCGGCGTGACTAACTCGGTATCGTTGAGCGTATGACATCGCGGACCTCACGCGCGCTTGCCGTCTAGCTGCGCGGCGCGGCGCGCGCGTTTTTCGGCGACGCGCTTGAGCCGGCGCGTCTGCATCACGACGAGCGCCTGATAGGCGGCGGGCAGCGTGCGCGCGAGCCAGTCGGCCGCGCGCGCGTCGCGGCCGATCAGCACGCGCCGTCTGTTTTTGCGCACGCCGTCGAGAATCACGCGCGCGGCATCGTCGGCGCTCGTGATGAAAAATTTCTCGAAGTCGTCCTTACCTTGCTGTTCGTTCTCGACCATGAAGCCGACCATGTTCTGCGCAATCCGGCTCGCTTGCGCGATGTTGGTTCGAATGCCGCCCGGATGCACGCAGGTCGCCGAGACGCCGCATTTCATGAGGTCGAGCTCCTGACGCAACGACTCGGTGAAGCCGCGCACCGCGAACTTGGTCGCGTTGTAGCCGCTCATGCCGGGCTGCGAAAAGAGCCCGAACACGCTCGACGTATTGACGATATGCCCCTCGCCCGAACTCTTCAGATACGGCAGGAACGCTTTCGTGCCATGCACGACGCCCCAGAAGTTGATGCCGACGATCCATTCGAGATCGGCGTACTCCATGCCGTCGATCGTGCTCGACAACGCGACGCCGGCGTTGTTGAACACGAGATTGACGCGCTCGTGTTCGAGCGCGGTGGCGGCGGCCCACTCGAACATCGCCGCGCGATCGGCGACGTCGAGCACGCGCGTCGTGATCCGCAGCGGCGCGCCGACCACGTGCGGCGCGGCGGCCTGCGCGAGCTGCGCGGTGTCGGCGAGGCTGGCCGGATTGCGGTCGGCGAGCGCGAGATGACAACCCTCGCGCGCGAGCCGGATCGCGAGCGAGCGGCCCATGCCCGAGCCCGCGCCGGTGATCGCGGCCACTTTATCGGTGAAGTGCTTCATTGGCTCCTGTCCTCCCTGATTGCTGCGCTGCCGTCGTTATCCGTTCAGGTCGCTTCCGCCGACGTCACCGCGGCGTTGCCGTGCGCAGGCGCGGGTTGCTGCATCTGCGCTGTGGCGCTCGCGGGATGAGTCGACTGCCTGATCGCCTGCATGCCCGCCTGTACGCCCGCCTGCGGCGCGGGCGCAAGCGCGAAGTAATCGTTCATGCGGAACGTGCTGGTGGCCTGGCGGAACTTGTATGCGAAGCCCGGCCACAACGTGGTGTTCTTGCCCGTCTTCGGATCGAGATACCAGCTCTCGCAGCCGCCCGTCGACCAGATCGCGTGATCGAGCTTGCGCTGGATGCGCTCGTTGTAGTCGCGCTCGACCTGCGGACGCACTTCGATCGCGGCGGCCCGTTCGGTCTTCATCGTCCGCAGCGCCTGCAGGACGTATTCGACCTGCGACTCGATCATGAACACCATCGAGTTGTGGCCGAGACCGGTGTTCGGGCCGACGATCATGAAAAAATTCGGATAGCCAGGCAAGGTCGTACCGAGGTACGCATGCGCGCCGTCGCGCCACGTCTCGACGATATCGACGCCGCCGCGACCGCGTACGACACCGGGTGGAAACGGATCGGCGACCTGGAAGCCGGTGCCGAAGATCAGGCAGTCGGCCGGATGACGCGCGCCATCGGTCGTGACGACCGCGTCTTCCTCGATGCGCGCGATGCCGGTGGTCTTCACCGAGACGTTCGCTTGCGCTACGGCCGGGAAATAGTCGTTCGAGATCAGGATGCGCTTGCAGCCCATCGTGTAGTTCGGCGTGAGCGTCGCGCGCAGTTGCGCATCGGGCACCTGGCGGCGCAGATGACGCTCCGCGACTTTCTGCGCGGTCTTCATCAGCGAAGGATGAATCGCGAAGCCGACCGCGCGCGATTCGAGTATGCAGTACAGCGCCGAGCGCATGATCTTCTGCGTGAACGGCAGACGTTTGAACAGCCACTGTTCGAGCGGCTTCACCGGCCGGTCGGCCTTCGGCATGATCCACGGCGGCGTGCGCTGGAACAGATCGAGATGCGCGACGCGCGGCTGGATTTGCGGCACGAACTGGATCGCGCTCGCGCCGGTGCCGATCACGGCGACGCGTTTGCCTTCGAGCGCATAGTCGTGATCCCAGTGCTGCGAATGAAACGCCTTGCCCTTGAAGTTTTCGATGCCGGGAATATCGGGCAGCGCCGCGCGCGACAGGCCGCCCATGCCCGAGATCAGCACGCGCGCCGACCATTGCTGGCCGTTTGCGAAAGTCAGCTGCCAGCGGTGGCGCGTTTCGTCGTAGATCGCGCTCGCGAGTTCATGGCCGAAGCGCAGATGACGCTCGACGCCGAAGCGCCGCGTGCAGTCTTCGAGGTACGCGCGAATTTCGGGCTGGCGCGCGAACATGCGGCTCCAGCGCGGATTCGGCGCGAACGAAAACGAATAGACGTGCGATTGGACGTCGCACGCGCAGCCGGGGTAGTGGTTGTCGCGCCAGGTGCCGCCGACCGAGCCGGCCTTCTCGGCGATGACGAAATCGGTGATGCCGGCCTGGCGCAGGCGGATCGCCATGCCGAGGCCCGCGAAGCCGGAGCCGATGATCGCGATGTCCGTGTGGACCAGCGCTGTATCGAGAGGCGCGCGTGGTTCGGGCGGCGCGTCGTCGTGGGACATCGTGCGGGCGTTCATCCGATCCGTCTCCTTTTTACGCTATTAACTGTTACATTGATTGATGTAACAATAAGGGCTGAGAACGAAGGATGCAAGATGCCGGTTAGACGGCGGGCTCTAGGGTGGGGGGGCGGGCGAGATGCGCCCGGCGTAGGCGGCGAGGCGCGTGACGGTGTGGGGTGGCGTTGGCCGGTGCCGGACCTGGATTGCGGTTGCGGCGGGACTGAGTTGCGCCTCGCCAATGCTGGAAGCCGGCGAGGCCGTTTCGCAAAGCGGTGTGGGTGCCCGGCTTACTTCTTCGTCTTACTTTTTTTCTGCGCCGCGCGTTTTGCCGTTTCGCCGTCCGCGGAGTGGCCGAGCTTCTTTTCCATGATTGCGGCGACGCGGTCGCCGAGATAATCGCCGGAAGCTTCTTCGAGCGCGCGGTTCATTTCGCTTTCGACGAGCACGCTCGCCAGCGGCCGCAAGCGCCAGATCGCGTCGACGAGCGCGGGTACGTCGGCGGGCGGCGGCAGCGCATCGGCTTCATAGCGGTCGAGCTGACGCACGACCAGATCGACCAGCGCTTTCGCGACCGCGTTGAAATGCGGCCGCGCGATGCTCACCGCGTCGAGCAGGTCGGTGAGCGGGATGCCTTCCTTCGCCATCGTCGCGCCCGCGGCGAGCGCGGTCGGATTGGCCGAGACGAAAGACAGGCCATTGCGTTCGAGCAGCCCGAGCTCGACCGCTTTCGCGAGCGCGCTCGGCGAGGCTTTGTCGCCGAACATCTGCACCAGCTCGATCAGCGAATATTTTTTCGGCCGCTCGCGCGACCAGCGTCCGCCAATGGCGGTTTCGAGCCCGAGGATCGAGCGCAGGTCGTGACCCTCGTCGACGGCCTTGATGAGGTCCTGGATGTTCGCAAGCGTGTAGCCGCGCGCGAGCAGATGGTTGATGAGCTTCAGACGCGAGACGTGCGTGTCGTCGTACACGCCGACGCGGCCGCGCTTTTCCGGCGGCGCGAGCAGACCGCGATCCTGATAGGCGCGCACGTTGCGCACGGTCGTGTCGCTGACGCGCGCGAGTTCGTCGACGGTGTATTCGTTGCGCGGCGACGCGCTTGCCGGATGGCTGGAACCGGCGGGCGCGGGTGGGGCGGAAGGCGGCGTGTTCGGCATGCCCGGATTTTAACGCGGCAGCGCCGCGCGCCACCAGCGCGCGGGCCAGGTAGCGCGGCTCGCCTCATGGGTTCGCCCCGGAGGCTCGCATCAGCCGCTGATCGCCTCGTCGGGGGCGCTCGAAGCGCCGCGGCCGAGCGTGCGCTGCATCAGCGTCGTATCGAGCCAGCGGCCGTGTTTGTAGCCGACCGCCTTCAGCGTGCCGGTCAACTCGAAGCCGAGCTGGCTGTGTAAAGACAGGGAGCCGCCGCTGCCGCCATCGGCGATTACCGCGATCATCTGGCGCCACGGCCCGCTTTCGCAGCGTTCGATCAGCGTCTGCAGCAGCACACGCCCGAGGCCGCGTCCGCGATAGGCGTCGCCGACGTAGATCGAGTCCTCGATCGTGTTGCGATAGGCGGCGCGCGGGCGATACAGCGTGGCGTAGCAATAGCCGGCCACCTCGCCGTCGAGTTCCGCGACCATGTACGGCAGGCCGTGACCGCGCACCGACGCGAGCCGCATGCGCAGTTCGTCGACCGACGGCGGCGTTTCCTCGAACGAAGCGACGCCGGTCAGCACGTGGTGCGCGTAGATGGCCTGGATCGCGGGGAGATCGGCCTCGGTGGCGTCGCGAATCCGTGGCGTGCCGGGTGAGCCCGGGTTGGCAGGAGTGGGCGGGGACGTGGATCGGGTCGGGCTCATGA
>Ga0154001_1000592_pt1 | contig 11540 bp, 11 predicted proteins | sample TSNJ085MetaG_FD_104699 | JGI IMG/M metagenome (GOLD analysis project Ga0154001, IMG submission 104699) | Attine ant fungus gardens microbial communities from New Jersey, USA - TSNJ085 MetaG | ecosystem: Host-associated > Fungi > Mycelium > Unclassified | place: USA: New Jersey, Wharton State...
ATTCTGATATTATACATGTCTGCATCCAAACATTCTTCTGCACATCTGATAATTCAAACTAAAAGAAAAGAAAAAGAAAAGAAATATAAATAATGACTTAGCCATTTTGCCAAGTCATGACATACTGTTAGGGTGGAGAGCAGTGTGGTAAAAGCTAGAATATACTATGAATTACTGTGTTACATCTTGTGATACTCTGTGATACAGCTACACCCTCAGTATCTCACCATTACCAACTTTGGCACACCATCACTAGCTTACCAAGAACTATATTGTTATAACTCATTATCTCTAGAATACCCAGACTGAGTACTAGTAGAACCTTAGCTTTGTTATCAAATAGGCCTCTGTTGAGTTCAAGCAATATAGGACAAAAGTAGAAACTCATTGCAAATGTGCAATGAGTCTCATCTCTACCACTTGTATTTATACCTATCTACTATTATGATATAATACATGAAATAGTTAGTAACTAAGAGATAAAACAAATTTATTTTTAGTATAATGCTCAGCATTCCAACAGCCTTCTCCTTGTTGCTATTACTTCCTCCAATACATCAGCTCTCTTATTCCAGTGGGTTAGCACAGAGGAACACAATCTGATTGGTTGATGTTGAGCCTAGAATTCAGAGGACCAAGGCTTGACACACTGTGAATATACAATAAATGCATATTCTGGGTTCTGGAAAGTAATACTGTCACAAACTTCATTCAGACCATAACTCTGGGAATACTTAACTAATTTCAATGATCTAAATGGCCACCAAAAGCCCTTAAGAAGACCTTTCAAATAGTACCAAAAATGTCTTAAGGTGATCAGTATTCACTAAGTTATTAGCAGATCAGTTGGCAATCACCAAGTTACCAGATACTAAATCACTGATATCTCGGAAACTGTTTAATGTAATCATTTGCTTCAACAACCATCATGAAGCTCTCTTCAATGTACTTCTTTTGGCTATAAATAGAACCAGAGGCAATAAGATCCCATGGAGATACAAGGTCCTCAATGTTTGTACATAATACTAATCTTTACCTATAGATTATCATCTATCCTTAAATAGAACAAAGGACTGCCCTAAAATGGTTAGGTTATCTCTATTTCAAGAACAATAGGTAGTGATCATATAGTAGACTGTCCTGGTGCACAGACCACCACAATCATGTATTTAAGGACTGTATATCTAAGAATAAACCTCAAACTTAACAACATCTTTTGCTACTGTCTAAACTTTGCTTTTTTGAGCCTTTTGATTATTAAATCATCAACTTACAAATCAGTAAGTAGCCATTTGTGATAGATACAAAGGATAAAGTTGAAGTAGAGAATATGTTACTAGATAAAATGAGATATTGCTCTCTAGTTCTATGGTTTTATAGCTAGTCTAGAGAGAATATTAGTGATAACAAAGAGGTGGAATAGTCTTGGCCTTAGTTCATGCACTGTACCTCAATCCCCTATCACTTGTTATGGTCATATATTCTAGAGTAGTGTTATGAGAGCCCCAAACAGGAAAAGGTTTTCTGCGCATTTGAGCATTTAGTCCAAAACCTCAAGACATATAATGGGGTCAAGATATAAATAGTACAAGGACGTGCAAGGGAAGATTATGTGACAAGATCATGTGACCATAGAAGGTTCTAGAAGATCATGTGACTGTAGAAGGTTCTAGAGAAATATGTGATCATGGACTAGCAGTAGTACAGCCACTGTAAGAGTAGTATAAGTAGTAGTTGAAATCCAATGAAGAACTCCATCAAGTTCTTCTTGAATATCCACCTAGGGTAATCACTAAGGGTACTCACTATCTCTCGATAATATAAGAACTCGATTCCCAATGGTGACCTCACACCTTGTGGCCTTACCACCTACTTATTCTCTCATCTTCCTTGCTAGTGAGTATAGCGCTCACAAGCTTTTTGGATAGCAGGCCCTAGCTGTAAAGGAGACTTCTCAGTCAGTTAGGGACTGAGGGAGAAGACTTGGTACTAAGTTCAGGTACCCTGTTCGAGTCCTGACCTTACAATTGAACATTGTTTGTTACCTTTTTCTTTCTATAAACTCTGTGCTGCACTCCATTGTGAGCAGTACACACAGGAGATTAGCAGTTATTCTTTAGGAAGCTGCTTAGCTTAGGGGTTCTCTTCTTAGAGGCAATCGTATACCAAATTTGATTAGGGCAGTAGTTAGTAGGGCAGTAGAAGTCCAGATAGGAGAAGACAATGTGCCCTGTTGGACATAGACCTTAATTAGTAGCCCTGGAACAAAAGTCGTCCGAATACAAATTGTTAGCCCCACCCTCACCCTCACCATTACCACCACCACCACCATACAACATGTCCTGTCTACAACAAGAAACCCCCTCAACATCTGCCCCCTACCAAACCAGAGAGGAGCAACTCCTCACTATGATTACAACCCTATAGTAGCAGGTTAACACCATGCTCCTTCAGCAGCAAGGAAGCAGAGTGGAGGTCACAAGACCTCAAATCTTTAGTAGAAGAATGGAGGAGGTGAGCATGTTTGTAAACATGGCTTGGTTGTATATCAGAATAAAAATGATGGAGAATGTAGCAGCAACCCAGGTGGCCTGGGTATTATTGTATGTGCAAGGAGGGATAGTGGAAGCATGGAAGGATAACCTGTTGGATGAATTGGCAAAAGGAGAATCAAAAGTAGAGTCAGCAGAACAGTTGTTTGCAAAAATAAGGAACAACTTTGAAGAGACATCAGAGGAGGAAAGAAAAATAGAGCAGTTGAGGACGATCGAACAAGAGGGGAGGACCTGTGATGAATACATGCAAGAATTCAAAAAAGTCGCCAGAGGGAGTGGCTATAAGGGAAGATCCCTCATCAAAGAATTTAAACAAGGACTGAATGGGGCCATCAGAAGAAAGTTGGCTGAAGCAGAGGAGCCACCAACCACCATTGGAGAGTGGCAAGAAAGAGCAGTAAGGCTAGATAGGAATTAGAGGCAGAGCAGAGTGAAGGAAAGGGTACTAGGGAGGAATGCAGCACGCCCAGGGGGAAATGTGCAGCCAAGAGAAGAAGGGTTATATGGGAGAAGGGGAGGACAGATAACATAGAGAACAGGAGGGGGATACAGAGGAGGAGGAGGAGGAAATACAACTAATAGAGAAGGAGCTCAAATGGGTCCAAGAAGAGACCCAAATGCAATGGATGTGGACAGAGGGAGGGGAGGAGATAGGTCATGCTATGTGTGTGGAAAGTGGGGCCATATAGCCAAAAACTGCTGGGAAAGACACAAGAGAAGAGTAGTAGAAATGCCATAGGAGTCAGCAAAAGAAAATGGAGGACAGTGAGTTCTCGGCTGGCCTCCAATAATATATACAGTATATTACGCCTGGAAAAACTGGGCAATAAATTGATTCCCACCAATACAACTGAGAGAGTAAGAGATATACAGCGCATACTACAGCTGTTGAGGGAAGTCTGGCTGAAAATAGGGTTAGAGAAGTTGGAGAGTCATGAAGGAGTAGCAGTGAAGGCATTGTTGAATAGCGGTGCGACAGGTCTGTTCATGGACACAACCTTTGCAAAAGAAAAGGGGTTTAAGATGGAAAAGCTAAAAAAACCCCTCTTAGTTAGGAATGTAGATGGAACAACAAATGTGGGGGGAGCTATAATACACCAGGTTGAGTGCAATATGTTCTTCAAGGGACATGTGGAAAAAGCAAAAATAGATATATACAACTTGGGAAAGACAGAGTTGATACTGGGAATGCTGTGGCTAGCAGCCCACAATCCAGAAATAGATTGGGAAAAGGAAGAGGTGAAGATGATGCATTGTCCACCTATATGTGGAAAAAGAAAGCAAGAAGAGAAGGAGAAGAAAGTAAAGAAGATAGGAAAGGATGAGGATGAGGAAGTATTAAGGAAACTAGTACCTAGGAGATTCTGGAAGTGGAGGAAAGTATTTGGAAAAAGGAAGTCAGAGAGGATGCCAGTGCAAAAGACCTGGAACCATGCTATAGAGCTAAAAGAGGGGTTTATGCCAAAAAAGGAGAAGGTATACTCACTATTGAAGGAGAAAAGAGAGGAAGTACAAATATTTGTAGAAGACCAACTGAGGAAAGGATATATCCGACCCTCCAAGTCACCCCAAATGTCACTGGTACACTTTGTGGCAAAAAAGGATGGCATATGAAGGATGGTGTAGGATTATCAACACTTAAACCAGTGGATGGTAAAGAATGGGTACCCTTTACCCCTCATTGCAGATATATTGGATGGAGTAGGGAAGAGGAAGGTGTTTACAAAATTGGACTTGAGATGGGGATACAATAATGTCAGAATCAAGGAAGGAAATGAATAGAAGATAGCGTTCATGACACATATCAGAGTGTATGAACCCACAGTCATGTATTTTGGGTTGACAAACTCTCTGGCTACCTTCCAAGCAATGATGAATGACCTGTTCAGAGACCTCATAAACCAAGGGGATACAGCAACCTTCATTGACGACATTTTAGTAGCCATAGATACGAAAGAAGAACATGATGAGTTGGTGGAGGAAGTACTAAGGAGATTGGAAGAAAACAATCTGTTTGTGAAGCCAGAGAAATGCAAATGGAAAGTAAGAGAAGTAGAATTCCTGGGAGTAGTGATTGGTCCAAAGGGAGTAGAAATGCAGAAGGAAAAGGTGGAGGGAGTTCTGAACTGGCCAATACCTAGGAACATCAAGGAAGTACAAAAGTTCCTAGGCCTCACCAATTACTACAGGAGGTTCATAAAGAACTTTGCTAGGATAGCAGCACCACTACACATGCTAGTCAGGAAGGAGCAAAAGTAAAAGTGGGAAAAGGAACAGGAGGAAGTATTTGAGGAACTTAAAGTGGTGTTCACCACAGAACCCATTCTGGCCATCCCAGATATTGATAGGGAGATGAGAGTAGAAGCAGATATCTCAGATTATGTGACAGGGGGAGTGTTGTCAACGAAATATGAAGATGGCAAATGGAGGCCAGTGGCCTTTATCTCTAAATCACTAAACACTACCGAGCAAAATTACAAAATTCACAATAAAGAGATGTTGGCAGTAATAAGATGCCTAGAGGCATGGAGGCATTATTTGGAGGGAGCAAAACTCAAATTTGAAATCTGGACAGACTACAAAAACCTCCAGTATTTTATGATGAGTCAAAAATTAAACCACAGACAAGCAAGATGGGCCCTATACCTATCATGGTTTAGTTTCACATTGAAACATGTTCCAGGAAAGAGCATGGGGAAGGTGGATGGATTAAGCAGAAGGCCAGACTGGCAGGATGGAGTGGAAAGAGATAATGAGAATCAGAAGCTGGTGAAGCTGGAATGGATTAGGGAAGCCAAAACAATAATAGAGGAGGAAAACCTAAAAGAAAGAATCAGGAAAGTGCAGGAAGAGGATGAGAAAGTCGTAAAAGCAGTAGAAGAGTTGAAAAAGACAGGAATCAAGGCATTGAGAGACAAAGAATAGGAAGTGGAGAATGGAATAGTAATGAAGGAAGGAAGGATATATGTGCCAGAGGAGGACCTTAGAAGGGAAATAATACAATTACACCATGACACCCCAGTAGGAGAGCATGGAGGGAGATAGAAAACGGCAGAGTTGATTGGCAGGAATTACTGGTGGCCGGGAGTAACAAAAGAAGTGGAAAGATATGTAGATGGATATAATGCTTGTCAAAGATACAAGAATCAAAGCAAGGCACCAGTGGGAAAACTAATATCCAACGCAATCCCAGAAAAACCATGGAGCCATATATCAGTAGATTTTATTACCAAACTGCCCTTGGCCCAGGGATACAACACAATCTTGGTAGTATGCAACCATTTTAGTAAAATGGCACATTTTATAGCAACAATAGAGAAAACGTCAGCAAAGGGACTCACAAAGCTGTTTCGAGACCATGTATAGAAGTTGCATGGGCTTCCAGAAAGTATCATATCAGACAGAGGAGTGCAGTTTGTGGCGGGAATAATAAAGGAGCTGAATAACCTGCTGGGTATCCAGACAAAGCTCTTGACGACCTATCACCCTCAAATGGATGGGTAGACAGAGAGGATAAACCAGGAGTTAGAACAATATCTAAGGGTCTTCATTGACCATAGACAAGAGCAGTGGCCAGATTGGTTAGGGACGGCGGAATTTGCATATAATAACAAAATCCATGTGGCCACCAAAATATCACCATTCAAAGCAAACTATAACCAAGACCCAAGGATGGGATTCAAGGGGAGAAGGAAGGGAAGGTACGAGGTAGCAGGAAAATTTGTGGAAAGAATAAAGAAAATTCAGGAGGAAGCAAAAGCAGCACTAGAGAAAGCACAGGGGGAAATGAAGAAATATGCAAACAGAAGACAAAGGGAGGAAGAGGAATATAGGATAGGAGACTTAGTACTACTAAGCATGAAGGATTTAAAGTGGCAAATGAAAGGAAGGAGATCGGAGAAACTGACTGAATGCTTTGTAGGCCCCTACAAAGTAAAAGGAATTGTCTCAAGTAATGCGATAGAGTTAGAATTACCTAAATCTATTAAAATACACCCTGTAGTTAACATAAGTAGAGTATAACTCTATAAACTACAGGTGGAGGGACAGAAGAAGATACTACCAAAACCAGTCATCATTGAGGGAGAAGAGGAGTTCAAAGTAGAGAAAATTCTAAACAAAAGGACGATTAGAGGGAAGGAAAAGTTCCTAGTGAGATGGAAAGGCTACACGGTAGAAGAAGACATCTGGGAAAATAGAGAGAACTTGGAAAATGTGAAGAAATTAGTAGAAGAGTTTGAGTGACCATAGAAGGTTCTAGAGGAACATGTGATTGTGGACTAGTAGTAGTACAGCCACTGTAAGAGTAGTATAAGTAGTAGTTGAAATCCAATGAAGAACTCCATCGAGTTCTTCTTGAACATCTACCTAGGGTGATCACTAAGGGCACTCACTGTCTCTCGATAACAAGTAGTAGAACATTATCTGAAGAAAAGGTGAATTCAGAAGTAAAGGAGTTAAGAGATATATAACAAAAAAAAATAATGCTACAAGAATTAGGGATTGTGACTTTAATCTATGAACTAAGAAACTATAATGTAGTAATAGAGTACTTATACAAAACCTAGAATAGGAGTGGTGGTACAAGTTTTTGGTCTACATTGTAATTCTATAGGAGTAGACAAATTAGGAGTTCAAGAGTGGAAAGTAAAAAGAAAATGAATATAAATATTAATTAATACCAAATTTCTGGTATATGACACATACTAACTATTATAGCCTATTCCTTAACCTAGGTTACATAAAGTAATGAAAAATAATTAGGAAGAGTAGATATAAAGAGTTCAATTGATTCAAGAGTAAAGAGGTATACTCTAAGCTATAGGTTTTATATAGTTTTTTGGAGAAGATGATCAGAAGCATAATATAGTACAACTGTTGGGTTAAGCTAATCCTAGAACTAAGTTGTCTTTTATTTAGGGTGAACAAAAAGAGCTCAGTGGAGTTTATAAGAGGATACCCTAGGGACATACTTAGTTATTAGATAAGCTTAGTATCTATAGACTAAGTATATCTTCTATATTGCATTCCTACTCTCTTCTGTGCTTCTTCTATCTTGTGTTATCATAGTAATGCCTGTCTAACTATATAAGAACATTGTAGTATTATTGGTTAGTGTTTATGTGACTACACACAGACCACCTGTTGTAGTATATATAACAGCTTGTATAGGTAGATTTATTTTTACTCAAATATCATACCAGCTTCTGGGTGTTATAAGATCCCCAAAAAGGAAATAGGTTCCCACGCATTTAAGCACTTAATCCAAAACCTCAAATTGTACAATGGGGTTAAGATATAAATAGCATGGGAACTTAGGTAATTGTTATGAGAACCCCAAAAGGAGAATAATTTCCTAAGCATTTAAACATTTAATCCAAAATCTCAATACGTACAATAGGGTTGAGATATAAATGGTATGGGAACTAAGGTCACATAACAAGATCAGGTGATCACAGAACATTCTAGAAGGACATGTGATCATGGACTAATAGTACAGCCACTGTAAAAGTAGTATAAGTAAAAGTCCAATCCAACAAAGAACTCCATTGAGTTCTTCTTGAACATCCATCTAGGATAATCACTAAGGGCATTCACTGTCTATCAATAACAGTAATCAGATCATGTGACAAGATCAAGTGATCATAGAACATTCTGGAAGAACATATAACTGTAGACTAATAGTAGTATAGCCACTGTAAAAATAGTATAAGTAGTAGTCCAATCCAACAAAGAATCCCATCAAGTTCTTTTTGAACATCTATCTAGGGTGATCACTAAGGACATTCACTATCTATCGATAACACTGGGACCTTTTTCTAGCTTATTGAGTGACTGCCTCTGAGTGTTTCTCTTACATACTAGAACAAGAGAGAGAGGAGCAGACTTAGTGGATAACAAAGCTAAGAAAGAGCTAACTAGTCTAGTTGCTTATAATATAATTCAGTTATGAGTTATCTAATGGGGACTTAGTTATACTATATAGTCAGCCCCCTAAGTCTAAGGTAAGATTTTGCTGAGGTAAGCACCCAGTAGATGTGGTATCACAGGATGTTACCAGAGCATAATACTATCCATCAATTCCACATAACCAGAGATAGATTTCCTGTCTATGCAATTGCCAGTCTAGTCTAAATCAACATAAACTATATTGGAAAAATCAATAGAATCATCAGCTTAGAACTTAAGCTTGTAGTGAGAAGTCTCTTTGAGATACCAAAATATATGTTTGACAGCTTGCATGTATACGTTTCCTAGACAGACAATATAATATAAGAGAATACTAATGGCATAAGCAATATCCAGCTATATATATACCATAAGATATATCAAAGAACTAATACATCTTTGATATTCTATGATATTAATTTTGGCTTCTGTCAAACTTGGCAGCTGTAGGTTTGCTATTATTGGAGTCTTGACTGGATTACTGTTTATCATCCCATATCATTCCAGGATTGCCTCAACATATCACTCTTATGATATTGACAGAGTTCTTACTTTTAATCTCATATCTGACCTTTCTATTTTTATCTACAGGATCCAACTTACTTCTTCAAGGTCCTTTATTTCAAAGTACCTTTTCAGATCTTCTTTGACAACTCTAATATGACTGATATCAGACAAAAATAGAAGGAAATTGTCAACATAAACAGCAATTACAAATAGCTTTTCATCAATGATTTTTGTAAATACTCCATAGTCAGCATTACTTCTTTTGAAGTCTAGCTTCTTTAGTTGTCCTTTCAACTTTAGATACCATTCTTTAGATACTTGCTTCAAGCTATAGAGTGCCTTGTACAATAGTAACACTTATCCTTCCTCTGCTTCAACTTTAGGTAGTATTTTCATGAAAATCTCATTTTTGAGGTTCTCATTTAGAAAAGCAGATTTGACATCTATCTGATAGATATGCCAGCAATAATGATTTGCCAACCCAAAAAGCATTTGAAGCATTTGGTAATATATGACTGGTACAAAGTTTTCATCAAAGTCTATTCTAGGGATCTATAAGAATTCTTGGACAACTAGTCTTGCTGTTGTGAGAACCTCAAGCAGGAAAAGGTTTCCCATGCATCTGAACACTCAAACTAAAACCTCCAAGCACACAACGGAGTAAAAGACATAAACAGGATAGGGACTTAGTAAGTCAAGTCACGTGATAAGGTCAGGTAACCATAGAACATTCTGGAAAGGACATGTGACCATGGGACTCTAGGGTACAGCCACTGTAGTAATAGTATAAGTAGGGCTGCAATCCAATGAAGAACTCCATCGAGTTCTTCCTGAACATCCATCTAGGGTGACCACTAAGAACATTTACTGTTCCTTGGTAACATAGGAAGTGGAGGCTGGTGGCCTTCATTTCTAAATCACTGAATACCATAGAGCAAAATTATGAAATTTACGATAAAGAGATGCTGGCAGTTATAAGGTGCCTAGAAGTATGGAAGCACTACTTAGAGGGAGCGAAACTCAAATTTGAAATCTGGACAGACCACAAGAACCTCCAGTATTTTTTGACAAGTCAAAAATTAAACCACAGACAAGCAAGATGGGCCCTATACCTATCATGATTTAATTTCATGTTAAAACACGTTCCAGGGAAGAGCATGGGGAAGGCGGATGGATTAAGCAGAAGACCAGACTGGCAGGAGGGGGTGAAAAGAGATAACAAAGACCAGAAACTGATAAAACCAGAGTGGATTAGGGGGGTAGAAACGTTGATGGAGGAAGAAAACCTAAGAGAAAGAATCAGAAAGGCGCAAGAAGGGGATGAGAAGATAGTAAAAGCAGTGGAGGAGTTAAAAAGGGCAGGAATAAAAGCACTGAAAGATGAAGAGTGGGAAATCGAGGATGGGATAGTATTAAAGGAAGGAAGAATATACATGCCAGAAGGAGACCTCAGGAGAGAAATAATACAACTACACCATAACACTCCAGTAGGAGGGCATAGGGGGAGGTAGAAGATGGCAGAGTTGATTGTCAGGAATTACTGGTGGCCAGGAGTAACAAAGGAGGTGGGAAGATATGTGGATGGATGTGATGTGTGTCAAAGATACAAAAATCAAAGCAAAGCCCCAGTAGGAAAACTAATGCCCAATGCAATCCTAGAAAAGCCATGGAGCCACATATCAGCAGACTTTATCACCAAACTGCCACTAGCCCAGGGATACAATGCAATCTTAGTAGTATGTGACCATTTTAGCAAAATGGCACATTTTATAGCAACAATGGAAAAGACATTGGCAGAAGGACTCATAAAGCTGTTTTGGGACCATGTATGGAAATTGCATGGACTTCCAGAGAGCATCATATCAGACAGGGGAGTGCAGTTTGCGGCGGAAATGATGAAGGAGCTGAATAACTTGCTGGGAATCTAGACAAAGCTCTCAATAGCCTATCACCCTCAAACGGATGGACAGATAGAGAGGATAAACCAGGAGTTAGAGCAATATCTAAGGGTCTTCATTGATCATAGACAAGAGCAGTAGCCGGATTGGTTAGGGATGGCAGAGTTTGCATATAACAACAAAATCCACATGGCTACAAAAACATCACCATTCAAAGCAAACTACGGTCAAGATCCAAGGATGGGATTTGAGGGAAGAAGAAAGGGGAAGTACAAAGCAGCAGAAAAATTTGTAGAAAAAATGAAGAAAATCCAGAAGAAAGCCAAAGCAGCATTAGGAAAAGCACAGGAGGAAATGAAAAAGTTTGGAGACAGGAGACAAGGAAAGGGAGAGGAGTACAAAGTGAGGGACTTAGTGCTGCTAAGTATGAAGGACCTAAAATGGCAGATAAAAGGAAGAAGATTGGAAAAGCTGACCGAATGCTTTGTGGGCCCCTACAAAGTAAAGAGAATCATCTCAAGTAATGCAATAGAATTAGAGCTGCCTAATTCTATCAAAATACATCCTGTAGTTAACGTAAGTAGAGTACGACTCTACAAATCACAGGTAAAGGGACAGAAGAAGATACCAC
>Ga0154001_1000595_pt1 | contig 11527 bp, 10 predicted proteins | sample TSNJ085MetaG_FD_104699 | JGI IMG/M metagenome (GOLD analysis project Ga0154001, IMG submission 104699) | Attine ant fungus gardens microbial communities from New Jersey, USA - TSNJ085 MetaG | ecosystem: Host-associated > Fungi > Mycelium > Unclassified | place: USA: New Jersey, Wharton State...
CGACACAGCCAAAGAAGGAGAGAAAGAAGACCCAAATACCCACTGAATAACACGAAAAGCTGGTCTAACGGGTGGGTCAGAATTCAATGCAAATCGTGGGTCAGGATTCCGTGCAAATCAACATGCATGGACACTGCAGATGCGCTGGGCGTGGCGTAGCCGCGGCATCCGCATGAATGCGATCAGCCCCGGGCCGGTGGAGACGCCCATTCACCAGGACTTTCTGAAGACGCTAGGCAAGCGGGCTGAGGAAGACATGCGGCTCGTCGAGCGCGCGGGGCGGCCCGACGACATTGCTCCGCTCGTGGCGTTTCTGTGCGACGACGGTAGCCGGTGGGTACGAGGCGTCAACATCCCGTGCGATGGCGGGATGGCGGCCAATATCCTGTGTCAGTCGAGCGGGCTCGGCTGAGTCGTGCCTCGCCGGTAGTCGCGGGGCGACACGCCGAACATTTCCTTGAAGGTGCGGCTGAAATGACCGGGGCTCACAAAGCCCCATTTCATCGCCAACTGGGTAATCGAGCATTGCTGCAACGCCAGGTTGCCCAGATCGCGACAGACATGCATGAGCCGCAGCTGCAGGATGTACCGGGAGAGAGTGTGGGTGCCGCTATCGAATACCGTGTGCAGGTAACGCTTCGAGCAGTTCAGGTCGAGCGCGATTCGCTCAACGGTGAGTTCGGGATCGGCGAGATTCTGCTCGATGTATTCGATGATGCGTGTGCGCAGCATCCTCGGGTGCAGATGCTTTCTGGTTTCCGACACCTGATCCTGCAGTGCGATTCTGATCTGGGTAGTCAGGTCCTGCTCGATCGGGTCGGCCGATGCATCGGCATCGAGTTCCGGTGAGAGTTCGAATGCCTGCAGGCGATCGATGATGTAGCGGGACAGCGCGAGGCCCGCACCGCTATGGGAGGTCAGCGGATGGACCAGTGCGCAACGCTCGGTGAGCGAGAGACGCATCATGTCCTTTGGAATAGTCGCAATCGCTACGTGAATGGCATCGGGCGCATTCATCAGATAGGGGCGCGCGGTGTCGTAGATGGCCCAGTGCCCTGGAGAAAGCTTCGCCTTTAAACCATCCTGCTCGAATTCGGACGTACCTTCGAGCTGGATCGTCAGCTTGTACCGGCTGGAACTGGCCTCGCTTCCCGGCGTGTTTTCCACGCGATGTCCTTGAGCCGCCAGCCGGCAAAGCTGGATTTGCCCGACATCGGCATAACCGATCTGGCCCGAGAAGGACTCGCCGGTCGCTGGGTCGAAAAGCCGGCCGCCGAAACGCTCGCTGAAGCGTTCGCCGATCGCTCGCGCCCATTCGGTCGCCTGTCCCGCGGGCGGGATCGCTGCCGTGGAGACGGTAACGAAGTTCTTCATTCCCGGTGTCTCTGAAAAATTGAGAATATCAATATTATGATACTTAAATTTTTATCAAAATAAGATTTTTTTGTATAAGTATTCACCCTATCGGGAGGCTGGGTGCAAACATCGGGAGACGGTGTTTCCCCCGTCTGGGCGAGGTCCGGCTCGATAGTTGAGGCAAATGGAATTCTGATGAGGAAACGCAGCTAATTATCTGGGTGTCAATATCGGCCATCATGCTGCCTGTAATTCACGCTGAACAGGAGATGTTCGATGGGTGCAGAAAATTTATCTCGCGCTGCGATCATGGCCAATGCTTTGCGCGGTATCGCGTGAGCCCGGCAGTCATCACATGGTAAGCCGCGATACTTCACATGAGCGGGAACGCGGACGTTTGGCCCGTTGGTGCAGGCGCTTTTCGATCCCGCTGCTGGCGCTGATTTCGGCGCTCGGTATCGCGTCCTGCAGCGGTAAACGCGAGCCGGACGCCGTCAGGAATATGACAATGAAACCTTCCATTACCTATTTGCATCTCTTGCGGCACACGCCATTTTTTACCGCGCTGACGACGGCTCAACTGCAATGGGTGATCGACCACTCGCACGAGTGGGAAGCGGACCCCGGTGCGGTGATTGCGAAATGCGACGGCACCGCGGACCCGGAAGCACCGTACTGGATTCTGCTCGATGGCGGATGGCAGGTTGAGTTCAAGGGACAGACGTTCCCCAGTGGCCACGCCGATCCCGGCAAGTGGTTTCGCTCGGTCGATGTGCCGGGCGGTGCCTGCGCACTGGTGACCAATGAGCATAGCTATGTGATGCGTATCGAGCGTCACGACATGCAGGCCATGCTCGATCAGGGATTCGGATTCCGTACTCACCTTGATAGTGGGGATGCGTATTACAGATCGATTTTCAATGCAGGCAAGAATGGGGCGCGTTGAATAGCCGGAAGGGCATCGCGGCGTGTGTCGTGGCGTGTATCGCCGCGATGCGTCAAACGGCTGACCGATCGGTCAGAGCGGCGGTTACCTGAAACGGATCGCGCCGGGCGTAGGCAAGGGAAGGGGTCTTCACGCGCTTGATCTGAAGACTCAGGATTGCTCTTCTCCCACAGGATGCTCCGGCGTGACGGAAGAACCCAGGCCGTTAAATAAATCGCCAACGGTTTGCCTGATCCAGCGGCATGCCGGATTGTGATGAAACCGCGCATGCCAGTACTGCCGAATGGTGAAGCAGGGCAAACCGATGGGAACCGGTAGCGCCCGTAGCGCGTTGCGCCTTTGCAATACGTCGGCGAGCAGGTGCGGAACGGTGGCGAGCAGATCGCTGCCGGCCAATATCTCTCCAATCCCCAGATAACTCGGAATGCGCAGATGCACCCGTCGCTGAGGTGCTTCCGTCTCGAGCATTTTCGTTACCGCCACGAATCCGCTGCCGGTCACCTGTACTTCCAGGTGCGCTTCGCTCAGGTAGCTCTTGAGCGTCAGACGCGGGCCGATCCGTGGATGACCGGTTCGCAATAGACAGACGACGTGATCGTCGAATAACTTTTGTTGATAGAAGCCAGCCTCGATATGCGGCATGTAGCCGATCGTCAGGTCGATTTCGCCGGTTTCGAGTTGCGTCGGCGTGTCCGCCGAAATATGCGACGTCTCGATGCGTACGTTCGGTGCCGTCACGCGGACTTGAGCCAGAATTTGCGGTAGCAATACCACCTGGCTAATGTCTGTCATCGCGATCCGGAAAACGCGCGCCGATGACATCGGATCGAATACGGCTTGAAGCGAGAGCGTGTATTGCAAGAGTCGAAGAACTTCGCGGATTGGCTCGATGAGCGCTTCCGCATGAGGTGTCGGGCGCATCCCCCCCGCTCCCCGAACGAAGAGCGGATCATTGAAACGGCGTCTTAGCTTGGAGAGACCGACGCTCAATGTGGGTTGGCTCAGGGCAAGCTTTTCGGCTGCGCGAGATACGCTCCCGCCGGTATAGATTTCGTCGAAGATTTGCAGCAGCTTCAGGTCAATGTCATTCATTGCCAACATCCTTCAATCGTGTACTCGCGCGGTAGCGTTAGAGGCGCGCTCACGCCCATTCGCTCCTGAGGTATGCAATATCGGGGGCGTGGAGGACGCGGCGGAGGCTGCGTCTGCCGACGGGTACTGCAGCCCCGATGCGTATAACGGCAAGGTCGTCCTCTATTCGCGATTCCCGATGCGCGCTCGATGCGATTCCGCATCATGCATCCCCATCGATTGGCCGTCGATAAGCGGGTAAACGAGGATCGCGCCGGGAAGGCACTGGCAGTTATGCGGCTCATCAATCCGATGATTTGTCGCGCTACCCGGTGTATGGCCGGCAAGCCCGGTCACATCTTCAACTCCCGAAAACGGCGTCAGCCTCTTGGGGGCGGGTTTATAGAAAATCATAATAATGCATATTGATTTCGATTTATAGACCTGCCCGGTGACCGGGTCTACCGTGCTGGAATCGGACAAGCGCATTCGGCTTGGCGATAGAGCGGTGCCCGAATAAAAGGGGCTGATCGTGATGTTGCATCGATCGAAGACTATAGCCGCCTTCTATATTCGCCATATTTAAAGAAAGGTAGGAGACATGGAAGTGGACAATACAGCAGTCGGCAGCAGGGATGGACAGCATTTGCCAAGACGGCATCGGATCGTACGGGGATCGAGAATCGTTATTGCCTCATCGTTCGGCGCGCTCCTGGAGTGGTACGACCTGTACATCTACGCGGCGCTCGCCGGTACGTTCGCCCATCTGTTTTTTCCACCCGGTAATCCGACGGCGGCGATGTTGTCGAGTCTGGCGGTTTTCGGCGCAGCGTTTGTACTCAGACCGATCGGCGCGATCATTTTCGGCTATATCGGCGACCGGATCGGGAGAAAGCGAACGTTTGGCATGACCATCGTACTCATTGGCGGTGCAACGATGGGCATCGGCTTACTGCCGACGTATTCGCAGATCGGCGTTCTCGCGCCTGTTCTGCTGGTCGTATTGCGCCTCTTGCAGGGACTGGCACTCGGCGGTGAGGTGGGCGGTGCCGCCACGTACCTGACCGAGCATGCGGATAAGCGCCGCCGGGGGCTGGTCAGCAGTTGCCTGCAAATGACGGCGACGGGCGGTCTGGTGCTGTCGATCGTCGTCGTGACGATGTCGCGTGCCTGGATGAGCACCGCGATGTTCGATAAGTGGGGATGGCGAATTCCGTTTCTCGTGTCGTTGATTCTTCTCTACACGGCCATCAAGTTGCGTGCGGGGCTGAACGAATCGCCGGTCTTCGAGCAATGCAAGGCTCAGGGAAAGCTCGCTCGCAACCCGATTGCCGCCAGTTTTCTCGACCGGCAGAACCTGAAGAAAGTACTCGTTCTGTTGTTTAGCGCGGCAGCGGGAGTCGGCGTGCTTTACGGCACCGGGCACTTCTATTCGTTCTACTTCGTGAGTACCGTCCTGAGGGTCGATCCCGAGACGACCAACGTCCTGATGGTCACGTCATTGATCGCAGCGGCTCCGTTCTATTTTGTGTCGGGGTGGTTGTCGGATCATTTCGGTCGAAAGTGGATCATGGTACTGGCCTGTCTTGCCGCCGCGCTCACGATTCAGCCGGCATTCAAGGCGCTCACGCACTATGCCAATCCGCAGCTGGAGAAGTTTCTGGCGGACACCGCCATTGACGTATCGGCTAACGACTGCACATTCCGCCTGTTCTCCCCAGCGGTTACCGCGTGCGATAAAACTCGCGACTACCTGAGCCTTGCCGGTGTCTCGTACAGAACGCAGCCCGCGGACGGCACCGGGATGGTCACGACGATCGGCTCGCAGCGGATTGAAGGGTTCGACGCCGCAAAGCTGAAAGCCGCGCTCGAAAGTGCGGGTTGGCGGGAACATGCCGACGAGACCCAGGTCAATAAGCCGATGGTATTTCTGCTGCTCTGGTATCTCATCATACTGTTGACCATGATTTACGGTCCGATTGTTGCCTTCATGGTCGAACTGTTTCCCGCGAACGTTCGGTATACGTCGCTTTCGCTGCCCTATCACATAGGAGCCGGCTGGTTTGGAGGCATGCTGCCGTTCGTCGTCTCGGCACTCAATCTTTCAGTCGGCAACATTTACGCCGGACTCTGGTATCCGATTGGTGTCGCCGCGTTGGCGTTCGTCGTTGGCGCGCTGTTTATGACCGAAACAAAAAATAACGACATCAATTAATCGGTTTAACTTCAATATTGTTTATTCGGAAAATCGTCATGAAGAGAATATTGATAATTGGTGGTGGGTTTGCCGGATTGTGGAGCGCCCTCGGGGCCGCACGCAAGATCGACGAACAGAACATGAACTCGGAAGTCGAAGTGGTGCTGGTGAATCCGACGGCCAATCACAGCATTCGGGTTCGGAACTACGAAGAGAATCTCGAGGAGACGCTGGTCCCTCTGGACGATGTGCTCGATCCGGCGGGCGTCTTATGGCTCAAAGGGGAAGCGACGGACATCGATTCCTCGGCGAAGCGTGTCACCGTGAAGGTCGACGGCGATGCCAGATCGATCTCCTACGACAGGCTCGTACTGGCCTCGGGAAGCCAGCTCGCCTACGCGCCGGTTCCTGGCCTCGCCGAGCATGCGTTCGACGTCGATACCTACGCGGGTGCGAAGCGACTGGAACAGCACCTTGAAAACGTCGTGGCGTCCACCGAGGCGGGGAGTCTGACTGCCGTCGTCATCGGCGCCGGCCTGACTGGAATCGAAATCGCGGCCGAATTGCCGAGCAGACTGCGCAGCCTCGCTGCATCTCGTGGAGATTCCCGGAGCGACGGTTCGGACATTCGCGTGATTCTCGCGGATCGCACGCCGAAGATCGCAACGGCTATGGGCGGTGCGCAACCCGTCATCGAGCATGCGCTCACCGAACTGGGCGTCGAGTTGATGCCGGGCATGGAGCTTCAGGCGGTGGACCGCAAAGGGCTGACACTGGCCGACGGAAAGCGAATCGACGCATCGACGATCGTGTGGTGCGGCGGGATGCGGGCCAATGCCTTGACGAAATGTCTTCCTGTCGAGCACGACGCACTCGGCCGCGTTCCCGTGAACGCATACATGCAGGTCGAAGGCGTTCGCGACGTATTTGCGGCAGGCGACGTGGCGCGCGCGCTTTTCGACGGCGAGCACGCGTCGGTCATGTCTTGCCAGCACGGTCGTCCGATGGGGCGATTTGCCGGGCACAACGTCGTCTGCGATCTGTTGGGTCTGCCGATGTTGTCGCTCGACATCGACTGGTATACGACCATTCTCGATCTCGGTCCCTGGGGGGCCGTCTACACCGAAGGCTGGGACCGCAAGTTGGCGGCGCAAGGAGCGCGGGCGAAGAAAGTCAAGGAGACGATCAATCGCCAACGCATTTATCCCCCGCTCACGAGGGATCGCGCGGCCTTATTCGACGCGGCGGCCCCGACAGTCCAGGCGCCCCCGCCTATCGGCCAGCAAAAGGGAGTGGAGTCGAGCGCGGAAGGATAAGCAGAAAATCTCAGTCTGAGATGGCAAAGATGACTGAAGCAGCGGGTCCGCGAGAGATTCCCTGACTTCCGTCGCCGACAAAGAAAAAAACGAGACCCCTGGTTTGGAGACAGAAATGCGACTTTATATTTTCCGAAATACGCTCGGAATGGCTCTGCTATTGTCCGGTTATGCGCATGCAGCCGACTCTGTGAGCCTTTACGGAATCATCGATACAGGCATCGAATACGTTTCGCATGCGTCGGGCAATAGCGGGCTGGTCCGCATGCCGAGTCTGACGGGCGAAGTGCCGTCCAGATGGGGAATTCGCGGAAGCGAGAGCCTGGGCGGAGGGATCAGTACGGTCTTCACGCTGGAGAGCGGCTTCAATTCGAACAACGGCAGCCTGGGACAAGGCGGCCGGCTGTTCGGCCGCCAGGCCTTTGTCGGCCTCGATACGCCCTACGGATTGCTATCGTTTGGCCGTCAATACAACATGACGACATGGGCATTGGCGGATGCGAATGTCCTCGGCCCGAACATCTATAGCATCAGTTCCGTCGATCCGTATCTTGCCGTTGCACGTAGCGACAATGCCGTTGCCTATAAAGGCACCTTTCACGGTGTGACCGTCGGGGCGACCTACTCATTCGGCCGCGATTCCGCCGGCACGGGAAACACGCCGGGCCAGGGTACGTGTGTGGGTTCGGCGGCCGGCCATATGTCCCAGTGCAGTCAATGGACCGCGATGCTCAAATACGACAGTGCGAGCTACGGCGTTGCAGCGGCATACGACGTACAGCATGGCGGACCGGGCGCCGCCGTCAGCTTCTTCGACGGCATGCCGCCCACACCGTTGACCGGCAATATGGACAAGGACGTCCACACCACGATCAACGGCTATGGCATCTGGGGTTCGTTGAAGTTCGGCGGCGGATGGATCGGCCGGTACGTGACGACGGAAGGGCCCGCGCCCGAGGGACGCTATGACATGTTCTTTGCCAACGCTTCCTATCAGGTCACCCCTGCCTGTCTGATCGACGGGCAGATTGTCAGGATCGTCAATGCGCAGCAGGATACCCGAGCCACGATGGCAATCGTTAGGGGAACCTATTTTCTTTCGAAACGAACCTCCGTCTATCTCCAGAGCGGTTATCTGAGCAATAGCGCCAAGGCGAGCTATACGGTGAGCCTAGGCGGCGGCGGAACCACTCCGCCTGCGGGAACCAGCCAGCTTGGCGTGATGGCGGGTATCAGGACGAGCTTCTGAAGCGGAGATCGTCCATCCACGGAGCGGGGCATCCGGGCGACTTCCTGTGTTGCACGGACCCCGCGGACTCCGCGGACCCGTGGGCGTAACTTGCGTCGGGATGAGGACTCGTATAGGCTTTGAACTACGATCCAATAAATCCTGGTTGTTTATGTCCCACATCAGTTCCGGAGTCGAATACGGCTTGCATTGCCTGCTGTATCTGGCCGACTCCGATGTGTCCACCGGCGGGGCGAGCGTGCGCGATCTCGCCGAGTTGCAGGGTGTTCCCGCCGACTTTCTGGCGAAGCTCTTCACGAAACTCGCGAAGGCCGAAATCGTGGTCGCCACGGAGGGCATCAAGGGAGGCTTCAGGCTTGCCCGGCCCGCTGCTCGCATCACCGTTCATGACGTGGTCGTCGCGATCGACGGCGAGAAAGCCCTGTTCGATTGCCGCGAAATCCGCGCGCGCTGCGCAATATTCGGCGACGAAGCGCCGGGCTGGGCGACGCGCGGCGTCTGTTCGATCCACGCGGTCATGCAGGCGGCGGAAAAAGTGATGCGCTCGGAACTCAAGCGCCACACGCTGGCCGATCTCGCTCAGCGTACCGAAAGCAAGGCGCCGGCCGCCTTCGGTACGCAGGTGGTGCAATGGCTCTCGGATCGGGCTGCCAACCGGCGCGGCGACAGGGCCGAACCGGTTAGCGGCCGCAGCCGCAAGCGTGCCTGATCAGGCCACCACGACGAGGCGCGGGTCCGCGCTCGCCAGTGCCGCGGCACGGTCGGCGCCGCTCGGCGGATAGATCCACACGCTGTTGATTTCCGTCTTCAGCTTCTTCGCTTCGGCACCGGTCAGCTTGACCTGACGGTCCCAGCCTTCCGTATAGACGGCGCCCCACGGCCCGAGGTCGAGGCAGGTCACGTACTTGGGCTGGCTGTACGGAATCGGCTCTTCGCCCAGCAGGTCTGCCGTGACGTTGTGGCCCGCCGAGCGGCCCAGGGCGATCGCGTGCTGGCAAGCCATCATCGTGTGGTTGCCTTCATCGTCGGTGGCGGCGCGGGCGCAGTCGCCGGTCGCATAGACGGCATCGAGGCCCTTGACCTTCAGGTTGCTGTCGACATGTAGACGTCCGAAGTTATCGCGCTCGGCGGGAATCTGTGCCGTCAGCGTGTTGGCGCGCGCGCCGGCGGTCCAGACGACCGTGTCGGCTTCGATGCGTTCGCCGCTTTCCAGCGTCACGCCTTGCGCGTCGATCGACGCCACGCCCGAGCCGAGCTTCCATTTCACGCCCAGTTCGGTCAGTGCCTGCGTGATGATCGGCCGCGGGCCGGGACCGAGGTCCGGACCGATCGCATCGTTGCGCTCGACCATGATGACGTTCACGTCCGCATCCTGGCCGAGAACCTCGCGCAGGCGGGCGGGCATTTCCGCCGCGGTTTCGATGCCGGTGAAACCCGCGCCGGCGACCACCACCGTATTGCGCCCGGCGCTTGCGGGGCGGTTTGCCAGGCCATGGAGATGGGTTTCGAGCCGCGTCGCGTCGGCGATCTGGTCGACGTTGAACGCATGTTCCTTGAGGCCGGGAATCGGCGGGCTGAACAGACGGCTGCCTGCCGCCAGCACCAGGCGGTCATAGCTCAATTCCTGACGCGAGCTGTCGGCACCGATACCCTCGACCGTCACCTTCTTCTTTTCGACGTCGATGTGGTCCACCTTGCCCTGCACGAACTGGACGCCGACGGTCTTGAAGAGGTCCAGCAGCGGAGCCTTCATGCCGCCGGGGTTTTGCTCGTAGAGGCGAGGGCGGACGTGCAGGGTCGGCTCCGGTGCGACGAGGACGATTTCCACGTCGGTGCGACCGACCATATCGAGCAGACGGGCCGAAGCCAGTGCGCTCCACGTACCGGCAAAGCCGGCGCCGATGACAAGAATCCGTTGTTTCATGTTTTATCGCTCCTGATCTGATGATCGAAGTTGAGGAAGGCATCACTGCTGCCGATAACTACGATTCTATTTGTCGTAGTTTGGATGCGCAAGCTTTTTTTCTGAAGGGCCACTCGGTCAAAAGGGAGAGATCGGCGGATGTACGCGGATCGGATGGCGCGATCGGCGATCCGCCGGGGTGGCGTGAATCAATCCCGTCCGGCTTCGATGATCGCCTGCGCGAGCCGCTGCGGCGCCGAAAACAGCGTCTCGTGGCTGCCGGGACATTCGACGAGCCGGAACAGTCCCAGTCGCTCGGACAGGCGCGGATGCCACGGCAGGCTATGCGGCATCGCGGTGTCCTGCTGGCAGTTCAGATAGGATTTGCCGAGCGGCAGCGCCGCGAGCGGGCGGCTCAGGGAGATCGCCTCGGTAAAGGTCCGGTACGGCTGAGGATTGAGCTGCGCGTAACTGGAGCGCGCGAGCGCGAGGTCTGCATCGTTGATGAAGCTTTCTCTCCAGACCTCGAACGGCAGCATCAGCGCATTGCCGTTGGCCGCGGCCATCGCGTCGAACAGCGCCGCGTGATGCGGCGGGACCAGATCATTCAGGCACTCGCCGTCCAGCGGCACGAACGCGTTCACATACACGATGCGCCTGAGCCGCTCGGTCAGGCGATCGGCCACGCCGGAGATCACCATGCCCGCGTAGCTGTGACCGACCAGTGTGATATCGAATAATTCGTTATCCTCGATAAAGTGGACCAGCGAATCGATTGCGTCGGCGAGTCCGGTCGTGGCGCGGTCGTCGCCGGGGCGGTTGCCCGCGAGGGTCGGGCAGTGCACGGTGCAGCCGGCCGCGCGGATCGCGTCGGCCACGGCTTCGAACTCCGCACCGGTATGCCATGCCCCATGCACGAGCAGATAGGTATCGGCCATTGTTTGCCTCTCGATGGTTTTCGGGAGGCTTAGTCTAATTCGCGGCGCGGCTGTTGGATCGTTTTGTTCCGCCAACGGGATCGTCCCACGCTGCCAGTCGAAGCTCGCTCAGCGAAACTGTCGACGCAAGGCCTGCGGAGTCGCACCGAGATGCCGGCGGCACACGCGCGCGAAATGGGACGGGTCGGCAAAGCCGGCGCGGTAGCCGACTTCCGCGATCGTCAGCCGGTCGAAGCGCGCTTGTTCGAGCAGTGCTTTGGCGGTCGCGAGGCGGTTTTCGAGTAAGGCGCTGGCGAAGGTCGTGCCGGTGCCGGCGAGACACCGATGCAGGCTGCGCTCGGAAATGCCGAGGCCTTCGGCCAGTTCCTGTGCCGTCACGCGGGGCTCGGTATGACGTTCGCGAATCGCGTCGAGTACGCGCGCACGCAGTTCGGTGGCGGCCGGTGCCACCGCAGGGCCGTGACTATCGCAGGCGAGAGCGAGGAGTGCGCCCAACTGGTCGGCCAGCAGCCGGGCGGGCAGCGGCGGGCGCATCGCCATCTCGGGGGTGA
>Ga0154001_1000598_pt1 | contig 11518 bp, 9 predicted proteins | sample TSNJ085MetaG_FD_104699 | JGI IMG/M metagenome (GOLD analysis project Ga0154001, IMG submission 104699) | Attine ant fungus gardens microbial communities from New Jersey, USA - TSNJ085 MetaG | ecosystem: Host-associated > Fungi > Mycelium > Unclassified | place: USA: New Jersey, Wharton State...
CTTGCGATCGGGTATGTGCCGTGGCTCGGCGGTGGGATGTACCAGCAGCAACTGTATAACCAGGACTGGGTCTGCCTGACGAACCGTAATCATCCGCGGGTGCGGACCCGGCTCAGTCTCAGGCAATACCGTGCCGAGGGGCATGTGGTGATAGCGGCCGGCACGGGGGCGCAGCTGCTGGAGCAGGCGTTGCTGCGCGAGAACATCGACCGCGACGTCGTACTTGAACTGCCGGGCTTTTTGGGGTTGGGCTCGATCATCAGGACGACCGATCTGATTGCCACGCTGCCGCGCAACATCGGCGAAACGCTTGCCGAGATGAACGACATCGCGATTCATTCATGCCCGTTTGCGGTCGATGGCTTTGCGGTCCGTCAACACTGGCATGCCAAGTACCATCACGAAGCGGGCAATCGCTGGTTGCGCGGCGTGGTGGCGGAGTTATTTGGCGGAACGCGATGATTTCGACGGCGTTCCACCGAGGCTGGGACGCCGCGCGAGTTCGAGCGGGGTTGCGACCGCGCGGTTATCCGCCGCTCTGCTTTCTCGTGGCATATGGCATTGGTGCGGCCGCAGACACCTGCGCCTTTGCGCGTCAACTTTCGCCGGCATAAGTGTAAGTCCCGCTTTCCTGCTGATCTCCCTGCCTGATCGCGACTGATCGGGCGGAGCCCCCCTCTCATCACCGCGATGCCAGGTGTTGTATCGACCACAACATGGAAACTACTTATTTTTTTCCGATTGCTTGTCAGACAGAATACGATCATTCTACATCCGATCAGCTAGGTATTTGAGCTATAGGAGTCTGTCCGATGCGTCGCCGTACCTTCCTGGCAGCCACCAGCGCTGCCACCGCCGGGATGCTGTTCATGCAGAGCGGCCGGGCCGCCGTGGATACTTCGACCAAACCGGTCAGCGGCGGCACGCTGCGCGTGGCGTTTGCGTCGGACACGAAGACGCTCGATCCGACGTTTTCGGTCAATTTCTCCGAGCGCCAGCCGCTCTACCTCATCTACAACACCTTGCTGTCGATCAACCCCGACGCGTCCATCGGCCCGGAACTCGCCGAGCGCTGGGACACGCTCGACGGCGGCAAGCGTCTCGTGCTGCATCTGCGCAAAGGCGTGACGTTCCATGACGGCACGCCGTTCGACGCCGCCGCGGTCAAGGACAATCTTGACCGGCGGCTCGATCCCGCGGTCGGCTCGCCATTGCGGCCGCAACTGACGCTGATTCTCGACAGCGTGGAAGTGAACGATCCGCAGACTGTCACGCTGCATCTGAAATCGCCGAGCCCGGCGTTGCTCGGCATGCTCGCGCAGCGCGAAGGCTTCATGGCGTCGCCGACGGCGATGAAAAAATACGGCAAGGACTTTGCGACACACCCGGTCGGCACCGGCCCGTTCGTGTTCAAGGAGTGGATTCCGGGCAACTCGCTGAGCGTCGACAGGAATCCGAAGTACTGGGAGCCCGGCAAGCCGTATCTCGATCGCGTCGTATTCAGCGATACGTCCAATCCGATCATCGCGATGCAGCGCTTGCGCACCGGCGAGGTCGACTACATCTCGGCGCTATCGCCGATCGACATCCGCCCGATCGAAAACCAGCCCGGCATCGTGCTCGACGCGGGCCCGGCGAGCCGCTGGTACGCGCTGCAATGGCAGGTCGACCGGCCGCCGTTCAACAACCCATTGGTGCGCCAGGCGGTGGCGCATGCGATCGACCGCAAACGCATGGTCGAGATATTGATGAATGGCAAGGCGCCGATCGCCGAGTCGATCGCGCCGCCGGGCGCGTGGTGGTATGACCCCACGGTGAAGTCGTATCCGTACGATCCGGCCAAGGCGAAGGCGCTGCTTGCGCAAGCGGGCGTCACCAACCTTTCGGTCAGCCTGTCGACGCCGCAGATCATGCTGATGCAGCAGATCAACCAGCTCGTTCAGGAGCAGCTGAAGGCGGTCGGCATTGCGGTGCGGCTCGATCCTATTGCGCAAAGCGACTGGTACCCGCGTCTCTCGCAGGGGCTCATCAACTTCAGCCCGATCCGATGGTCGCAGCGTCCCGATCCGGACGGCCTGTTTCCGCTGCTGCTCGGCAGCACCGGCGCGCAGAACACGACGAAGTACCACAACCCTGACGTCGACAAACTGTTGCAGCAGGCGCGCGACGCCTCCGATCAGGCGACGCGCAGGAGGCTCTACGGTCAGGTCGAGGCGATTGTCACGCGCGATCTGCCGTACGTGCCGCTGTTCTTTTCGATTGAATACGCAGCGATGCGCAACAACGTGCACAACCACGTGTGGTTGCCCGACGAGATTCCACGTTTCCGCAACATGTGGAAGTCGCCGGCGTAGCGCGGCGACGCCGAACAGGCCGGGGCGGGCAGGGAGCGCCGTCCGGCGGCGCGGTACGGCAAGCGCATCGTAGCATCGGTCCCGCGCGGATGAGCCAAAGCCGGGCGGGCGTGACGGACTGACGACGTATCTCTCCGGTGTGGGGAGAGGCATCGTCGCGCCTGCATATCGATTAGGTATCCATATGTTGTGATGGATGATGCATAGGTGATCCCAAGCTCCTTCCTATTGGTGAGACAAAATGAAAAAGATTTCCCTGGCAGTCCTGCTTCTCGCGGGCGGTTCCGGCGCGGCGATGGCGCAGAGCAGCGTCACGCTATACGGTATCGTCGATGAAGGTTTGATGTTCAACAACAACGCGCGTACCGGGCAGCAGTTCGCGCTCGCGAGCGGCAGCGAATCGGGTAGCCGCTGGGGCCTGCGCGGCGCCGAGGACCTGGGCGGCGGACTGTCCGCGGTCTTTACGCTCGAAGGCGGCTTCAGTTCATCGACCGGCGCGCTCGGGCAGAACGGCGACCTCTTCGGTCGCCAGGCCTACGTCGGCCTGGCGGCGCCGACGTGGGGGCAGGTGCTGCTCGGACGTCAGTATCTGAGCGGCTATGACTACGTCGGCGCGTTGACCGCGGCCGCGCAGTGGGCGCTCGGCGGCGCGGGCTTCGGCGCGCATCCGGCCGATCTGGACAATCTCGACGGCACGTACCGGGTGAACAACGCGGTCAAATACAAGTCGCCGAGCTTCGGCGGCTTTTCGTTCGGCGGCACTTATTCGTTCGGCGGCGTGGCCGGCGACTTCTCGCGCAACCAGATCTACTCGCTCGCGGCCGGCTACAGCATGGGGCCGTTGACCGCTGCTGCCCAATACACGCACGCAAGCAACCCCAATTATTCGCTGTGGGGCAATAAGGCCAACGACAGCAGCACCGGTTCGAACATGTCGGGTCCGGTGATTTCCGGTCTTGCCACCGCCGGTTCGCAGGATGTCGCCGCGGTGGGCGTGAATTACAAGATCGGCGATGCGACCCTCGGCGCCATCTATAGTCACGCGTCTTTCAACAATCTCGGCACCCTGGCGGTCGCGGGCGCGAGCAACGGGCTGCGCGGCACGGCGGTATTCAACATCATCGAAGCGAACGCGAAGTACATGTTGACGCCCGCGCTGCAACTCGGCGCGTCGTACACGTACACGGCGGCAGGCAGCCTGCGCGGACTCTCGGGCGCGCGCTATCAGCAGGTCAATCTCGGCGTCGATTACAACCTCTCGAAGCGCACCGATCTATACCTGGTCGGCATCTATCAGCAGGCATCGGGACACGACTCGACCGGCGCCAACGCAGTCGCGCAGATCGCTTTCGCGACGCAGTCGTCCACGAACCGGCAGGTCGTCGCGGTCGCGGGCATCCGGCACAAGTTCTGAGCCTTGCCGCCTTTCGCGCGCGGCGCCTGCCGTCGCGCGCGAATGCGCACGGTCGGCGGCGCCGATCTGCCATCGGCAATTGCCGGTGGCGCCGGCTAAAACACGGCAACTAGGAACGCATTGGAAGATGGTATACAATAAGACATCGCTCGATCAACGTGCCGAGCACTTCATTTCAGCAACGCGAAAGGACTTGTAATGCCGATGGAGTTGCCCCCCTTTCTGGAAGCCGCCGCGACGCAACTGGCTGGCGCTGGTGCCGCGGAGAAGATCATCGGTTATATGCGGCCCGCCGAGTCGATCATGCAGGGTCCGTTGATGGGTGCGATGAAGGCGTCGCGCGTGAGCTTTGCCTATGTGCTCGCGCGCCGCATGATCGACGAGCGCTGGCGCATTGCGCTCGAAACCTGCGAGGCGGACGCAAACGGGCAAGGCCGCCTCGTCTACCGCATCAGCGCACGCGGAATCGACTTCACCTATATCGCGCGCGCATACGAATGGGACGGCAAGGAGAAGGTGGGGCGCCGCTCCGATGGCGCAAACCGCGACATGTTCGGCGCACTGTTTGTCGGAACACCGGACGCGGCGCGCATCGAGCGCGAATTCGCCACGTTCGATCTGAAAAACGTCGAGACGATGCGCACGGATGCCATGGTGCTCGGCTGGACCCCGGCCAATCGCAGCGCGCGCATTTTCGATCACGTCGTCGATGCACTCGTGGCCGGTCATCAGCCGGAGCCGGGCCTGATCGGCAGCGCCTCGGCCTATCTGCTGCGCAACGGTGGATTTCAGGGCAGCGGCCGCAACGGATCGATCTCGTATCAGGGCATCGCCGCCGACCACCCGCTGTGCCATCCCTTCTTCGCGGATCTCTTCGGTCTCTACATGGTTCGGCAGGTGTCGATCGATCTGGTCAACGCGATCGCCCGAGCGCGTAATCCGCGCGCCGCGCAACTCTCCGAAGAGGTTGCGCGTTATCTCGCGGTCGGCAACTCGTCGGGGCAGGGCATGTGCGTGGCGTTGCAGCGTTGGCCGCATTGGGTGTCGACGTGGCTGACCGTGCGCGAAGCCGCCCTCGCATACGCGAAGTCGATGCCCGTCGATGCGGCGAGCCGCGAGCGTCTCGTCAGCCTGGTCGCCCGTGTGGCCGCGTACTGCGACACGGTCCAGGTTCAGTCTGAAGATTATGTCGTGCCGAACAAGGTCATCGCGGCGAACTTGCGCACCATCGTCGGCTGGCTCGATGGGTCCCGGACTTTTTCTCTCTGGAACGATCTCGCGCAGGCCGCGTCGGCATTCGATGCCGAAACGCAGGAGCAACTGAACTCCGCGCTGATCGATTTGTACCCCGACGTATCGGACCATTTCGCCGATTACCTCGTGATCGGCGCGGCGCGCGAGCGCGGCGTCGTCGCCGAGATGACGGTCGGCGAGTTGCGCGGCCTGTTGCGCAAGAACTATGCGTGGGCGCTGCGCTACGACACGCTGCTGTCGAAGACGCGTCAGCATTTCTGGTATCACTCCGTCGACAACGGCGAGCAACGGCGCGGCGAACGCGTGCTCGATCCTGGCGAGGAGTACGAATCGTTCGTCGATCACATCGGCATCGTGCAGCGCCTCGCCTGCGTCGTTGCGAGCTACGCGGACGATGAACTGGTCGGCGAGCTGATGTTCGCGCATCCGGATCTGGAGATGGCCGTGTCGCGCGTGCAGTATCTCGATGGCCTTCCCTATGCGGAGATCCGCGACAACCTGATCCACAAGGATTTTGTCCCGGCGCAACTGATCCGCTTTTTCCTCGCGTCGCTCGGCATCGAATGCTCGACGCCGCTGTCGATTCGCTATGTGCGAGGCGTCTTCTTCCAGGGGGTTCCGCTGCCGGCCGAAATCGCCGAGGGCACGACGCGCGACTGGCGCTACCCGGCCGAGCCCGCCACCCAGACGGAGATGCTGTCATGACCGAGCCGACCTACACCTCAGCCGCGGTATCGGAAATCACGCGCGTCGCCTGGTGGAGTCTGCGTGCGTTCGGTTGCCCGCTCGGCGCGGTCGAAGCCATGGCGCGCGTGCTGACCTGTTCCGAAGTGCTCGACGGTGACACGCTTGCCGCGCTGCGTCGCAATGAAGCCGCGTTGCTCGAAGCATTCTCGGGCGATGAACCGTGCTTCGATCGCACGAGCGAAACGAGCGGCGTTATCGACGCAGCGGGCCGTTCGATGCTCGATATCGGACCCCGGGCGGTCGATCTGATTACCGGGCTTGCCAGGCGCAGGCGCGGCGCCGTGCGTATCACCGTGAACCACCTCGCGGACGAGATCGGCCTGGCCGGTACGGCGACGATCGCCGCGCAGCGGGGCATCGGGCTTCTATTGACGAATGGCGACCCGCATGGCGCATGGCGGTTCTATACTGCCACGAGCGGCGGCGCGATAACGTCGCTGACCAGCGATCCTGGCGGCGCCGCGATTCATGACCTGATGGTTCTGCTGCACGAAGTCGGCGACGTGCCATCCGTCGCGGCCTTGCTGGCAGCCGATGCAACCGGTGCCGGAACCTCGGCCCTCGAACTCATCGCATTTCCTTTCGTCGCGAGAGACGATCTCGCCGAGCTGGCGGCGCGTCGTTCCGGCATGGTTTGCAAGGATGTGAGCGGTGCGTTGAGACGGGCCTATGCGCACGGAGTCGACGTCGCTACCGCCGACCTCAGGTTCCTGTACGAACTCGAGACACGTACCTGGGCGCCCTCGTCGGAGCGCTCGCGGGCCCAGGCGGGCTTCCAGGCTGCGAGTCCGACACCGTGATCGTAAGACAGTCGTTTTGAGGAGATCAGGATTGGATATCGAACGATTCAATACCGGCGAACGCCGCCGTCGTGATGTGCTGGGCGATGCCTATGTCGATCAGTCGCTCAAGAGTGCTGACGATTTCAACCGGCCGTTCCAGGAGCTCGTCACGGAGTATTGCTGGGGCACGTGCTGGGGCGACCCGACGCTCGTGCCGCGTGAGCGCAGTCTGCTCAATCTCGGCATGATCGCCGCGCTCGGCAAGATGCACGAGTTCGAACTGCATGTGCGCGGGGCGCTCAAGAACGGCCTGAGCCACGAGGAACTGCGCGCGGCGCTGATCCAGATCGCGGTGTATTGCGGCATCCCCGTCGGTGTCGACTGTTTTCGCGTGGCGCGCAAGGTGCTGGCCGAACTCGCCGCCGCCTCTCAACCTGCTGCTGATCCCAAGGAATAACGATGCCGTTTTCGATTCGCAAAATCGTGGTCTACAAGGAAGCGACCTTCATTGAAGGCGACAAGGCGCTTGCTACGCCCGTTACGCTTGTTGGCGTTGCGGCGGTGATTCGCAATCCGTGGTTCGGGCGCGGCTTCGTCGAGGATCTCTCGCCGGAGCAGCGCGATGGCTGCGGCGAACTCGGCAAGGTGATGGTGGCACGCATGCTCGAAGAGATCGGCGGCAAGCAGGCGATCGAAGCCTACGGCAAGAGTGCGGTAGTCGGTGGGGGCGGAGAGATCGAACATGCGTCCGCCGTGATTCACAATCTGCGTTTCGGCAATCACTATCGCCATGCGGTCGAAGCGGAGAGCTTTCTGTCGTTCACCAACAAGCGCGGTGGGCTGAACACGTCGCTGCAGGTGCCGATCAAGCACATTCACGACGGCGCCGCGCGTTCGCACTTCATCACCCTGGAGTTCGCCATTCCCGACGCACCGAATCCCGATGAGATCGTGATCGTGCTTGGCGCGTCGACAGCCGGACGACCGCACGCGCGTATCGGAGACCGGCATCAGGACATGCAGGAGATCGAGCGCGAGAACGCGGCGCATTGAAACCGGCAGGCGCGAGAAAGGCGGCAGTGCCACGGCATGAGGCGGCATGGGCCGCCGCCGCATCACTCCGCGTAGGTCCGGTGGCGCTGTGCTGCTGTCAGCGGCACAGCGCGTGGAGCGTGTCTAGCGATTCGCTTGCCCGTCCTTGAGCAGGGCCGTCGCCGACTGCGCCGATCGCTCGATGAGCGCGCGTATCGTCAAGGCAGCGGCATTGCCGTCGCGCTTCTTGAGCGCCTTGAAAATCTCGCCCATGAGTTCGACCGTTCCGTGACGGCGTTCCACTGGCGAGCGCCGCGTCGTGGTCGCGCGCAGCAAACTGATGCGGGCGCCGAGAAGCTGCATGACGTGCTTGGCGGTTTCGTTGCGCGCGCCTTGATAGAGGATCGCGTAAAAGCGATTCGAAGCGGCGAGGAACGCCTCGTCGTTTTCGACCGGCGTATTCTTCAGCGCATTGAAGGTGTCTTCGAGTTCGGCGAGGTCCTCACTGGTCGCGCGCTGGGCAAAATGCAATGCCGCTTCGGAATCGAGCGCGGCCCGTATTTCATAGATTTCCGTGGCGATTTCGAGCGTCAGAGTTGCAACCACGACGCCCTTGGTATCGAGGCTCTCGACCAGACGCTCCGATTCGAGATTGCGCAACGCCTCGCGGATACTGCTGCGGCTGACGCCGGTCTGTTCGCATAGATCGCGCTCGATCAGCTTCTGGCCCGGCGCGAGCCGTCCCGCAATGATCGCTTCACGCAGAACGTTTAGCGTCTTCATGCGGATCGTCTCGTTTTTGGCGACGCTCAAGCCTACTTGTTGGGCAACCGTTGCGTCTTCTGTCATCGTTCCACCCTATGTTTGAATGCGGGCCGTCATGTGCGGCCCGTGCTGGGTTTTATTCCGGCTGCAGAAACTCGAGCAGCAAGCCGGCAATCAGGTCCGGTGCTTCGAGCAGCACGCTATGACGCAGCTCCGGCAGGATGCGAAGCTGCGATCCGGCGATTTTCTCATGTAACAGGCGCGACATCCGTGGCGACGAGCCGGGGTCGTTCTCGCCGGTCATCACGAGCGTCGGTACGCTGATGCGGTCGAATGCGATGCCGCGATCCGCTGCCGCAAACACGCGATACGCGGCCGCGTACGACCGATGATCGTTCTTCACCAGTTGTTCGAGACGGTACGCGACGCGTTGCGGGTTGGCCGCCTTGAACGCCGGCGTGAACCAGCGATCTTCCGCCGCCGCGACGACCGCCGCGATGCCCTCGCGGTCGATCTGGTCGGCGCGTTTCAGCACGCGCGCGCGTTCCTCGTCGGTGCGCTCCGCGACCGAGCTGATGAGCGCCAGCCGGTTCAGACGCGCCGAGTTTTCCACCGCGTATTTCTGCGCGATGAGGCCGCCGAGAGAAAAGCCCACCAGATGCGTTTTTTGCACACCGACAGCATCGAGCAGCGCATCGACATCGGAGACGAAGTCATCGAGCGAGCAGCGCGTGATCAGGCTCGATGCGCCGTGGCCGCGCAAGTCCGCGCGTAGCACCGTGAAGTGCGCCTCGAGCTGGCTCGCGATCGCGTCCCAGCTTGCGTGATCCGCGCCGATGCCGTGTATCAGCGTGACAAATGGTCCGGACCCCTGAATCTTGTACGCAAGCTCCAGGCCGTCGGCAGAAACATATTTTTCCACTTGCATCGTCTCCGTTAATCTGTTGGTATACGAGATACTAGCTGACAAAAAATATTTCGACTAGACTGACCTCAACATCTGGCGAATACGGAGACCTCCATCCATGGAGTACGCAAGATTAGGCCGCTCGAGCCTGCGCATTTCCCGCCTTGGCTTCGGCGCGATGGGTATCGGCAACCCGGGGTGGCGCAAGTGGGTGCTCGAAGAAGACGCAGCACGGCCGATCCTGCGCGCGGCGGTCGAGGCGGGCATCAATTTCGTCGATACCTGCGATTTCTATTCGGCGGGTGCCAGCGAGACCGTGCTCGGCAATGTGCTATGGGATTACGCATCCCGCGACGAGATCGTGCTGGCCACCAAGCTCGGTAATCCGATGGGCACGCATCCGAATGCGCGCGGCTACTCTCGCAAGCACATCTTCAGCGCGGTCGATGCGTCGCTGAAGCGCCTGAAGACCGATTACGTCGATCTGCTGCAAACGCATATCTGGCAACCGGACACGGACCTCGAAGAACTCGTCGTCGCCTTCGACGATCTCGTGAAGAGCGGCAAGGTACGCTACGTCGGCGCCACGACCATGCCCGCCTGGGCTTTCGTGCAATGCGTGAATCTCGCGAAACAGATGGGACGTACGCCGTTTGTGTCGATGCAGTGCGAGTACAACGTCTGTCATCGCGAAGCCGAGCGCGAACTGATACCGTTCTGCCGCGCCTACGATATCGCGCTGGTCCCATTCAGTCCGCTCGCGCGCGGCTTCCTGTGCGCGGACCGGCGCGATGCGCGCAACGCGACCGCGCGACATGATTCGGATGACTACACACTGAAGCACTATCACCGCCCGGGCGATTTCGCGGCACTCGAATGCGTCGCGAAGATCGCCGCGAAGCGCGGAGTCGAACCGAGTCAGGTCGCGCTGGCGTGGGCGCTCGCGCAGCCTGGCATCATCTCGCCGATCTTCGGCGCGACGCAGGTTGAGCACGTCGCGAGCGCGGTCGCCGCACTCGATCTGAAGCTCGACGAGGAGGAACTGCGAGCGCTCGCCGGCACCTACGAAACGCGTCCGCTCGGCGCGAAAAGCCACTGAGGCAGCCGCTGCGCGTTTCCCCTCATTTGCTGCACATTCTCAAGGCATGCCAATGAATCAGCAAACCGAAAGTTTCGCGATGTATATCGACGGCGAATTCGTACAGGCCGAGGACGGTCGTACCTTCGAAAGCGTCAATCCGTGGACCGGCCGCGCATGGGCGACGATTCCCGACGCGAGCGCCGCCGATGTCGATCGCGCCGTGCGGGCCGCGCATCGCGCGTTCACGAGCGGCCCGTGGCCGAAGATGACGCCGAACGAACGCGCCGCGCTGCTGCAGAAGCTCGCCGACAAGCTCGTCGAACACAAGGACCGGCTCGGTTATGTCGAGACGCAGGACACGGGCAAGCTGCTGAAGGAAACGACCTGGCAGGCCGCGCACACGGCACGTGCGTATACGTATTTCGCCGGTCTCGCCGACAAGCTGCAAGGCGACATTCCGCCGTCCGCGCCGAACATGCTCAATCTCGTGCTGCACGAGCCGGTTGGTGTTGTCGCGGCGATCATTCCGTGGAATTCGCAACTGCAATTGTCTGCCTACAAGATCGCGCCGGCGCTTGCGACCGGCAACACGATCGTCGTCAAGGCTTCCGAAGATGCCTCGACACCGCTGCTCACGCTCGCGAGGCTCGCGCATGAAGTGGGCTTCCCGCCGGGCGTCATCAACTTCGTATCGGGCCGCGCGAATCCGTGCGCGATCACGCTGACGAGTCATCCGCTCGTGCGCCGCATCGCCTTCACCGGTGGTGTCGAGACCGCACGCAAGCTGATTCCGAACTCCGCGCATAACATCGCGAAGCTCTCGCTCGAACTGGGCGGCAAGTCGCCCGTAATCGTGTTCGACGACGCCGATCTCGACAGTTGCGTCAACGGTATCGTGGCCGGTATTTTCGGCGCGAGCGGACAGAGTTGCGCGGCGGGCTCGCGACTGATCGCGCACGAATCGATTCACGACGCGCTCGTCGAGCGTCTGGTCGAACGGGTGAAGACGATCGCGATCGGCGACCCGATGGAGGCCTCGACCAACATGGGGCCGCTTGCAACGGAGCGGCAGGTCGCCCGCATCGAGACGCTGCTCGCGCAATCGGTCGAGCAGGGCGCGCAGGTCGTCGCCGGCGGCAAGCGTGTTGCGGGGCTGCCGCATAACCAGTGCTTCCAGCCGAC
>Ga0154001_1000599_pt1 | contig 11508 bp, 6 predicted proteins | sample TSNJ085MetaG_FD_104699 | JGI IMG/M metagenome (GOLD analysis project Ga0154001, IMG submission 104699) | Attine ant fungus gardens microbial communities from New Jersey, USA - TSNJ085 MetaG | ecosystem: Host-associated > Fungi > Mycelium > Unclassified | place: USA: New Jersey, Wharton State...
CCAGGCGAATCACGACCTGACGTTCAGCGTGACCGGCGACTTCACGAATCAGGGCACGCTCGGCGCGGTCAACGCGTTGACGCTCAATGCCGCGAACATCGACAACCAGGCAGGTGCGGAACTCAATTCATCCAGCACGACCGTCAACGCTGCGAACGCAATCGGCAACGAAGGCCGCATCGAAGGCGATACGGTCACGACGAACAGCACGACGCTGACCAACACCGCAGCGATCATCGGCAATACGGTCACGCTGAACGGCAGCCAGTCGATTGTGAACACCGGTGCCGCCGCGATCATCGCCGCCGCTTCCGAGCTGAACCTGTACTCGCCGGGCGACATGTCCAACACCGGTGGCGCGAACCTGTTCAGCCTCGGCGACATCAATATCGCCGCCGACGCGACACGCGACGCGAATGGTCTGCTCGCCAATCGCAGCCATTCGCTCACCAACGATCAAGCGACGATCGAGGCACAGGGCAGCATCGAGATTGCCACCGATACGCTGACGAACTCGCGCCCCGCACCGACGGTCGGGACGGTAACGACCGGTGTCGACACGGTCCACCAAACCAAGCGCAGCAAATACATGGCCTGCGCAACGGGCAATAGCGACAAGGGCTACTGCACGCAGCAGATGTGGGACAACGGCTACAGCGCGCCCGTCGATGCAACATACGCCAGCTCGCAGATCGTCTCGCAGACTTCGGGCCCGAACGCGACCGACAACGTGCTGGTCGTGAACGTCGACGGCCAGCCGCAGACGATCTGGTACAACGCGATCACGGACAACGGCAATGGGACGGTCACGGTCAGCTACTGGGACGGCTACGATCCGAACGTCAACTATCTGCCGTCCACGGAGTACGCAAGCCGCAGCGACGGACACAAGGGTTACCAGCGCGTCGAGATCGCGCGCGACACGACCACCACCACGCAGCAGGATCAGGTAACGGGCGCGCAGGCACAGCAGGCGCAACTGTTCGCGGGCGGCAACCTGACGCTCGCGAATGTCGGCACGCTGAACAACAGCTACAGCGCGATCGCGGCGGGCGGTTCGATCCGGATCGGTGCAAACCAGCAGGATGGCGAAATAGGCAACGGGACCGGCAATTATGGCGGCACGACGGTCAATAACACCGGGCAGACGCTGTACCAGTACCAGCGTCAGGACATCGTGTCGACCTATGCGTGGAACGAGAACATCACGCAGGATGTAGGCCAGGTTGTCGAACCGTCGATCGTGCTCGCGCCCGTGGCGATCGGCGGCACGGGCGGGACCATCATTGCGAACAACGCGGTGCAGATCAGCGCGACGGACGTGAATAACACCAACGTTGCGGCCGAGAACTCCGCGACCGGAGCGACGGGTGGCACGCTCGGCGCCAACCAGCTGATGAAGGGGACCCAGGTCAAGGCACCACAGACGGTTGCGGGCAGTAGCGGCTCGTTGAACCTGAGCCTGCCGAAGAGCGGACTCTATACGTTCGCGAGCGCACCCGATGCGTCGTATCTGGTCGTAACCGATCCGCGTTTGACGAGCTATACGGGCTTCATCTCGTCGGACTACATGCTCGGTCAGCTTGGCCTGAATCCGCAGAGCGTGGAGAAGCGTCTCGGCGACGGCCTGTACGAAGAACAACTGGTGCGCGAGCAGATCACCCAACTCACCGGGCGTGTCTATCTGCAGGGTTATACGAACAACCTCGACGAATATCAGGCGCTGATGACGAACGGCGTGAACGTCGCGCAGCAGTTCGGGCTCGAACCGGGCATCGCGCTGACGGCCGCGCAGATGGATGCGCTGACAAGCGACATCGTGTGGCTCGTGAACCAGACCGTCACGTTGCCTGACGGCACGACGCAGCAGGTGCTGGCGCCTGTCGTGTATCTCGCGCAGACGCATGCGGATGATCTTCAGCCGGGCGGCGCGCTGATTGCGGCGGATGACGTGGCCATTCACGCCACGGGCAGCGCGACGAATAGCGGCATCATCAGGGGCGGCACGCAGACGGTGTTGAGCGCGACCGACATCCTGAACCGGGGCGGCACGATCGCGAGCAGCGGCACGAACGGGACGACGATCGTTTCCGCGACGAACGATGTCGTGAATGCGTCGGGGCAAATTGCGGGCAACCGCATGGCGGTGCTGGCGGGCAACGACATCACGAATACGACGCTGGCCGATACGGTGGGCGTGAGCAACGCGGCCGGTAACAGCAACGTCAGTCAGACGCTGCTCGGCGCGCAAGGCACGATTGCCTCGACCGGCGACATGGTGATTGCGGCGGGTCACGATCTGACGGTGCATGGCGCGAATATCGCGGCGGGCGGCAACGCGCAGATCACCGCCGGCCACGACATCACGGTCGATGCGGTGCAGTCCGCCACCTCGCAATCGCTCGCGCAGAATGACCGGCATCACTGGGAAGCAGACAGCGTTACCCACCAGACCAGCGCGATTTCGGCAGGCGGCGACCTCGCGATACAGAGCGGCAACGACTCAACGTTCAAGGGCGCAACGGTGACGGCGGGTGGCGACATGGAGGTCGTCGCGGGCGGCAACCTGACGGCGACCACGGTGACCGAGACCGCGAAATTCGACAACGTCGCCGCCGATGACAGGACCCGCCAGGAAGTCGACCATACGTACGACGAACACGCAGTCGGCACGACCTTCACGGCGGGCGGCAATGCGACGTTGGGGGCTGTGAGCAGTGACGCGAGCAAGGGCAACGTCACATTGACCGGTTCGTCGTTGACGGCAGGCATGACTGATGGCGTGGACAACGGCAGTGGTACGGCGACCATCGCGGCAACCGGCAACGTGACGATCAACGAAGCCCGCGAGGAGCACGATAGTTATCAGGGAGTCGAATCGAAGCGCGGCAGCTTTGTCAGCGGTTCGACGACAGATATGACGCAGAACTCGCAGGCCAGCATCGGTGTCGCGAGCACGGTGTCGGGCAACACGGTGACCGTACAGTCGGGCCGTGACCTGACGATTCAGGGCAGCAACGTGGTCGGCACGAACGACGTGAAACTCGCGGCAGCGGGCAACGTGTCGATTACAACGTCGCAGGACACGCTGAATTCGCAGAGCACTTACGAGAAGCGCGAGTATGGCTTCCTGTCGGGCCTCAATCCGCTGAACCAGCTCGATGGCGGCCTGCAGGGCTACACCATCGGCACACGCACCACCACCGACGCGCAGCAGGCCACGCAGGTGGCGAACACAGGTAGCCTGGTCGGCTCGCTGAACGGCAACCTGACCATTACCGCAGGCAACGACCTGCATGTGACCGGCAGCACGCTGCACGCAGCCAACGACCTGAATCTCGCGGGCAAGACCGTGACGATCGATGCGGCGCAGGACATCGCCACGCAGAACGAGCAGCAGTCGTTCAAACAGACGGCCATCTCGGCGGGCGTGAGCACTCCGGTCATCGCGGCGGTGCAGACCGCGAACCAGATGCGCAAGGACGTGAAGAAGACTAACGGCGACGCGCGACTCGATGCGCTTGCTGCTGCGACGACAGGGCTCGCAGGAAAGAACGCCTACGATGCGGTGATGAAAGACCCGACCGCCGTCGGCGGCGTGGGCATCAACGTGTCGCTGGGTACGAGCCACAGCAACAGCAACGCGATGGCGTCGTCCAGTACGGCAGTGGGCAGCAACGTGTCGGCAGGTCATAACCTGACGATCGCGGCAGCCGGCGCGGGAGCGGACAGCCACATCGATGTTATCGGCAGCGACCTCAAGGCAGGCAATGACGCCACGCTCAATGCCGAAGGCAACATCAATCTTCAGGCCGCGCAGAACACCGACAGTCAGCAGAGCACGAATAGCGGATCGAGCGCGAGTATCGGCGTGACATTCGGCGTCGGAAAGGAGAACGGCATCTCGTTCCAGGCTGGCGTGTCGGGCACGAAGGGCAATGGCAACAGCAGCGACACGACGTGGACCAATACACATGTCGATGCGGGCAACACGCTGACGCTGCAATCGGGCGGCGACACGAACCTGAAGGGCGCGGTAGCCGATGGCCAGCAGGTGATCGCCAATGTCGGCGGTAACCTGAATATCGAAAGCCTGCAGGACACGAGCACCTACAACTCGAAACAGCAGAGCGGGGGCGTGTCGGTAAGCGTGTGCGTGCCGCCAATCTGCTATGGCGCGTCCAGCGTGGCGGGCAATATCAGCCAGCAGAAGCTGAACAGCAACTATGCGAGCGTGACGGAGCAATCGGGCATCAGCGCGGGTGACGGCGGCTTCCAGATCAACGTGAAGGGCAATACGGACCTCAAGGGGGCCGTGATTTCCAGCAGCGATGCGGCGGTGCAGAGCGGCGTGAACAGCCTGACGACCGCGACGCTCACGCACAGCGACATCGAAAACAGGGCTGACTACAGCGGGCAGTCGGTCGGCATCAGCGGCGGCTACGGTGGCGACATCGGCAAGAGCCAGAGCGGCACAGCGAACAATACCAATCCGGTGCCCGGCACGACGCTGCCGAAGAGCGGCGGGCTTGCGATGGCGCCGCCGATCGTCATGGGCGCATCAGGCGATGCCAGCGGCACGACGAAGAGCGCAATCAGCGGCGGGTCGATCACGATCACGGATGAGGCGAAGCAACAGCAACTGACCGGGCAGACAGCCGATGAGGCCGTCGCGAGTATCAGCCGCGATACGTCCGATACGCTGGGGTCGGTTGCACCGATCTTCGACAAGGACAAGATCGAGGCTGGGTTTGATATCACGAGCCAGTTCATCAATCAGGTGGGCACGTTCGTGAACAACCGGGCGAAGGAAGCGGACGCAGCGAAGGCGGCGGCGAACAATCCGAACCTGACGCCGGAACAGCGCGCGGCGGCGCAGCAGCAGGCCGATCAGCTGAATGCAGAGTGGGGGCCGGGTGGGTCGTATCGGCAGGTGCTGACTGCGTTGAGCGTGGCGGCGGGCGGGAACGTGACCGGGAGCATGGGGCAGTTTGCGCAGAGTGCGACGGTGGCTTATTTGCAGGAGCTGGGCGCGAGCGGAGTCAAGGCCATCGCGGACTCTCTGGACAAGGACAGCACGGCGGCTGGCGAAACGGCACGTGCGGCCCTGCATGCAATTGTCGGTTGTGCGGGGGCGGCGGCGAGCAGCCAGAGTTGCGGCGCGGGGGCGATGGGGGCATCGGCGAGTTCGCTGCTCGGTACGTTGCTCGGGTCGACGGATGGGATGTCGGCTGAGGACCGTCAGGCACGGGAGAATCTGGTGACGAGCCTGGTGGCGGGGATTGCCACTGCGTCGGGGACGGATGCAGCGACCTCGACTGGTGTGGGGCAGATCGAAGTGGAGAATAATCAGGTCGCGCAGACGACATCAATGGCATCGCCGCCGCCGTGGTTGTGGTTGACGCACGGCACACCGGTCATCTCCCGACTACGGCGCAGCAGCGCCCAGATACGCCGGTAGCCGTAGGTTGGCAGATGCGCCACATGTCCTCGAATTTCCTCGACCAGACCGGCATCATCGGTCACGCGGGCACGGCGACCATCCCGCCAATCGGACGGACGACTCCGCTTCACCGCCACGGCAGAGCGCGACACGCCGAGAACTTCGCAGACCGTCTTCATCGGTCGTCCCCTGGCAGCAAGGGCGAGCGCGCAATCAGGTTTTTTGACCGGCCCCAATCCACGGCTTCTTTCAGGATTTCGACCTCCAGCGTCTTCTTCCCGAGTAGCCGTTGCAGTTCCTTGATTTCCTTGATGGCGGCGACCAGCTCAGATGCCGGCACAACGGTTTCGCCCGCCTTCACCGTCGCCAGGCTGCCTTCCTGGTATTGCTTGCGCCAGCCGAACACCTGGTTGGCGTTGACGCCGTGCCGACGTGCCACGGCCGACACCGATGCTCCCGGCTCCAGTGTTTCCTGCACGATGGCGATTTTTTCTTGCGCCGTGCGCCGTGCGCCGACGACGGCGCTCCGGCTCGGTCAGAATTTCGATGCTTTCCACGTAATGACCAGGCTTATTGATAGGCACAAGACTATCCCTTATTTTAAGAGAGTCCTTGTGTCCTCAGATACGTGGGGCCGCTCCAGTTTGCTTGTTCGCTGCATTCGTTGTCGGGTTTGGGGCATTCATTCTTTCGGGGATTTGTCGAATTTTCTTGCATCTTGGAGACAACCAGTCCATGCGAACAATAAATGAAACTGTTGAGCGATTCTCCAACGAAGTTCGGTCCGTGGTTTAAGCGGTAGGGAGAGGCCTGAGTTACTGGAGCACCTCCTGTTTGTGGCTGGCTATGCGGTCGCTGCCATAGTCGCCATATTCGCCAGTGTCTACGCGTGGCGCAGAGTGATCCGCCCGCGCTTTGTCGTCGACGGATGACTACCGCATCGTGCAGGCGTGCTGCGGGCGAAAGGCCACGATAAATAAAATAACTCTCGGCCGCCCGATCCTATTCGGCTGCGACCTTCAGATGGTTCTTCACGCCCGAGACACCCTTCACGTTCTGCACGACTTCCGCGGCCGCCGACTTATCGTCTGCCGAGGGCACCGAGCCCGTGAGCCACACGACGCCCTTGCGCGTCTTCACGTGGATATGCGTCGACTTGACGTTCTTCGCCGCGAGCAGATCCGCCTTGACCTTGGTCGTGATGGCGCCGTCGTCGATGTGCTCGCCGATGGTTTCCGATGACGCGGACGGCGCCGTCGTCGCGGTCTGTGCGGTGGCATTCAGGGCGAATGCGACGACAGCGATGCTGCTCGCGGTCTTCAGAAGCTGGATCGTCTTCATGGTTTCTCCTTCGGGTGTTGATGAGAATGGACGGTTTTGTTGCTGGTGACCGATCGTGGCCGAAATCGCTGATGATCCACGTAGAGCCGTTGCCACGACGACTCCATCGGGGCCCGTTTTTCGCCATCGCTCGACACCGAATGCGACGCTTGCAGGGACTTTTCTATTGGCCGAAGCTCACATCCGTCATGCCGAATCGGGCTGCAAGCAGTGTGCCAACCACGTTCGTGCAGACGACTCATGCACACGTATCGCTGTCGAAAAAGCGTCGCGGCATCGGGTTCGTGGCCGAGGATGAGTGCATGAACGATACGCGTCGCGTTTCGCGTGGTCGTCCGATAACGTGGACCGGAAATTTCAGGGCGCTTGTAAAAAAGGGCGTCTCCCGCCTATGCAGATACGCGAGCCCGAATAGCCAAAGTGTAAATAAAACAGCAGCTTGAGAAACCTGGTACGACAGTTGCTCCAATGAGCGAAAGCAGCTTTCCTGGCCCTTGGCTGTTACGGCTATCAACGAACGGAATCTCACGCCAATGCCTTCCATCGAATTACGTACGAGGCAATCGCTTGCACTGACGCCTCGGCTTCAGCAATCGGTGCGCCTTCTGCAACTGTCGGCGCTGGAGTTTCAGCAGGAATTGCGCACGGCACTCGATACGAATCCGTTCCTCGAATACGATTCGTCGGAAACGGAAGACGTCGCGCTAGCCACGACGTCGCCGGCCGAAGAAGCGGGCGCGCTGCCCGCGGCCGATACGCTCGCCGCCGAACCCGGTGCGTTGCCCGCCGAAAACGCCGATGGCGACACGCTGGAAAGTACAGGTCAGGACGACATGCCCGGCGATTTTTCGGGCGACTACGGCGCTCGCACGTCGACACGTCAGAACGGCGATGCCGATGGCAGCGATCCGGCCGATTGGGCCCGCTCGCAGCCGACCTTGCGCGAGCAGTTGCACGATGCGCTGCGTCTTTACCGGCTCGACGACCGCGACCGCGCGGTGGCGCGCTTCATCATCGAGGCGCTCGACGACGACGGCTATCTGCGGCAATCGCTTGCCGATCTTGCCGACAGCGTGGCCGATAGCGTCGAACTCGAACCGGCCTTGACCGAGGAAGACCTGCTCGTTGCACTGCGTCTCGTGCAGTCGCTCGATCGCCCGGGGCTCGGCGCGCGTTCGCTGTCGGAATGCCTCGCACTGCAGATCAACGCATTGCCCGACGATACGCCCGGACGCGAGGTGGCGCGGCAGATCGTCGAGCATCATCTCGAACGTCTCGCGCGCCGCGAGCAGGCCGAATTGCAAAAGCAGATCGGCTGCGGCGCGGAAGAGTTGCGCGTGGCCTGCATGCTCGTGCGCAAGCTCGATCCGAAGCCCGGCAATTGCTATGGCCGCGCCGAGGACAACTACGTGGTGCCCGACGTGATCGTGCGTCAGGCGCGCAACAAGTGGGTCGTGTCGGTCAATCCGGCCGTGCAGCCGCGCGCGCGGATCCATCGCATGTATGCGCGGCTTTTCGCGCAGTCGGCGGGCGCGAGCCGTTCGCCGCTCGCGCAGCAGTTACAGGAGGCGCGCTGGCTGATCCGCAATGCGCAGCAGCGCTTCGATACGATTCAACGCGTCGCCGAGTGCATCGTCGCGCATCAGAAAGCGTTCTTCCAGTACGGCGAAATCGCGCTGAAGCCGATGGTGTTGCGCGACGTCGCGGACGAACTCGGTCTGCATGAATCGACGATCTCGCGTGCAACGGGCAACAAATATATGGCCACGCCGCGCGGCATTTTCGAATTCAAGCATTTCTTCCCGCGCGAACTCGGCACCGAAAGCGGCGGCACCTGTTCGGCCGCCGCGGTGCGCGCGCTGCTCAAGGAGATGATCGCCGCCGAGAACACGCGCGATCCGCTCTCCGACGTGACGCTCGCGAAGATGCTGGCCGATCAGGGCGTGCTCGTCGCGCGGCGCACGGTGGCGAAGTATCGGCATTTGATGAAGGTGCCGCCGGCGGAATTGCGCCGGCAGTTTTGATGGCAGGTTCAGGCTCAACGCGCCTGATCGCGCGTTCCTTACTATCATCGTCGGCTCGCGCGTGAGCCGCGCCACTCAGACTCCTCGTCATCCATCGTGCGCGCGAGGCCGATGCGCTCCCAGCCGGGGCAGCCCCACACAGCCACAAACTCGATCTCGAAGCAGATGAGCTGCCACCCAAAAAGCCCGGCACGATGCCATGCGACCCAGTTCGCGAACAGCAGAATATAACGGCACTCTTCCTGCATGACCGGTTCGAACGCATCGATGAGTTCGGGCGGAAAGGAACCGGAGCGGCGTGCGAGTTCGAAAAATCCGAATGTAAAGAATCTGTCCACGCATTCGCCGTAGCCGGTCACGAGATAGGCTCACTCGGCGTCTTTCAATAGACATAGGGCGGCTCGCTGGCAAGCGTGATGCCGTATGCCCGCACATGCGCGATAGCACCTCTTTGCGGCGGCCTTCTTCCCATGCGTTGAGCGTGAGCGCGTTGGGCTGTTCCTGCGGCAGGTGCGGTACGCGAAAGCCGGGGCGGCAGCGTGGCATGCATCCTGTACCGGTTGCTCCATGGGCAACGCTCGGCAAGACGGCATCTTCGATTCTGCACGATGCACGACATACGTGCGAGGTCGCGGCGCGGCAGAAGCCATTTGTAATGTCGAACCCGTAACGACAGGACGGTTGACGTCGCGCGGACTTGCGTCAAGAATCGAGCGCCGGGTGCGTTCCTGAAGCGGATTGACGAGGCCTCATCCGGCGCTTCTTGCAGCGCTGCTTTCCGCACTTCTGCCCGCGCCTCATCCGGCAATTCCGGCGCGTCTCGACTCGTGGTTGGGGAACTTCATGATCCTTCGTTTCCGTGTTTCGTTGCACCGCTTCCATGCGGCGGGATGGCCGGTCGCGGCGCTGGCGGCGACGTTTTCCATCGTCACCCTGGCGTCGTTCAGTGAACGAAGCATGGCGGCCACCCCCGGCGATTTGCCGAATGCAACGCAAAGCGCGCAGGCGGTGGAGCGCGCGGCGTCCGGACCCGCCGCGAATCAGCCCACGCCCGGCAATGCGGGCGAGCCGAACGCCACGACCTCGCGCACCGGTACGGAGCCGCGCAAACATTCGGCTTCACAATGGAATACGCAAGCAGCAACGAATGCCTCGGACGCCACGGCAACATCGCATGCCACGGATACCACGGATGCCACACAACACGACGGCAAGCCATCGACGCCCGCCATTCCCGTCCCGCCGGAAACCACGAGCGTCACCACGCATTCGCTGCGGCTCGATGGCCGCAAGCTCGACTACACCGCGACGGCCGGCAATCTGCTGCTGCATGACAAGACCGGTGCGGCCAACGCCAGTGTCTTCTATGTCGCCTACACGGTGCCGGGCAAAACGCCGGCGACGCGACCCGTCACCTTCCTGTTCAACGGCGGCCCCGGCGCCGGCAGCGTGTTCCTGATGATGGGCTCGTTCGGACCGAAGCGCGTACGCACCGCGAGTCCCGCGAGCACGCCGCCCGGGCCGTACACGTTCGAAGACAACCCCGACAGTCTGCTCGACACGACCGACCTCGTCTTTATCGACGCGGTCGGCGCGGGCCTGTCGAGGATCGTCGGGCATGGCACGGGCAAGGATTTCTGGGGCGTCGACGAAGACCTCAACGCGTTCGCGCAGTTCATCGATCGCTATCTGACCGTGAACCAGCGCTGGGATTCGCCGAAGTATCTGCTCGGCGAATCGTATGGCACCGCGCGCGCCGCGATGCTCGCGTACAAGCTCGGGCAGAACAATATCGCGCTGAACGGCGTGATCCTGATGTCGTCGGTGCTCGATGCGTCGGCGTTCTCGCCGGGCTTCGATTTAAAGAGCGAGAGCTATCTGCCGAGTTTCGCGGCTATCGCGTGGTATCACGACAAGATCACGCCGAAGCCCGCGAGCTTGCCGGCGTTTCTCGACGAAGCGCGCGCGTTCGCGCGGGGACCTTACGCACAGGCCCTTGCGCGCGGCGATGCATTGCCCGATGCCGAGCGCGATGCGATTGCCGCGCGCATTGCGTACTTCACCGGGCTCGACGTGGGCTATGTGAAGCGCAATCGTCTGCGGCTTTATCCGTCGCGTTTTCGCAGCGAGTTGCTGCGCGACCGCTCGCGCACCGTCGGCCGTTACGATGCGCGTTTCGAAGGCATCGACTTCGACGACGCCAACGAGCATCCCGACTTCGATGCGTCGGTGAGCGGTATCTCGAGCGCATTCGACGCGGCGCTGCATCGGCATTTCGCGGAAGACCTGCACTTCACGCCGGCGGACCGCTACGAGGTTTTCAACGACGACGCGCTGCGCCAATGGGACTGGAAGCATCGCGAGTGGTGGGGCGAGCGCTTGCAGTTGCCGTACCCGGCCGGCGATCTGGCCGAGGCGATGCGGCAGAACCCGCAGTTGCGCGTGATGTCGCTGAACGGCTACTTCGATCTCGCTACGCCGTTCTACGCGACCGAGTATGCGCTGGCGCATCTCGGCATCGATTCGCCGCTGCGCGAGAACGTGCGCATCACGTACTATCCGACCGGCCACATGATCTATCTCGACGATGCCGCGCTGCATGCGCTCAAGCACGATCTGGCGAGCTTCTACGCCGCGCAGCCGCATTGAGTGTCCGCACGAAAGCGTGTCGCGCGCATGAAATCGGCGTGGAGTCGAAAG
>Ga0154001_1000602_pt1 | contig 11456 bp, 10 predicted proteins | sample TSNJ085MetaG_FD_104699 | JGI IMG/M metagenome (GOLD analysis project Ga0154001, IMG submission 104699) | Attine ant fungus gardens microbial communities from New Jersey, USA - TSNJ085 MetaG | ecosystem: Host-associated > Fungi > Mycelium > Unclassified | place: USA: New Jersey, Wharton State...
ACCCCTCTGTCATGCAAGAGTTGTAGGCTTGATTCCTTGTGAAAATCGACCGGCATTGAACATTTCAATACCGTCGATTTTGGCCGTGCGGTTTACCGATTCAGAATCCGATGTTCTGATCGTTTAGAGCGTCACGCAAGCGGCATCTCTAACGCGGTACGGCCTCTCATTCCGCCCACGCCTTCGCCACACCCGCTCTCGCCCTCGCACCTATCCCACCGCCCGGACCATGCCTACTCCGGGCGACACATGTCACCAACGAACGCCTCCGCCGATCCGTCTCGAATCACGTCTCGCCCACCTATTCCTCTGACAATCACGACGAAATAGCGAACCATTTCGTGAAGTTTCATTTAATTCAGGATGACAGATAAACACATGACAGTCATATAAGAATTAATTTTTACATAACGTGATAACGATTCTTATTCGTCGCACTCCAGATTTAAACGCGTCATTCGATTGACACTTGCCGATGACTAAATATCGCCGTGCTGACAGCGCAAGAGCAGTGCTGTTATGCGTCTCGCGTGAATCGACCGTCAGCACATCTGAGCAATCAGGGGCGATATCTCTACCAAATGATTCCGTTTGAATCAGATCAACAATTCTGTTTTGAATTCTTTGGAGAAGCACGATGAATCGAAAGCTCGTTCAGTCCGGCATTGCTTTAAGCCTATTAACCAGCTGCGTGGCCTTCGCGACTCCGCAGAGCAACATGGCGCTTCTGCCCACCGGCCAGTTCATTTCCCCGATGGCCATCCCGGGTGCCGCGCAACAACTGCTGAATCCGCAGCTGTCGGCCAAGCCGACCCAGGTGGTCAGCGGTGCCATCAAGTCGCAGCTCAGCCCGGACGGTAATACGCTCGCGGTCATCACCGCCGGCTACAACACCGTCTACACGGGTACCAACAACAACACGCTCGACAAGGCCGATTCGACCCAGTACATCTTCATCTACGATGTGTCGGGCGCCAACAAGGCCAACCCGCAACTCGTGCAAGCCATTCATCAGAACAATGCGTTCGATGGCCTCGCGTGGAACGGCAACCAGACCCTGTACGGCACCGGCGGCGCCGACGACAAGGTCTACGTGTACGGTCGCGCTTCGGCCGCGCCGTCGGCCCAATGGGCGCAGACCGCGGCCATCGCGCTGAATCACACCACGGGTATCGGTTCGGGCGTGAAGCCGAACGCCGGCGGTCTCGCCGTGTCGGCCGACGGCAGAACGCTGGTCGTGGCCAACAACTACAACGACTCGATCACCCTCATCGACACGACGTCGAACACGGTCACGTCGGAATACGACCTGCGTCCGTTCAACACGTCGGGCGCGCAAGGCGTCGCCGGCGGCGAATACCCGTGGGCCGTCTCGCTGAAGTCGGACGGCACCGCGTTCGTTTCGTCGGTGCGCGACCGTGAAGTCGTGGTGCTGAACCTGTCGAACCCGGCCGCGCCGCAATTCATCACGCGCATTCCCCTGCAAGGCAATGCCTACGGCATGACGCTCTCGCCGGATCAATCGAAGCTCTACGTCGCCGTGTCGAACGCCGACCAGGTGGCGGTCATCGATACGTCCAGCCGCAAGGTCCAGAAGACGATCGACATCGCCAGCCTGTCCGGCGACGATCAGGACGACGACGATCACGATCATGGTCACGGCAACGATCACGGCCATGACAACGATCACGGCCACGGCTGGGGCAACGACAACGATCAAGGCCACGGCCATGGCAACAGCAAGAAGTACAGCGGCCGCGATACGGTCAACGTGACCGTGTCGAAGGACGGCAAGACGCTGTACGCGGTCAACAACGGCGACAATTCGATCGCCGTGATCGACCTCGACGGCCAGAACGGCTACCACGTCGCCGGCCTGATCCCGACCGCCTATGCGCCGAAGGACATCACGCTGAGCGCCGACGGCTCGCAGATGTACATCATCAACGGCAAGTCGAACACTGGCCCGAACCCGCTCTACACGCCGGGCGGCGCCACGGCCCAGTACCAGTTCGGCCTGGAGCAGAGCAGCCTCGTCAGCGCACCGGTTCCGCGCGGCGAAGTGCTCGAGCGCCTCACGAACCAGGTGGAAGAAAACAACCACTACTCGGTGAAAGAGTCGCAAAGCGATCGTCAGACGATGCAGTTCATGCACGATCACATCAAGCATGTGATCTATATCGTCAAGGAAAACCGCACGTTCGACCAGATCCTCGGCGACCTCGGCAACGGCTCGAACGGCGATCCGACGCTCACGATGTACGGCAAGGCCACGACGCCGAACTTCCACAACATCGCCAGCAACTTCGTCACGATCGACAACTTCACCGATCCGGGCGACGGCTCGATGGACGGCTGGTCGTGGGTCCAGCACGCGCACGTCACGCCGACCGAAGAAGTCTCGCAGCAGGAAAACTATGCGGGCGTCACGCGCGGCATGTCGTACGAATCGGAAGGCAGCAACCGCGGCGTGCCGGTCGGCCTCGCGACGACCGCCTTGCGCGATGCCGGCACGGGCGGCAGCTTCACGACGGGAACGTCGTCGCTGCCGGGTGGCACGGCCAACGTGCTGCCGGGTATCGCCGACATCTCGGTGCCGGATGCGCCGTTCGGCTACCAGAAGGCCAACATCTACGATGCGGTGCTGCAAGCCGGCGGCTCGGTGCGCGACTACGGCGGCATGGTCAACAACACGGGCTCGATCGGCACGATCGCGAGCCCGCTGCTCACGCCGTTCGCCTCCAACATCATTCAGGTTCACCCGGTCAAGCCGACGCTCGTCAATCTGACGGACCCGTACTATCGCGGCTTCGACCAGTCCTATCCGGACACCTTCCGCGAGCTCGAATGGAACCGCGAGTTCCAGCAGTACGTGGCGAACGGCAATCTCCCGTCGTTTGAATTCGTCCGCATGGGCTCCGACCACACCGGCAACTATGCGCAGAACGTGGGTCAGATGGCCTCGGCCGAGCAGGAAGAAGCCGATAACGACTTCGCCGTCGGCAAGCTGGTCGAAACGGTCGCGAACAGCCCGTACGCGAAAAATACGCTGATCGTAGTGGTCGAGGACGACTCGCAGGCCGGCTCCGATCACGTCGACTCGCACCGCGCTCCGGCGTATGTCGTCGGCGCGTATGTGAAGAAGCAGGCGATCGTCAGCACGCCGTACAGCCAGGTTAGCGCCGTCCGTACGATGGAAGATGTACTGGGCACCCAGCACATCGACCTGAACACGGCCTACGCGAAGCCGATGGCCGACCTCTTCGACACGCACTCGAATGGTTCGTGGACCTACACGGCCGTTGCCTCGACGATCCTGAAGGGCACGAACGTGGGTAACGTGGCCACCGGTCCGACGTCGGGCGGTAACGACGGCAACCAGTACGCGCAGGGTCCGGACATTCATCCGCTGCACGGCGCGACCTACTGGGCGAACGCAACGAAGGACTTCGACTTCTCCAAGGAAGACCTGATTCCGCCGGCGCTGTTCAACCAGGTGCTGTGGAAGGGTGTGATGGGTGACAAGCCGTATCCGACGCCGCATTCGATCTATTCGAAGGTCGCGGCGGACGGTACGAAGACGGTCGCCGCCTCGGACGACGACGACGATTAAGTCGGTCGCGCTGTCGTTCGCCCCTGGCGCAGACGGGTTGCATGACCCCGACGCGCCGGGTACGCGGTAACGGGTAGCGGCGGGCGGCGGTCTTTCGGGACTGCCGCCCGCTGCCATCGGCGCCTCGCCACGAGCCGGCATGCTGGAGTGCAGGTATGCCGATATGTACACGGCGATGCGCGATGTCCGTTTCCTGCGGTCCTTGAAGCTGAGTACCTTGAATTTGCGTCAAGCGATGTGCCTGGGTTCGCACCGGATTGCCGGGGCGAAGGTTCGTCTGAATGAATCGCCTGAATCGGGTCCACAGCATGCAGATTTCGCATCCCCTTTATTCGGTCCGCGCACCGGCATTGCCCGGGCGGCTGAACGTCCGGGCAACGAGCGCCGTCGTCGTGGCTGTCGGCATTCATGTGGTGCTGCTCGCGGCAGTGCTGAACCATCGCGACGAACCCATGCCGTTGTTGGCTGAGCCGCGCACGATCACCGCCGAACTGTTGCCGCCCGCGCCGATGACCGCGTCCGCGGTCGTGCAGTCGCCCCCTGTTTCGCACCCTGCCTCGCCCCCGCAGCGTGCGGTTCCCGTCGAGACGGCGAAGCCCAAGGCACCGCCCATAACCCCGAGAACCATCAGTAAAACGAATCATCCGGCAACGCCGACGCATGAACCCGTGACACCCTCACCAGGCAGGCTTGCCGCGGCCGAGCCCGCTGCGATGACAGCGGCCACGCCATCGCCCGCCACGCCCCCAGCCGCCGCGGCATCCGCCCCGCCGGCGCCGCCCTCTTCGCGGCCCGACGCGAGCCCGGGCCGCCTCACGATGGCCCTCGATGCCCCGCAGGATATCTCGCATCTGCACTGCGGCATTGCCCAGCCGCCCTACCCGGAACTGTCGCGCAAACGCGGCGAATCGGGCTCCGTGACGGTGAAGTTCATCGTGGGCTTGACGGGCCAGCCTGAGTCCGTGGAACTGAAAAGCAGCAGCGGACACAGCCGTCTCGACGAAGCGGCGCTGGCCGCCGTGCGCGACAGCAGCTGCCGGCCCTATCTCGAGAACGGCACGCCGCGCCGTGTGCCGACGTCCGTTCCTTTCGTATTCGCGCTGAACGACTAGCGCGGATATTCAACGAGGAATCTATTATGCAGAACTACGGTATTGCGCACTTCCTGACAGCCGGCGATTTCGTGACGCGCGGCATCGCGCTCGCACTGCTGGTCATGTCGGTGCTCTCGTGGAGCGTGATGATCGTCAAAGGCTGGAACGTGATCCGGCTCAAGCGGCTGGCCCGCAGCGTCGAACAGGCCACCCGACATCTGGATGCCTTTACTGACAGCGCGAAGCCGGCGGAAAACCGTGCGGCAATGCTGCGCGGCAATCCGTTTCTCGCGCTCGCACTGGCGGGCAAGGAAGCGGCCGAGCATCATCGCCGGATGCAGCCGCTTCAGCGCGAGCGCGTGGACGTGTCGGACTGGATCACGCGCTGCCTGAAAGACACGATGGACGAAAGCATCGCCCATCTGCAGAGCGGACTCTCGATCCTCGCGTCGGTCGGCAGTACCGCGCCGTTCGTCGGGCTGCTCGGTACGGTATGGGGTATCTATCACGCGCTGCTGGCGATCGGCATGGCGGGCGAGTCGTCGATCGACCGGGTCGCGGGCCCGGTCGGCGAGGCGCTGATCATGACGGCGTTCGGCCTCTTTGTCGCGATTCCCGCCGTGCTGGGTTACAACGCGCTGACACGCGCCAACAAGGCGCTCGCCGGAAAGCTGAAGCGGTTCGCGCATGGGCTTCACGCGTACTGCGTGAGCGACCCGAGCCTGCCGGCCTCGGAACAGGGCGCCGGCCTGCGGCTCGCCACCGTCAACGACTGATCCCCGCCAGGTACGGAAATGGCACTCGCCGCTTTTACCGACGACGAAGACGACGGCCTGATGGCCGACATCAACATGACGCCGCTCGTCGACGTGATGCTGGTGCTGCTGATCGTCTTCATGGTGACGATCCCCGCGCTACGCCACGCGGTGAACATCGAACTGCCGCACGCCAGCAGCCGCCAGGAAGACACGAAGGCGGCGCAGATCGAGGTATCGATCGAGGCCGACGGCACCGTGTTATGGAACGGCCAGCCGGTCGGACCCGCTGCGCTGCGCGAGAAGATCGCCGCTGCCGCACGCGGGAATCCGCTGCCGGAACTGCATCTCGGTGCGGATCGCAAGGCCGCCTACGAATCCGTGGCACAGGTGATGTCCGCCGCTTATGCGGGTGGCCTGACCAGAATCGGCTTCGTTACCGAGCCGAAACGCTAGACCGCTGCGCGGTGCAACGTCTTTCGAGGTTTGCGCTCGCGCCTGAACTGGCGCTCGGGCTTCCAGCGGTTTCTTCGCTTACCTTATGATTCGCGGCCTGGTGGATGCGAGTTCGGCATTGCATTTCTCGACGGCCGGCATGCGTTGAACACGACACGCTTCGACGTATCGCGCGATAACGTGGCAACACCGGAGACAGTCTCAAGACTGCCAGTGCTCCTGGTTTAGCGCCTCGCGCATTCGTGATCGAACGACCGAAGCCGACTGCGGATTCAACCGGTCGCCGCGCTTCGCGAAAACCCCACCTGGACAGGTATGTCGCCACTCTACTATGCTCACAAGATCGATGTGTGCGAACCCGGTTCTACGCCGCCGAATTTCTTTCGAATCTTTTGCTTGCCTGCGATGCGTGAAGACACGTCCGTTTCGCGTAGGGAATGTACGAAGAAGGAATACGCGCTCTTGCGCCTGCGCATCGCGACCGTTCGCCTCATGCGCGCGGATTCCGCAGTAGAAAGAGCGATCGCAACCGACTGGGTCAATGCCTGGGCGAGCGCGATCGGCAATCGCCACTTCCATGAATTCGTCAAGAGACACGCCGGATACCGGCTGAGACGCTGAGCCACGCGCCAGCCATGCCGGCGCGCGTAAAACACCATGAATCTGGCAACGGACCGATATAAACCGTATATACTGTTTATATCGTTTTCAACCAGGAGCCCAATATGGCCACAGTCACTGCACGCAAATCTACAAAGAAGACGTTTCATTTCCCTAAGTCGACCGATGCGGCAAAGGAACAACCCGAAGCGGCCGCACCCGCGAAAACCGTCCGCGCCAGCAAGACCAAGGCCGAGAAATCCAAGGCAGGCAACGCTGCCGCACCGACTCGTTCCGCAGCCGCAGCGCCTGCTCAGGACGCCGGCGGAAAGAACAAAGTCAGGCATGCGAAGAAAGACAAGGTCGTTCGCGACAGCTTCACGATGCCCAAGGCCGACTATGAGCGAATCGCCCTGCTCAAGCGGAAATGCCTCGATGCCGGCGTCGCGGTCAAGAAGAGTGAACTGCTGCGCGCGGGATTGCAATTGCTCGAATCGGCTTCATCGAAACGGCTGCTTGCCGCAATTTCGGCACTCGATGCCGTCAAGACGGGACGGCCGGCACAGAGCGAGTAACAACGCATCCATTGCGGTTAACGTGGGTGTCGATTGAAGCAGTTGATGCGGCGCGCGGTGCTCTGTACAAGATAAAACCCGCGCGTTCGCACCGAACCTGCTCGGCTGTTACGTGACTTATGCATCCGCTCAGTCGCATCCGCAGTACTGCGGAAAAGATGGCGAGGAACTCACTCCCGCCGAGATACGGCCATGTACGTCATGCGTATTTGCCGCTGCTGGAAGCGCCCTGCTCCCGGCACATCGACGGCCCCGGCTAGCGATACGCCGGGGCGCGTTGGCAACCGTATACGGTTTTAAGAGCTAGTTTCGCGATTGTGCCTGCGAGCAAGGTACTGCGCGCGATCTTGATCTTGCAGAGCCGGCAACCGTGCACACGGTTGCATATAAGAGTGAAGCGCTCTATCACGGCACTGACTTGCCGGCACAGTTCCGCCCGATGATGAAGGCGTGAGCGAAGCCTATCTGCACACTGACTGACGGCACCACAAAACGCCGGCTTTGCTGGATTGAATCAGCATTATCCCCTCTGTTCACACGCACCACGGCGTGCACTTCAGCGGAAGCACTTGTTAACGTTTCGTTATCCGTTGGAAGTAGAAATCATCCTTCGCCCATTCCCTACCCCTGTGGTCGGTTGCCAGATTGGTAGCCCAAACAATTGCAGAGGAGTTCGGAATGTCGGATCAACAGGATTCGGACTGCGTGCGCATCGTGCTCAGTGCGCCACAGTTGGCCGCGATACTGGCTCGCCAGTCGATCAGTCAGTCGGAGATGTCGTTCAACCGGACCTGGGGCGGTCTTCAGATCGTCGGTGGCGTGCTGGAAATGGTCGGAGCCGGGACGCTCTGCGTGCTGCCGGAACCGACCATGGCGAGCAAGGCAGGATGTATCGCGTTCGGCGTGCATGGCTCGGATACGGCAGCGGCTGGCTTGCGGCAGGTCTGGACCGGCCTGGACACCGCTACGTTGACATCGCGGGGCACGGCAAAGCTGGCCGAAGCGGTGAAAGTCAGTCCCGACATGGCGAACAATATCGGGTTGTCGATTGATATCGCTGTGTCGGCAGGTGTAGCCGGATCGATCAAGGCCGTGCGTGCGTCCGAGATCACGATGGGCCGGATCAGATTGATGGAGCACGAAGCAAAGCCGGGTAGCCGGGTAGCCGGATTGGCGGACATACATTCGAGAAGCACGTAGGGCGCACTGAGGCACAGTTGCGGGAGCGATTGGTGCGTGAACCCAGGCGACAGGTCGTTTCGTCGTTTACTGATTTGCAAACGGCAGAGTGGGCTATTTCCAGGATCATGCAAGCCAACGCGGCCCGTATCACGACTTGGGCGAGAACTCATACTGGTTCTGTTCGACTGGAATTAACTGGCGATGCGGGCAAGAAGGTAGGGTATGGGGTTATTCGTAGGACCGGGGAGATGGTAAGTTTGAGCAAGGTTCAAATGTTTTTGATACGAAAGGAATATAACGGCATGCCATACTACATCCTTACCGCTTACCTGACGCCCTGAGCTTACTGTGAAAACCGAATCGGCCTACCCAAATCTGGATTTTTTGATTCATAGCTATTTCAATGAAGATTTTGACTTATGGGGCGACAACGTACCGGAAATTGTCTCGTGCTTCAAAAAAGAGAGCGACAAAGCCCTTCATAAATTAGTTATGGAAGAGATTGATCGTTTTAAATCAGACCATTCCGGCAATCTGAATGAAAATTTTGATGCAATATATGGTCTCTATGTCGATCCCGAACCATGGGGTTACACGATTGCGTCATTCCTTGACGAACTGAAGCGCCTACTGAGCGAGTAATCTAATTTTTGCCCGTGCGAAGGGTGGTTCGATGCCACATTCCCCCCGAACACGCGACGATATCCGCGGAAAAGCTGGATTCGCTCCCCAGAAAGACTTGATTCAGCGGTACCAGGAAGCGGCTCTCGAATTCCAGTCGTTCACGGCCGGCCTCGCCGACATCAGCGTCAGCGAGGCCGGGGCTCATTCCGAACGAATCGAACTGCTCGAAGTCAGGTGGCCTGAACGTCTTGTCGAAGTGGTAAGGAAAACCCATCCTCATCCGCTCGTACGGAATCGGCCCTATCTTGTGATGCAGGTTGAGCTCTTCAGGCCATACCCCGCGACGTCAGCTTCCCACGCCAAGCGCCTGCGGAACGTCGGCATGCCGATGCACCAGCTTTCCCGCGCCATCCACCCGACGGAACACATCAGTGACACGAATCCGCCTCTCTATCGGATGCCCCCTCCCCGACAACCGGACGGCCGCAATCTGATAGCCCGTCCAGAACGCCAACTCGTCGTCCACCAACTGCTGCAGAACCTCGAAGCGGCTCTTGCCGCCGGCCTCGAATACGGCTACGTCGCTGATGTAGCGTGCGCCAATCTCGGCCACGCCGAACACGCTGTCACCGCGCAGGATGTGAAGACTCGCGTCGCCGACCTTGGGCATGAGTCGGTCGAGCGGTGCGGGATCGCCGCTGACATGGGCTTCCACAGCCCTGATCCGAAACGCGAAGAATGAACCGAAATCGGAATGGCTCATCGCTGGTCTCCTTGTCAATGTCGAGCTTCGATCATAGCGATGAGGCCTGTCAGATTCTGTCAGCAGGGCGCGGTCGCCATGTCAGCCCGGGCGATGCGCCACGCCGCGAGCAGCGATTGCTTGCGGCGCGGGTATGCGCGCGACCTCGCTTGCGCATACCGTCACGAACAAGGTTGAAGCGGCATACACCTACTGGAACAGCGCCGCCCGATGATGGAAGCGTGGGCGGCGCATGTTAAGTTGCAATCGTAGCAATACGGCCTGAACTCACAACGTGAGCAGCATATTGGTATGTTTTAGCATTATTTTCTCACCACGATGCAAATCACTATCGAAAAACTTTTAATGCAATACATTACTTGATCTTGTGACTACCTCTCTCCGCCAACTTCAATCTTCTTCCTGTTCAACTCAAAACTGCCATTGCAAATAGAAACATCCCCATCGCAAAAAGGAAACCGGTCCAGACACTAAAATATTGCCCAGCGAAGAGAGGCGCGGCAAAATAGTGACTAAGAATAATGAGAACCATATAGAAAGCCACGTGATTACAGGCGTGAGGAAAATTGGTAACGCGTAGACACCACACACTGACAAGGTTGGTTGACATCGACGGCATCGAATTCGTGTAGTCCACAGCACGTCATCGATCACCATACGGGCCTGCGTATTGAATCTCCCCGAATACCTCGCCGACACTAACACTTTGCTGCACGCCCTCGTTTGGGCCATGCATGAAAATCAAGGCGGGCGCAGTAGCGATTGCCTGTCAACGCCGATTGAATTCTGACCCGACCGACGTGCGGCATGATCCTCGCCGATCTCGGCGCCGAAGTGATCAAGATCGAGCCGCCCGACGGCGACAGGACGCGCAAGCTGCCGGGCCTCGGGATCGGCTTTTTCCGCTCGTTCAATCGAAACAAGAAAAGCGTCGTCATCGATCTCGGCACGCCGGAAGGCCGCGAAACCGCAGCCGAGCTGGCCGGGACCTGCGACGTGATGATCGAAAACTTCCGTCCCGGTCTGATGCACAGGATGGGGCTCGACTACGACACGCTGTCGGCGCGCAATTCGCGGCTGATCTATGTGTCGCACAAGGGCTTTTTGCCGGGGCCGTACGAGAAGCGCCTCGCGCTCGACGAAGTCGTGCAGATGATGGGCGGTCTCTCCTACATGACCGGTCCCGCCGGCCGGCCGCTGCGTGCGGGTACGTCGGTGAACGACATCATGGGCGGCATGTTTGGCGCGATCGGCGTACTGGCGGCGCTGCGCGAACGCGAATCGACGGGGCGCGGCCAGGAAGTGCAGAGCGCGCTGTTCGAGAACTGCGTGTTTCTGTCGTCGCAGCACATGCAGCAGTTCGCGATGACCGGCGAGCCGCCGCCGCCAATGCCGTCGCGCGTGTCGGCGTGGAGCGTCTACGACGTGTTCACGCTGGCGCACGGTGAGCAGCTGTTCATCGGCGCGGTCAGCGACAAGCAGTTCGTCACGCTGTGCGACGTGCTGCAATGCCCGCAACTCGCGCAGGAACCGCGCTTCGCAGACAACGCATTGCGCGTGGCCGTGCGTCCCGAACTGCTCGCCTGTCTCGGCGCGATCCTGAAGGATCACCGCGTCGACGAGCTTGCGCCGAAGCTTGAAGCGGCCGGCATTCCGTACGCGCCGATCGTGCGTCCCGACCAGTTGATGGACGATCCGCATCTGAAGGCGAGCGGCGGTCTCGTGCCGATGCAAACCGACGATGGCGGCACCACCGACGTCGTGCTGCTGCCGATCACGCTAGGTGGCCGCCGG
>Ga0154001_1000603_pt1 | contig 11447 bp, 12 predicted proteins | sample TSNJ085MetaG_FD_104699 | JGI IMG/M metagenome (GOLD analysis project Ga0154001, IMG submission 104699) | Attine ant fungus gardens microbial communities from New Jersey, USA - TSNJ085 MetaG | ecosystem: Host-associated > Fungi > Mycelium > Unclassified | place: USA: New Jersey, Wharton State...
CGGATACGGATGCCCCCGAGACGAGGCTCATCGACACGGAAGATCCACATGGTTACCCCGGATAGCCAGACTGATCGAGACAACAGCGAACCCAATGCGAGGTCATCACGCTCCCCCTTTTTGCGCCATTAGTCAATTGTCGAAACTTCTGCTGCGTGAAGGTCAGCGCGTCGAGCCCGCGTACCACGAGGCCGCTGCGGTCATTTCGTCACGCGTCATATTGCGCGCGATATTGCGCATTTGTTCTGAGATATCGTTATGCCGTGCGCCCGACGCAAACGCCAGCAGTTGCGCCTGTGTATAAGCGGCCGGCAAGCCTTCTAGCCACGGTGTGCCGGCCTTGTGGTCGATGCCGCCATGGCAAGCCGCGCATGCCGGGATATTACGCAGCGGCGCGCCGTGCGCGACGATTCCCGGCGCATCGGCGAGATCAAGCCCTCGGCCTGCCACCGGACGCGGCAGCGACGCGTAGTATGCCGCCAGATCGCGCATGTCCTGATCGCTGAGGTTCAGTGTCATCGGCGACATGACAGCGTTCGTGCGCGCCCCGCTCTGGAAGTCCCGCAACTGCTTGTAGACCACGATCGCGTATTGCCCCGCCAGATTTGGCGAATTTGCTCCGCTCATGCCGCGCTCGCCATGGCACATCGTGCAGCGCAGCGCGAGCGTGGCACCCCGTCCGATCGACGAGGCCGTCGCGCCCGCAAGCAATTGCGGCGTCACCTCGACCTTGCTGAACTGCACCTGCGGCGCATTCGGCGCATCATTGGCAAGCCACTGTTGCGGCACGCCCGCCGCGCTGCAGATCGCATTCCAGAGCCCCTGGAACTGCGCGTCGCGCTGCACCGATGGCAGCCACACGAAACCGACCACCACGCTGAACACGAACACCACGGCGGTGACGCCAACGCTTGCCGCGAACCACGGGTTGCGCAATGAGAACAGGCGCTCGTCGCTCATCGCTGGGCTCCAATCGGAATCACGGGCACGGTGTCGCCCCGTGCCATCAACTGTGCAATTGGATAGCCGTAGTTGAGCACCGTGAGCGCGATCATCAGCGTGAGCCATAACGCAAAACTGTTGAGCGCCACCGGCACGGTGCGCGGCTCGTGCACCGCAGTGCTGAAGCGGTATTCCTCCGGCGGCGCCGCCTGACTGCGATGTCCCTGGATCAGCACCGCGAAGAACACGATCGCCGAGAGCACGAGGATGAAGCCGCCGATCGCCGACATCACCACCCAGATCGCCTGCGCCGCGATCTCTGGATCCGTATAGTCGTAGTACGCCATGCGCCGCGGCATGCCGAGAATGCCGACCCAATGCCACGGAAAAGTCAGCATGACCATGCCGATGAACCACAGCCACAATTGCAGGCGCATGAGCTTCCAGTTCGTCATTGCGCGGCCCGTGATCTGCGGCCACAGATCGTAGGCGATGGCGAAGTACATGATGACGATCGCGCCTGCGTAGATCAGGTGGAAGTGCCCGGTGATCCATTGCGTGTTATGGATTGTCGAGTCGAGCTGGTAGCTCATGTTGATGAGCCCGCCCGCTCCGCCGAAGCCGAGCATCACGAATGAGAGCGAGAGCGCCAGCATCTGCGGATTGTCCCACGGCAAAACACGCAGCCAGCCAAAGGCGCCCTTGCCACCGCGCAAACGCGCAGCGATCTCCACCGACGCGCAAATAGTAAATACCGTCAGCAGCGTCGGCACTGCCACCATCGCTGTGAAGACCGATTGCACGAACTTGAAGCCCGCGCCCACCTGCGGATCGGCGAAAAGATGGTGCATACCGATCGGCATGGCCAGCACGAGAAACAGAACGAACGCGATGCGCGCCATCGTATCGCTGTAGAGCCGCCCGCCAATCGCGCGCGGTACGATCGTGTAGAACGCGATATACGCGGGCATCAGCCAGAAGTAGACGATGGCGTGCAGCGTCCACGAGAAGAACACGCGCGCGAGGCCCGCGTCGATCGTCGTCGTCCAGCCGAAGGCGGCCGGCAGAATCTGGAAGATGATTTCGATGGCCGCGCCCACTGCCGTCCAGCCCCACAGGTACGAACCGGCTACGGTCGCGAACATCGGCAGCGGCACGGGCTGGCCGGGATGGCCGCGTTTCCACGCCGCGAGATTCACCGACATCAGCGCCACCCAGATCCACGAGCCCACCACCACCAGCACCACGCCGAGGTAATAGAACACGTTACCAATCATCGGCGGATAGAATGTGTAGAGTACCGAGGCAAGTCCGAGCGCCACCGTAATCGACGCCATCACCGCCCCCGCAGCCACCAGCCAGAATCCGATCCACGCCCAACGCACCCCGACGAGCGCACGTTTGAGCGACAGTTCGGTGACCGCGTAGCCGAAGCCCATCGCGACGAGCGTCGGAAACACGTAGCCCATCACGGTGCCGTGTTCGGTTACCGAGCGATAGTAGATCTCGGGGTCGCGCAGCCACGGATGCAACGGACTGCGCACGTACATCTGCCATGCGCCGAGCAGAAGTGCGGCGCCGAACACGCCAAACGCGAGCCAGAAATGCGAGAGTACGAGCCGCCGGTTATTTAACACAACTGATTCTCCGCGAAGTGGCTGCCATTTGCATGAACGCGTTTTTGTCGATGACCTTCACGTGTGCCCACATCCCCTGGTGTCCTGTTCCGCAATACTCGTGACAGGGCATCAGGTGATCGCCGGTTTGCGCGAAGGTGGTGCGAAACGTAGAAATATAGCCGGGTTCGACCATCGAGTTGATATTGGTGTGGGTGACGAGCAAGCCGTGTACGACATCCGCGCTCGTCGCGCGGAACGTGATCGGTACGCCGGCCGGCACGAGCAGGCATTGCGGCGTGAACGAGTACTGCTGTGCGACGATGCGCAGCGTCACCGAGCCGTCGGGCTCCACTGCGCTGCCCAGATTGCTCTCGATAAATTCGCCGGACACGTTGAGCGTGGTGGGGTCGATAGTCTCGACGCGCGAGGGCGGCATGGCCGACCAATGCAGGCCGGTGAAAATCACGACTGCGATGGTGCTCGCGATAAGCAGCACCGCGAGAAACGCCCAGCGCCGCTCGACGGTTGCTGCGACTTTGGCCGAGGTGTGCGGATCGGGAACGGTAGGGTTCGACATGTCGCCGTCTCGTTAGATGAATGAGCCGTTCATTGAACGACGCCGCACGGCAGGAATACGAGGAAGTAGAACGCGTACCACATGCCGATCACGATGGCCGTTGCAATGCCGGCCACCACGATCGCGCCGCGCGGACCACGCCTCACGATCTCGTCGACGCGCTCGGCTTCAGGCGGTTCGTTACTGCTGCTGGGGACAGGGGAATTGATCATCGCATCCTCAGAAGAGGGTTACCGAGCGCAAGGTGTTGACATCTTTCTCCGTAACCGGTGTACCGTGATTGCCCCACGCGGTGCGGATATACGTGACGACCGCCGCGATCTCCGCATCGGAGAGCGACTGCGCGAATGGCGGCATGCCATACGGCATGGGGTTCTTCATCGTGCCCGGCGCGTAGCCACCGTTGAGCACCATACGGATCGGATTCACGGAAGACGTCATCTGGATAGACGGGTTGTTCGCGAGCGGCGGGAAGTTCGGCAGCCTGCCCTGCCCCTCGTCTGCATGACACAACGCACACTGCGCGGCGTAGATCTTCTTGCCGAGCGGATAGAGCCGGTTCTTTTCTTCGGTCTGCGCGCTCGTGAATGGTGTGCTGCCCGCTTTCGCTGAATGTTCCGGCAGCGCCTTGAGGTAGACGGCGACCGCACGCACATCGTCTTCGCTCAGGTACTGGAAGCTGTCGTAGACGACTTCGGACATGGGTCCATACACCGCGCCACGGTTCGACACGCCAGCATGCAGCAGACCGACGATATCGTCGATGCTCCATTCGCCAAGACCCGCTTCGTTGTTCGAGGTCAGCGAGGGTGCGTACCAGTCCTGAATCGGAATCAATCCGCCCTGGAATTCCCTGGACTTCGTATTGCCCCCGAGCGCGTTGATCTGCGTGTGGCACATCGTGCAGTGGCCAAGGCCTTGCACGAGATACGCGCCGCGGTTCCATTCGACTGATTTCGACGGGTCAGGCCTGTATGCTCCCACTCTGAAGAAAAGTGTTCGCCAGCCCACCAGCAATTGCCGCTGGTTGAACGGGAAGCGCAACGCGTGAGGGCGATCCGGCTGGTGGACAGGCGGCGTCGATTGCAGGTAGGCGTAGATCGCGTCGGAGTCCTTGCGCGTGACCTTGGTGTATGACGCGTAAGGCATCGCCGGATACAGCAACTCGCCGTCCCTGGACTTACCTTCATGCAACATCCGGTAGAACTCGTCGGCGCTCCAGTTGCCGATTCCCGTTTCCTTATCCGAGGAGATGTTGGGCGAATAGAGCGTGCCGAACGGTGTGGCCATAGGGCGCCCTCCACCGAAAAGCTTGTCGCCGGGAATCGTGTGGCAGGCGATACAGTCGCCAGCGCGCGCGAGGTATTCGCCACGCGCGATTACCTCGGCGTCAGTGTTCGCGGGCGCTGGAATTCGCGTTTGCGCTTGCGCTCGCGCAAGCGGCACACCGAGCCCGGGCATGACGCCGCACGTCAGCATCGCAAGCGCGGTCAATCCCGCAGACGCCCTGCTCTTGAAGTAGCGATGACTAAGCACGTGGTACACGGATGAGCCTCGCCTAGTTGGGAATGCTGCCGCACGCGAGCGGCAGCTTTAGCGAGCCCGCCCCGGCAGGCGTCGGATTCGCGGGCGCGGGCAGCGACGCGAGCCACGCGGCAATCGCGGTGATGTCGCTGTCTGAGAGACGCGTCGCGATCTCATGCATGCAATCGGGGCTCGCCGCATGGCGCGTGCCGTAGCGGAACGCACCGAGCTGTGCGCTCAGGTAATCGGCGTGCAGACCCAGCAAGCCGGGGATCACGGGCTCCATGCCCGTGAGTGCCGCACCGTGGCAACTCGCGCATGCAGGCACGCCACGCGCCGCTTCGCCGCCGGTCGCGAGCGACTTGCCGTGCGCGAGCGTCGCGGCATCGACCGTTGGCGCGCCCGGTTGCGGGAACGGTGGACGCTGGCTCGCGAAATACTCGGCGATCTGTTTGAGGTAGGGATCGGGCAAATACGCCAGCAGGTAGTTCATCGGTGGGTATTTGCGCTGGCCGTCGCGAAACGCGATCAACTGGTTATAGATATAGCCCGCGGGCTTGCCGGCGAGGCGCGGAAAATAGTCGTTGCCGGTACCTTCGCCGTGCGCACCGTGACACGCTGCACAGCCCAGCACGCGGGCCTGCATCGTGTCAGGCGCCGGTTCTGCTGCCGATGCGGCCGCAAACGCGGACACGCCCGTGCGCATGGCGAGCACCAGCACGGCGATGAACAATATGAAACGCTGCATCAACGGCTTCCTCGTCCGCGGTTGTCCCGGCGGAGGCTCTGCCTCGACCGACCACCGTTTAATGGAAAGAACGCAATACGGGGGTGCCTGCGCCAGGCATCACTCCCTGTCCCGCAGGCGCAGCAACCCCATCAGGACTTCATCGCGATAGGCGACGAGGTCCTGCTGGGAACGCGACTGAACTTCCTCGTGCACGCCCTTGATTACGGTCGCACGCACCTCGGGAGTGAGTTCCGGCGTTCCGAGTACATGCCACCACTCCGTGAGCGGCCGGGTGAACTGGTCGAAGAAATGCTCGATGCCGCCTTGACCGCCGCCGAGGTGATACAGAAGGCTCGGCCCCATGATTCCCCAACGCAGTCCTGGCCCCCACGAAACAGCGGCGTCGGCATCGCCAACGCTGACGACGCCTTCTGCGATGAGGTGCACGACTTCACGAAAGAGCGCTGCCTGCAAGCGATTGGCGACGTGGCCTGGAACCTCCTTGTGCAAGCGGATGGTTCGTTTGCCAAGGCCGCGATAAAACTCGGTGACGCGTTCAATAGTCTCTTCCGAGGTTTGTGCGCCGCCCACAATCTCTACCAGTGGAATCAGATGCGGCGGATTGAACGGATGGCCGATCACGCATCGTTCGGGATGCTTCAGGCAAGCGGATTGAATCTCGCTCATCGTCAGGCCTGACGAACTCGACGCGATGATCGTCTCCGGCGCCTGCGCCTCATCGAGACGGCGGTAGAGATCTTTCTTGAAGTCGATCCGTTCGGGACCATTTTCCTGAATCAGATCGCTGCCGGCGACGGCCTCGTCGAAGTTATCCGTAAATCCAAGCTTCGCAGGCGACGCGCCGGGTACCACACCCAGTTGCTCGAGCGCGGGCCACGCGGCCGCGACAAAATCGTCGAGCTTTTTCTGTGCGTCAGGGGCGATGTCAGTCGCGACCACGTCCAGACCTTTGGCGAGAAACAGCGCGGCCCAGCTCGCGCCGATAACACCGGTTCCGATGATGGTGACGCGTTGGATTGGCTTGGTTATTTTCGTCATGGCAGTCGGCCTCCAAAAGATCAAACGAACGCGCTGAAGCCACTGATCGCCTTGCCGACGATCAGCGAATTCATTTCACGGGTACCTTCGTACGAATAGAGCGCTTCCGAGTCGGCCATGAAGCGGGCAACGTTATAGTCGAGCACGATGCCGTTGCCGCCCAGTACCTCGCGCGCCCAGCCCACCGTCTCGCGCATGCGGACCGTACAGAATGCCTTGGCGAGCGAGGCGTGCTCGTCCTTCAGCTTGCCCTGGTCCTGCAGTTGCGCGAGACGCACAACCATGCACTGCGAGGCAGTGATATTGCCGAGCATCTTCGACAGCAGATCCTGGACCATCTGGAACGAGGCGATCGGTTTGCCGAACTGCTCGCGCGTCTGCGCGTATTTGAGCGCGTTTTCGTAGGCGCCCATGCTGCAACCGACAGATTCCCACGCGACATACTGGCGTGTCAGGCGCAGCACGCGGGCGGTGTCGCGAAAGCTCGCGTCGCCCTGCAACCGGTTCTCTTCGGGCACGCGGCAGTTCTCGAGCGTGATGACACCGTTTTGCACGACGCGCAACGCGACCTTGCGCTCGATCTTCGCGACCGAAAATCCCGGCGTACTGTTGTTCTCAACGACGAAGCCCTTGACCTGATTGTCGTCGACGTCGCGGGCCCAGATGATGGAGAGATCGCACCAGGTCGAATTGCCGATCCAGCGCTTCTGTCCGTTGAGTACCCACGTATCGCCTTCCCGCTTTGCGGTTGTCAGCAGACCGCCGCCGGCGCCTGAGCCGACCAGCGGTTCGGTCAGCCCAAAGCAGCCGATCTTTTCGAGGCGCACCATCGGCGGCAACCACTTCTGTTTTTGCTCTTCCGAGCCGCCGAGGTAGATCGATCCCATCGCGAGACCGCTATGCACTCCGTAAAACGTCGCAATCGAAGCGTCGACCCGCGCAAGCTCCATCGCAATGAAGCCGTCGAACAACGTACTGCCTCCCGGGCAGCCATATCCTTCGAACCCGACGCCCGCGATGTTCAGTTCGCGAATGCCGGGAATCAGCTCGAACGGAAATCGGTCTTCTGCCCAATACTCGTTGATGACGGGCGCCACCGTCTCTTCCATGAAGCTGCGCACCTTCCCGAGGAGCGTACATTCCGCTTCGCTCAGGATCTGATGGATCATGTAAAAGTCGCTGTCGGGTGCCGGCAGCGCGTGGGCTGGCTGTTTGTCTGACATGGCGTGTCTCGCTCTGATGAATGGGGACGACTGCGGGTCCAACTACCGGTCCAGGTAGTTGTAGACGACCTCGGCTTTACCGAGCGACAGATCCGTCAGCAGATGCACGGCCGACAGCACCTCGAGCACCGGGAGCTTCGCGACGGGCGCGAAACAGTGCGGATGCAGTTCGAGGGAGGCCGGACCCGTCCACGCCCCCTTCACCGTCAGGTCCTCGACGTAGTACTTGACGAGCTCGCAGACGCGCGGCGTGCAGTCGACGTCCGGCAGGATCTTCAGCAGAAAACCAGGCGCTTCGAGCGTCTTGCGGACCTCGGCGAGATCGAGCGGCTTGTATTTGTAGGCCATCGTCGCGGTCGCGACGCGCACGCCGTTGTAATCGAGCGTGCCGACCAGCGCGTCCTTGCGCACCTCGAGCTTCGGTTGCGCCAGCACCTTGGGGAAACCCAGCAATTCGCGGCCGGATGCGATGCCCGCCTCGCTGTCGAGATACATCGCATGCGTGAAGCCGCCTGCAAGGCCGTTGAACGTGACCGGGATCACCTGACCGGACTCCGTGTACGAGCCGAGCCCGCTCGAGTCGGGCATGTTGATGAATTCGTACTTGACGATCGGCTCGGCCGGCATGAGTGGCGCCGGGACTACGCGCGCCAGCGCTTCCGGATCAGTGCGATACGTGATGATCACGAATTCCCGGTCCACGAACCGGAACGGGACCTTGGGATAAGCGGGACTCGTCAACGGCATCGCGTAGGCGGATGCACGCACTTCGTTTTCAGTCATGGAACGCTCTCAAGTTGCTGTCCGATGCGCGACGCGCCGAACGGTGGTGGATTCGATCAACAGTACGAAATGCCCTTACCTACGCCTCCTCCGTGAAACGCGCGACCGCGCCCGCATCGTTCAGGCGTGCGATCTCGGTTTCGTTGAAGCCAAGATCCTTCAGGATTTGCGTGCCGTGTTCGCCGAGTCGCGGCGCCGCTGTGGGCTTCACCTTCGGCGCACCCAACACCTGAATCGGATTGCTCACGGTGCGGGTTTCAATCCCGCCCGGCAGTTCGAGCGGCACGACGATCCCGTTGGCCTTCAACTGAGGATCCTCGATGATCTCCTTCGCCACCTGAACGACACCGAAGATCACCCGGCCCGCGTCAAGCACCTGTTTCCAGTGCGCGAGCGGCTGGCTCGCGAACATCGGGTCGAGAATCTCGACGAGCTGCGCGGCATTGGCAATGCGCGTGTCATCGGTGAAGCGCGGATCTGCGAGCAGTTCGGGCTTGCCGATCGCGTTACAGAAGCCTGGCCAATCCTTGCGTTGCGCGGCGACCAGCAGAATCCATCGCCCGTCGGAAGTTTGATACGGGTTGAGCAGCGCATTAGGCGGCGATTTGCGATCGTGCTGCGGGAAGAAGTGGCCGCCGTTCAGACCACCTTCGACCCACGCGGCCGCCGCCCAGATGCCGTTGGCGATCAGCGATGTCGACACGTGGCTGCCCTTGCCGGTGGTGGCACGCACGTAGAGCGCCGTCACGATCGCCGCGTAGAGTGTGGTCGCCGTCGCGTGATCGCCAATGCCCGGAATTGGCAGCGTTGGCGGGCTGCCAGCGTCGTGCGTGACTTCCATCAAGCCCGAGCGCGCCCAATAGGCCGTGACGTCAAAGCCAGGCGTGTCGGCTTCCGGGCCTTCGGAGCCGTATCCGGTGATATCGGCATAGATAAGCTTCTCATTCAACGGTGCGAGCGCTTCGTAGGTGCAGTTGAGCGCCGCCTTGACGCGTGGCGGAAAATTGACGACCACGACGTCAGCCCAGCGCACGAGGCGTTGCAGCACTTCTTTTGCATCGGCGGACTTCAGGTCGACAGCAATGCTGCGCTTGTTGCGGTTCGTCAGCTGCCACGCGTAGTTGACATCGCTGGTCGGGTTCGGCGGCATCGCCGAGAAGTAGCGGTAAACGTCACCGGTGCCCGGCGGCTCCACCTTGATCACGTCGGCGCCGAAGTCGGCGAGGATCGTCGTTGCAGCGGGGCCGGCAATATAGCTCGCAAGATCGAGCACCTTCAGACCGGAAAAGATGTGATTGCCGGCTGTCATCAAGCCATCTCCTGAGAATGGTTTCGCCGTCGGCTTCCCGTTTCATATGCGGGCCGTGCCCGGCAGAGACGTTGCGCGTGTCTGAACGGCGGATCGCTATTGGCCTTTGAATAACGGTGGCCGCTTATCGAGGAAGGCTTTTGTGCCTTCTGCCTTGTCTTCTGTTGCTGCGCACAGGGCAAACAATGCCCGCTCAAGAGCCAGCCCTTCGGCGAGCGAGCCATCGAGGCCACGATTCACCGCCTCGATCGCATAGCCCACGGCGAGTGGCGCATTGGCATTGATCTGCGCGAGGATGGCCCGGGCGCGGTCGATCAGCGTCGCGGGCTTCACGATCTCGTTGACGAGGCCGACGCGCAGCGCTTCTTCGGCGGAAATCATTTCACCGGTGAGGATGAGTTGCAGGGCCACGCCCTTGCCGACGAGACGTGCAAGGCGCTGCGTGCCACCAAAGCCCGGGATGAGGCCGAGCTTGATCTCAGGTTGGCCGAATCTGGCCTCCGGTGTTGCCAGCCGGATCGTGCATGCCAGCGCGGTCTCGCACCCGCCGCCCAGCGCCAAACCGTTCACCGCGGCAATCACCGGCTTGCCGAGATGCTCGACGAGATCGAGCAAGGCCTGCCCGGCGCTCGCCTGCCGCTCCGCCTCGACCGGCGTTGCGACGGCCAGTTCGCTGATATCCGCGCCTGCAATGAACGCGCGCTCCCCTGACCCGGTGATGATGACGCCGCGCACCTCCATGTCGGCGCGGGCGCTTTCGAATGCCATGGTCAGTTCGCCGATAGCCTCGTGGTTCAGCGCGTTGAGGACGTTGGGGCGATTCAGCGTGACCAGCGCGACCCCGTCGCTCTTTTCATAGATAATCGTTTCGAAAGCTTCCAGGTCAGGCATCTGTACCATGAGGCTGAACACTCCGCAGAACGACATGAATCGTGCGCGATACGCCCACGATGATCGAGATGATTCGAACTTACTGACTGCTCGCCAGCCGGTTGATTTCCAATTTATCACCGGCGTTTCGGTCGACGCATTGGCGAAATAAACGAAATTCGTTGGAAGTTTTCACAGTCGGCCCGCCACGGGGACTTGCGTGCCCCGCCCAACAGGACGTCAAACGGCGCATGGGTCATGCGCTTTGTGAAAATCCACAAGATGTCCAAGCGATTTCCACGAATATTTCGCGCGGCTCGCGCGGGTATAGTGCCGGTTCCCTAAGAGCATCGTCCGCCTGCTCTGGCGACGACTGATGTGGATCGTTTTGATGAGAATGCCGACCATCAGCAATCGCTTACGTGAAAAGACCACTGCGCTGGCGAAACTCGCTGCGGCAGTTGCTCTGCAACGTCCTCTTCCATTCGCCGCATGATGCGAAGTCTTTTCGCAAGACAGCGGAAGCGCTCGGCCTCGACTCAGCCGCACCACGCATCGCGCTGGCACTCGACGTGGACATGACAGCGATCGATTCACGCACAAGGGACGACACGCTCGGCCGCATTGCACTGGCCGCATCCCGGCACCTGAAAGTAGCGCCCGACGATCTCGTGCGTGCCCGGCACCGCGAGCGTTTTATCATCTGGGCGCCCTGCGCGCAGGGGAAAGTCCATCACCCGGAGCGACCGGCTCATGGCTGACCGCGCCTTCCATCTTGGGCTCGCATTGCCGCACGTTCAGCAAATCGGAG